>JAAOEI010001076.1_pt1 | contig 10147 bp, 16 predicted proteins | sample 7059261 | NCBI WGS metagenome assembly JAAOEI01 (sample SAMN14008812, study PRJNA610033) | viral metagenome | isolation source: viral particles filtered from seawater | place: China: Hangzhou Bay, Yangshan Deep Water Harbour | collected 2017-10-31
TGGGATGTATCACCCTCGGTGGCTTGCATGGTGGTTGGTGGCACGCTGATGGCTCTGGTAGTAGCTGATGCGAGTGTGCGGATAGCCCTGAAGATGAGGCAGCGGAAATGAGCCTACTAGACTTTCTCAAGGGCAGCTACGAAGTGGCTAACTGGACACCGCTGCGGCCAAAAGCCTCCACGTGGTACGGCGAGCAGTTCTCGCGGAACACCGCCGGCATCCCGGTTAACTCGGAGACGGCCCTGAACAGCGGCACGGCCATGGCCTGCACCAGGGCGATCAGCGAGACGCTGGCCAGTCTACCGGCACTGGTGATGGAGCAGGTGAGTCCCTCGGAGCGGCGCAAGGCTCGCGAGAATCCCATGTGGACGCTGCTGCATGACCAGCCCAACCCGATGATGGACTCCATGACGTGGTACGAGATCAACGCCACGCGGGTGGTGAACCGTGGGAACGGCGTGAACCTGATCGAGCGTAACGGCGCGGGTGTGCCAATGGCACTGTGGCCGGTGCACAACAGCCGGTTTGAGATCTTCCGCCGCGCGGGTGTGGCGATCGGTAACGGCAGGTTTACGCCGGGCGATGTGTTCTATCGAATCTGGCCCGATGAGACGGAGCGGCATTTTGACGTGATGCCCGAGGAGATCCTGAATATTGTGAGCTGGGATACCGACAACGGGCTGATTGGTAAGAGCGTGGTGGAGCGGGCCAAGTCGGAGATCGGGCTGGACACGGCTCAGCAGGAGTATTCCTCGAGCATGTTCGAGAATGGTGCTCTGCCGCTGGGGATGATCAAGCACCCGTGGATTGATGATGAGGAGCAGCGGGAGAACCTGCGGGCGGACTTGAACAGCGTACACTCGGGTCGGGAGAACTGGAATAAGCTGGGGATCTTGTGGGATAAGGACGCTGACTGGGTGAAGCTGAACTTCAGCCCCGAGGACGTGCAGGCGATTCAGAGCAGGACGTTCACCAGCAAGGCTCTATGTCGGTACTACAACGTCCCGCCGGCTGTGGTGCAGATCTATGATGACTACAAGTTCGCCACCGTAGAGGCGATGCTGAAGCATTTTATCATGCTTACGATCCGGCCGTACGCGGTACGGTTCGAGCGGGCCATCAACAGCCAGATGCTCAACAGCCTCGGTGAGGACCTGTTTCTCGAGTTTGCTCTGGAGGCTTTGCTGAGAGGCGATCCAGAGGCCCAGGCTCGGACCAACGCTATCTACCGTGGTTGGGGAGTGCTCAATGCTGACGAGATCCGTCAACGGGATCTGGCAATGAACCCGCTACCTGATGGGATGGGTGAAGAGTATCTGGTGCCGCTCAACCATGGTGTGGTTGGTGAGGAGCCAGTACCGCAGCAGGCGCCACCCACTGATTCGGGTGCGAATACGCACAGTGTGTTAGAGGCGGTCTTTCGGGGAATGATGGTGCGAGAGGCGGACCAGATCCGCCGCCGCGCGAACGCAGGGCCGGTGGGCTTTCTAGCCAAGGTGGAAGCGTACTATGACGAGACGCGGGGCCTGATGTGTCATGTGGTGAAGCTGGCCAGCAATGAGGCTGACGAGGAAGTGGCGGATATGGTATCGGCCCACATCCGAGAGAGCGTCGAGAGCCTGCTGGCCGCCTGTGAGTGTCAACCTGCTAGATTCCAAGCCTCGGTGGGAGAGTGCCTGGCATCGTGGAAATATCGGGAGTTGAGCTATGTTACTTCTGCTGCAGCCTGAACGGGCCAATACGCCGCTGATACTGGAGCGGGATAAGCTGATCTTGGAACAATCACCCAAGGCCCAGATTGCCTTGGGCCGGATGCCATCTGGTGCGGGCATGGTTGGCAGCACCGCTGTCATCCCGGTGAATGGGATCATTGACTACCGACGAAGTATCCTTTCCGACGTGGGGATGGTGGCGAGCTCCGAAGTGATCCGCCAGGACTTCCAGCAGCTGCTAGCGGATGATTCGGTCAGTCAGATCGTGTTTGATATCGATTCCCCTGGAGGGCTGTATTCTGGGCTGCCAGAGCTCGCCAGAGACGTGTTCGACGCTCGCGGCACCAAATCTACGATAGCGGTAGCCAACCCTATGGCGGCGTCTGGGGCCCTCTGGCTGGGTGCTGCGGCGGATAAGTTCTACACCCTACAGTCTGGGTTGGTTGGTAGTCTGGGGGCGTTGATGCTCCATCAGGATGCCAGCGAGATGTTCGCGGCCAACGGGATCACCAACACGATTCTCAGAAGTCCCGAGGGCAAGGCGGACTTTACCAGCATGGAGCCTCTGACGGATGAGAGCCGGGAGCACCATCAGCAGCAGGTGGAGGCGATTGCCGAGGAGTTCCTGGCGTTCATGGCTAAGGCGCGGGGCGTGAGCAAGGGAGATGCCCGGCAGAACTTTGGGCAGGGGCGGATGCTGGATGGCCGCGCGGCGGCGAGGGCCGGGCTGGTCGACGGGATCGTGCCCAGTCTCGGCAGTGTCTTAGGTCCAAAGCGGCCTAAACGACGATTGAGCCCGAGACTACAGATAGCGAAGCTGAAGGGTGAGCGGCTCCGCGCGGAGGATGCCCAGCGTCTGGAAATGTGGGAGAGTTGACAGACTGGTCTGAATCTGGATAAATAAGCGGGTAACCACACGCAGCACGTCCACCGACACAGAACCGTGGATTCTCCTTGAGAGGGTCTGCGGTTTTTTATTGCGCTATTGGGAGAAACCAATGACATTGCAAGAGTTACTGGCCGAAAGGTCTAAGGTCAATGATCGGCAGGCGGATATCCTGACGCTGATGGAACAGGAGGCCAAAGAGCGTCCTGGCGAAGTCACGGATGAGCAGCTGTCGGCCGAATACGAATCCAACGAAGACAAGATCAAAACGTGCGATGAGCAGATTAAGCCCCTGCAGCAGCACGAACAGCGAAGAGCTACCGTCACCCAGCGGCAGGAGTCCTATCAGGGCTCCATCGGGTTGCCGGTGCCGATGACTCCGCAGGTGGGTGGCTGGCACACAGAGCCCGCAGCACCCTCCTACGCGGCAGATCTCCAGCGGCAGTACCAAGGCCGTCTCAGTCATTTCAAGGGCGTCATCGGCGGCATGGAGCCCACAGAGCGGGCCTACAAGCTGGGCATGTGGGGCTTGGCTGCCCTCAGCCAGCAGATGCCCAACCGGTACAGCTTCAAGAAGGCGGAGCGGTTCGCCCAGGAACAGGGCTTGATTGTCCATGGCGAGGGTTCCAGCGACACGACAGGGGCCCATGTCACGGTGCCCAGTGAGCTGGCGGCCGACATCATCAACCTGAAGGAGAGTCGCGGCGCGGTTCGCCAGACGTTCCAGCGGGTGCCGATGAGTACCGAGACCAGGTCCGAGCCCAAGCGATCGGGCGGTTTGACTGCCTATGCCGTGGGTGAGAACGACGCCGGCACGGAGTCGGATGCGGCTCTCGAGGATGTGATGCTGGTGGCGCGGGACTGGATGGTCCTGACCCGCATGTCTAAACAGCTGGATGAGGACTCGGCCGTAAACTTCGGTGACTTTCTAGCCGGCGAGATCGCCTACGCCCACGCGGACAAGGAAGATGAAGCGGGCCTCAACGGCGACGGCACCAGTACCTATCACGGCATCCTGGGTGCCAGGACACGTCTGCAGGATGTGGACGGCGCGGGCACGGACAGTGCGGGCTTGGTGACTCAAGCCACGGGCACTACGTGGGGCGCCATTGTGCTGGCTGATTTTGAGGAAGTAGTGGGTACCTTGCCCCAATACGCGGCTATGAACCCGGTTTGGATTGCCTCCAGGACGTTCTACTGGACGGTGATGAAGCGGGTTGAGCTGGCCTCGGGCGGTGTCACGGCTGCGGAGATCGGAACCGGTGGCGCGGGCATGTTCCTGGGCATTCCGGTGGTGATCAGCCAGGTGATGCCCACCGCCACGGCTGTGACCACGGTATCCTGCCTGCTGGGTGATTTCGGCATTGGTGCCATGTTTGGCGACCGGCGTACGGACTCTGTGGAATTCTCCGACACGGCCTCGGTTGGCGGCCAGAGTGTCTGGGAACGCAACCAGATCGCGGTCAAGGGCTGGAGCCGCTGGGATATCGCTGTCCACGACTTTGGTGATTCGACGAATGCCGGCGCGATTGTCGGTCTGGAAACCGGAACCTAACTTCCGATTGGGAGATAACGCATGATTGCTGATAGGAATGTTACAGACTCTCTACTGATCGCCCCGCAGGCGATGACCAACAGCGCCACGGTGACGGCCAACGTGGACTGCCAGGGGGCGGCGTATGCTACGATCCGCATCTCACTGGCGTCTGAGATCAACACGAACGCCGTAGGGCCCACGCTGAGCTTGCTCACATCCGACGATACGGTGGTGACGAACTTTGCCACGATCGTGGCGGATCGAGCAGCCGAGGATATCACAGCGGCCAAGGTCGTGACGTACGGCGTAGACCTGCGAGGCCAGAAGCGGTATCTGCGGCTAAGTGTGTCCACGGATACGACTACGAACGACGACGTGACTGTCTCGGCGACAACCACATTAGGCCGCAAGGTGATTGGGCCTGCTGGAACGACCGATGCCGGTGACGCGGTCGTGTATGTCTGATGGTGTGACGGTGCAGGGTCAACTGCGCGTCAACTGGCACGATCCTCTGTTGGAGGGGGCGCCGGCGAATACCTATACGCAATTTGGCGAAGACGGTCTGATTCAGGCCGTCTTCGCACGTATAGGGACCACCAACCAGTGGTGTTTTGAAGTAGGCGCGGCAGACGGGCGGTTTTATTCCAATACGCTGCTATGGCGGGAGCAAGGCTGGCATGCGTTACTGGCCGAATCCAGTCCGCTTCAGTTTGCCGCACTCCAGAAAAACTATGCCAGCCAGCGAGTGCACACAGTCCATGAAGAAGTTACTGACCTGGATGGGCTGCTATCAAGGTTTAAGGTTCCGCTGGAACTAGATCTGGGAGTGATCGACATCGACGGCCAGGATTACTGGCTGTGGCATGACATGACCAAGCACCGGCCTCGGGTGATGCTGGTGGAGTACCACTGGAGCCACGGAGATGACTACATTCCTCCCAGAGGCGGCGAGCACCAGCAGCAGGCTGGTAGAGATGCTGTAATCGAGCTGGGCTGGAAGAAAGGCTACGTGGCTGTAGCAGAGACACACGTTAACCTTTTATTCGTTCAGGAGGCACTGTGGCCCCCATCAGGCTTAACATCGGAGCAGGGGATACCAATCTAGAGGGTTGGACGCCGATAGATCGCAAGTTCGGCAGTGAGGCCTACCCGCTCGACTATGCTGACGACTCGGTGGATGAGATCCGCGCGAGTCACATTCTGGAGCATTTTAGCTTTGCCGAGGCAAACCGGGCCCTGGCTGATTGGGTGCGGGTGCTGAAGCCCGGCGGCCGGATTCGGATTGCAGTACCCGACGTTGATAAATGTCTATCTTCCCGCAGTGATCCGAACCGGCTCTTTTATTTGATGGGCGGCCAGACGGACTCTAATGACTTCCACAAGTCCGCCTACGACGCCGATCGATTGACTGCCATGTTACAGGGCTGCGGACTGGTGGATGTTCAGCCTTGGGAGAGTGCCAACACGGATTGCGCAAGTCTGCCGATTAGCCTGAACCTGGAGGGTATCAAGCCCACGGCACAGCAGGTCAAAGAGATCCGGGTGAAGATCGGGGCCTGCATGACGCTGCCAAGATACATACCGGCAGCCCCACGCGGGATCATCGAGAAGGCCTTCAAGCCGTTGGAGATCAATCTGAACACATCACAGGGCGTGTTCTATGGCCAGTGTATGCAGCGGATGATGGAGGAATATGTCGGTCAGGGCGCCGACTGGATCTTTACAGTCGATATGGATTCCATGATTACGTCAGAGGACATCTCAGCGCTGATGGATGTCTTCGCACGGCATCCTGAGATTGACGCTCTGGCGCCGCTGCAGTGCCGGCGAGGGCGGCCTTTCCCGCTGCTGACGGTGGGACATGATCACGAAGTGGCTTGTGATGGTACGCCGATCAAGGTGACTACGGCTCACTTTGGGCTGACGCTGATTCGTGTGGATGCTCTCAAGGACGTGCCCAAGCCCTGGTTCAAAAGTGAGCCTGACGAGAAGGGCGAATGGGGCGATGAGCGTCTGGATGATGATATCTGGTTCTGGCATCAGTGGCGGCTGGCGGGGAAGAACATCTACGTTACGCCGCAGGTCAAGATCGGTCACATGGAAGAGATGGTAAGCGTGTATGATGATGATCTGCAGCCGCAGTTCATCTACATGACAGAGTGGCGCAAGCAAAACTTGGGAGACTTAGAATGTCAGACGGACCTTTGCCCATCCAGTTCGTCAGAACCTGGCGGGGACGCCAAATAGGCGAGATTGAGAAGTGCTTCTCGTACGGGCTGGCGCAGTCGTTGATCGATAACAACTGGGCCAAAAAGTACGTTAAGCCCGTCCGCAAGCCAAAGAGCAAGTCTGAGCAGCAAGAGATCGCTAACCAGAGTAGTGATGCATGACCGGGCGACTGTCGTACAATCTGCAGCGGACTACCGATCCGACTGAGGAGCCTGTGACCATCGATATGGTCAAGCGGCAATGTACGATCGAAGTGGATGAGACGTACTGGGATGAGTGGATTGATGGGGAATTCAACGGGGATACGTGGGGAGTGATCGCAGCCGCGCGGGAGCAGGTGGAGTACGACGCGCGGGTGGCCATCATGCCACAGACGTGGAACCTGCGGTTGGATGAATGGCCGGATGATGACTGGGTTGACTTGAAGGTCCACCCGGTGCAGAGCGTTACAGTAGCCTATGAGGACTTGGACGACGCCACCCAGACATGGGCCGCCGGCAACTACGAAGTGCAGCGGAGCCGGTACAGATCGCTGTTGATGAAGACGGATAAGGATGTGGACTTTCCCGATCTATCCACCAGCGACCCGCGACCAGTGAACATCACGATCACAGCGGGCTATAGCAACACTACGGACCATACGACACCGGTAGCCAGGCGGAATCAGGTGCCCCGGGCGGTGGGCATGGCCATATTGATGCTGTGCGGTCACTGGTTCCGCAACCGGGAGAGCGTGCTGGTGGGGACGATCAGCAAGGAGATTGACCAGGGCTACCATAGCCTGCTCAGAACCATCAGACCCACGAGATACGCATGACAATCGCACAGGCTGGCGCCAGACACCGGATTGTGTCCGTTGAGAAGCATGATGGCACGATCACGAACGGGCGTCCTACGTACGAAGTGGACGCTGACTGGGATGTGATCCAGAATCTCCGTCAGGTGCCGGTGTTCTATCAGGGAGTCACGGGGGGGGAAGTTGTGCGGGGAGTCCAGGTGGAGGCTACCGCCACGGCGTTGATTAGAATGTTGAGTTCTCCCAGATCGCGTCAGATCGAGCCTAGAATGCGGATTAGGCTGGATGGCAGGAAGCTTAACGTTATTAGCGTAATCGACCGTGAGGGACGTCAGCGGGAGTTGTTCGTGCAAGTCAAAGAGGACGTGGCCAATTAGCGTCGAAGTCAAAATAGACGAGCGGGAATTCGCGGACGCCAACCGGCTGCTGGCTAGTCTGGATGAACGGCTGCGTAAGAAGGCGGTGACGGAGAGTCTGGAGAATGCCGCCCGGGTGGTTGTGCAGCAAGCCAAGATCGAAGTGCCGCAGCCTGGCTATCCGTTCGACAGACCGGGCAAGAAGCCCCTCAGAGATACGATCAGCTTCGAGATACGGGATTACCCCTCGGGGACGTTTGTGGCTGTAGTGGGTGCTCAGTACCCGGCTGGGGCCCATGCTCACCTGATCGAGTTTGGCCATGAGATCTGGCTACCGACGCCACCCTACCGGGATAATGCACCAGCCAAGCGGACTGGGCGAAAGACAGATCCTAACCGCTTCATGGAACGAGCCTCGGATAACACCAGATCACAGCAGGTGACAGCGATCGAGAACACGTTACGCAGTCACGCCCAGCGGGTGAGGCATGGCACTTGATGATATCGGCGTGGAAGTCCTCAATGCGATCCTGGCGGATGCTGACGTACAGGCCATTACTACCCGTGGATTTACGGGCTACCTGCCGCAGTTCGGCGCGGACCTGCCGGCGTTTACCGTGGATGTGATCACCAACAATGCCATTGAGCACTTGGGCGGTTCGGCTATGGCGATTGCCCGTATCACGGTGGATGCTTACGACGTGACCAGGACGGGAGCTACGGACTTGGCGGAAACGATTCGGCAGAAAGTGCTACAATCCAGTCACAAGGGCGTGTTGGGATCGGGCGTGCTTAATGTACGAGAGATCACAATAGCGGCCGGGCCGTTCTGGGATCGGGATAGACCGGTGGATGGCTCCGATGATTGGCGAGCGTTTACGTCAACTGATTACCTTATTCACTACCAGCAAACAGGACCAAGCTAATGGCCAGCGCAGCAGTAGACACAGGCGTGGGGGCCACAGTGGCCCTAGCAACCAGTACGTTCACGGCCTCCATCACGAATGTCGGAGAAGTCCGTGAGATCGTGGAGGCTCTCGATACGACGCACCTGGGAGTGGCCAGCACCAGCAATGCCACTTTCATGGCCGGGGATAATCCCGAGCTGCAGGATGTGCCGATCACCTTCCTCTTTGACTCTCAAGAGGCTGTGCCCCGGGCTCGAGCTGTGGCCTCGGAGAATCTGACGATCACCCTGCCGGCGGCGGATACCAATAACACAACCGTCTTTAGTCTGGTGATCAGCGGCTTTGTGCGGGAGTCTGTGATTGTGCCCACGCTCGCGCGGAATCAGGTCAACACGGGTACGCTGGTATTTCGCCCGGATGGCTCGACGGTGACAGTAACGGTGGAGACGTAGATGAAGAATATCATCCTGTATTGCCTGCTCTTGGTCGTGGCGATCGTCACACTGCCCCTCCAGTATCCACAGCAGATCCTACTATGGCTGAATCCATTAAACTGATACCGCACTGTGGACAGCAGCCGGTAAGGGATGCCAACGGTCAGGTGATCTCAACTGTTGATGTGCCGGTGCCGGGTATGAATGTCGTAGTTCATGTGACGGACACGGGCCAGCGGCAGATAGGCTTCCATCACGAGCACAACGGCTTTGTGCATTTCTGCATTCCTGATCCACCGCAGCCGTTCAAGGATTGGGTCAAGGATCAGATCGAGGCTTTAGGCCAGAACGTCGGTAGAGTGGCCGGGCCGCCACCCATCGAAGCGGAGGAGACTGAATGAGCAGCAACGGCTACGCCAGCCTGGAGGATCTAGAAGGCCTCTGCGGCTTGAGGCAGTACGAGGATGTGGTGATTCAGCACCCCGCCAGCCAGCAGCCGCTGAAGTTTAGGATTCAATCCATCACCGAGGCGGAATGGGCTGAGATCAGCAGCGGGAACTTCGACACCAAGCGAGGCGGTCTGAGTGCCCGAGGATTGCAGCAGAGCGACGCGCGGCTGGTGGCGGCGTCTTTGGTCGATGGGGATGGGAACTTGCTTCTCAGAGGCTCTGACGCGGTCTCGAAGGTATCTCAGCTGGGGGCCTCGATTGTGGAGCCTCTGGTGCGGGCCTGCCGGGAACTGAACAATCTACGTGCGGCTGAGGATGAGGAGGGAAACTCACCAGCCGGCAGCGGCTCGGATTCAAGCTCCGCAGAGTTGGCTGCCGCCCCGACCGGCTGACACCCGAGGATGTGAATCAGTGGGAGACGTACGGCAAGGTGGAACCGTGGGGCGATGAGTGCTTGTATCTGGCTCTGTTGTGTACATGGTTCTTCAATGCCAACTATGCGGGGGATGGCGAGCAGATCACACCGCAGCAGGTAATTGACCACGTTGAGGCACTGAAACACCGATACGAGCCCTTGCCGGTACAGCAGGATACACAGAGTTTAGAGCGTCTCAGGTCCTGGGCCATGTCACAGATCACACCAAAATGAGCAATGGCGACAATCGGCGCATTGACGTATCAGCTGGTCGCCAAGACGGACCAGTTCCAGCAGGGCTTGAATCTATCCAAGCGGGCCCTGCGTGACCAGAAGCGTCTGTTCTTAGAGACGCGGTCGGACGCTGAGAAGTACAACATTGCTCTGCAGCGCCTCGAGCATCTCTACCGCACGGGCAAGATCAC
>JAAOEI010001077.1_pt1 | contig 10132 bp, 16 predicted proteins | sample 7059261 | NCBI WGS metagenome assembly JAAOEI01 (sample SAMN14008812, study PRJNA610033) | viral metagenome | isolation source: viral particles filtered from seawater | place: China: Hangzhou Bay, Yangshan Deep Water Harbour | collected 2017-10-31
ACGAACGAAAACGAGAACCTGATCCGTCAGTTGTACGGGCTCAAGAAGGCCGACTCGATCCTCGACGAACGGCAGCAGGCTCAGCGCATCCTTGAGCGCAACATGGCCGTCTACGGCGAGGACTCGGTCCTCGCCATGTTCGACGACGATGTCTTCACGGCGATGCCAGCTTCGATCCGCCACACCAGCGACCGCGTTCGCAGGCGTGCCATGGAGATCGAACTGATCAACCGTGGCGTTGCCACCCACAACGTTCGCTTCATCTCCGACCCCACAGCCTTGGCTGCTGCCGCTGCCCAAACCCAGGTGCGCCGCAAGCTCAGCGACTTGCGGCTCAAGCTGAAGATTGCCGAGAAGCTGAAGCTGGATGCCTCCGAGGCCCAGCACTCGTTCGACAGGTCGGCACGGGTGTTGAAGCAGGCGTCCACCAGCGCCACCAATCGGCGCGCCCGCACGATCCCGAAGCTGGCTGCCGAGTCTGCTGTCCTGCACAAAGAGCAGCTTCAGTTGGCTGACGAGGCGTTGACGGCGGTTGGTCGTCTTGAAGGGTTGCTTGGCGATCTGAAGATCGGTGAAGACGTAGCCCGCAACACGATGAACGACATCCTCGCCAGGTTCGGCCCCGACTATGCCGCCATCGAGGCGGCTCAGGATCAGGCCAAAGAAGGTCTGGACAGGGCTGCCGCTGCTATGGGCAGGCTGGCGAAGCGGCGCGAGAACCTGCTCAGGCAGGCCGAGAAGCTGGGCGCAGATCATCGGGTTGCGGTCGAAGCGCAGATCGAAGCGTTGGAAGAACTGATCGGGGAAACGCACGGGTACACGTTGCGTCAGATCCAGCGGAACTTCCCCGACATCGAAGGCACAGTCGAGCGATCCGCCCGTGAAGTAAAGATGATGCTTCATGGCCGCACGCACGTCGAGGACATCATCGAGATTCGGACGGCGTTGCGTGGCAGCGGCGACATCGGGACTCACACATACGAACGCGCCGCCGACCAGTACGACAAGCTGCTCGAACACCAGAAGTGGATCAAGGACAACTTCGGCGAGGTCGTGGCGGCACAGGTGTCCACCGACGAAGGCGCAGACAAACTCCTCAACTCCTTCAGGGCGCAGATCAAGAAGTCGAACGAGCAGCTCGCACTGCACAAAGACATCCTCAGACTGAAGAACCTGTACGACGTTGTGCCCGACCTTGGGGCGCAGCGCCAGAGGCTGGTGCGGCTCACCGCAGAAGCCGAGGCCATCGGTGACCGTGAATCCGTCCAGCGTCTGTTGAAGCTTCAGCAGTCGATGCCCGAAGTGCTGGGCGCTGCACTGGTGAACCCGCTTGACGCCGAGGGCATGTGGCACTTGGCCTCCAACACGAACGTGAACCTGTCCACCCGTGAGGGGTGGAAGTCCGTCCTCCAGGGTTCCGAGAGCAGCCTTGGCTTGAAGCTCACCTCCACCGCTGGCAGCCAGTCTGATGGAGCGGCACGCGTTGTCATCAAGGCGTCGAACCCGAAGACGTACGGTGTCGACGACTTGTTCGACCTGGCATACAGCCACCGCCAGTTCAGTGCGTACGGGACCACGGCCCCGAACGCCGTGCGCCTGATGCGAAACGACATGCTTCGCCACGCCATCGACTCTGGCATCTTCAAGCGAGAGACTGTCAATGCGTTCTTCCCGCAGCGGGAAGCCAAGAAGTGGGGCAAGGTGTTCACCTTGCTCGCTGGCGACGGCGCAGACAAGCCAGGCATCAGCCTGGAGGCTGCCCTCAACAAGGTGTTCGGCGGGGAGCAGGCGCTCCTGCTTGGCCGCACCTACGACGTGCAGGGCATCTCTGATGGTGAGTGGATTCTCAGCCGCATCGCTGACGATCTGTTGGGTGAGACTGGGCGTATGCCTGCCGTTATGCAGGACAACCTCACCAAGTCCTTTCGTGAGACAATGTCGTCGCAGTACGACGCCATCGTTCTCCCCAGCACGTTGGCTGACGGCGAGTGGCAGGTCATTGCCCTGCGGCCCGAGGTTGTGTTCACTGCCAACGGGGAACTTGCCGAAGGTCTGACGACTCTTGAGGCAGCGGCCAACGCCCTTCGCCATGAGCTGAACCAGCAGTCCGACAAGCTCCACCAGGCAGCCGACGCCTTGGGCGTCGACCTTGACACCATGCTCCTCAACTACGAGCAGCACGGCCGCATGAAGGCCGACAACTACGCCAGGCTCCAGGAACTCCAGGAGCAAGCAACGCTGGCGACCCAAGACTCTGTGAAGCAGTTGTCCGAGGCTCAGGTGTGGGAGGTAGAGCTGCGAGGCGCTATCGACGACTTGTTCGACAAGGCCAGCATGCACTTCGACAACGCCGACAAGATCGAGCGGAACCTTGCGGTGACGACGGACGTGATGGTGCGGGCCACGCTGGACGAGCAGCTCGCCATCGAGAAGATGTTCGCCAATGCTGCACGCATGGAGGCTGTAGCCAAGAAGGCGGAAGCCGACGTTGTCCGCTACAACAAGCAGATCAACCAGACGAGGCGCGCTCTTGAGCGACACTCTGGGCGTGTCGCCAAGATGCTAGAGCAGAACATCAAGGACACTGGCAGCCCGTTCTTGAAGAAGTGGAGCGACCCTCTCACCGACGAGATGAAGTACCGCTCGAAGCAGTTGACGAAGGATGTTTACGCACCCAACTATCTCGCCAACGCTATTGCCGACATGGAGAAGATCTACGGTCACCCCGACGGGATGGGCAAGCTGCTGTCGGCCTATGACCGTGTCACCAACGTCTGGAAGGCCCAGGCGATGGCACGTCCTGGCTTCCACATCCGCAACTACATGGGCGGCGTCATAAACAACTGGATCGGCGGCGTTGACGACGCCGCCTATGGTGCCTTCAACAAGCGGTTCAAGGTGTACTCCGAGGTCATCAAGAAGGGCGGCACGCACACCGATGGGCTGGGTGCGGTCAGTGTAAAGTTCGGCGTTGATGATGCCACCAAGCTTGATGGCATCATCCGACTCGGCGTCACTACTGGTGGTCAGTCAACTGAAACCCGCCTGATCGGCGGGATGCACGCGTCCAACTGGAACCCGCTGTCGACAAACTTCAAGGCGTACAAGAAGAGCGGCCAGTGGATGGAGAGCGTCGAGAACAGGCTGCGCGGAGCCATGGCGTGGGATCGCCTCAGCAAGGGCTACACGATGGACGGTGTCTTGGCAGACATCGCCCGCTACCACTTCGACTACGACGACCTCAGCCGCTTCGAGCGTGCGTTTGTGCGACGGGTCGTGCCGTTCTACACCTGGACCCGCATGAACTTCCCCCTCCAGGTCGAGATGATGCTGGAGAACCCGAAGCACATGCTTCGGTTCATGCACATCAAGCGTAACGTCGAGATCACGACCCAGGACGAGGATGTCTACCCGTCCTGGTACGACAACGAACTGAACATCCGCATGCCCTTCGGGCAGGGCGGTGGCAACTTCACCTGGATGGTTGATGCCCCGTTCAACGACTTGTCCAGTTCCACCTCTCCGAGCAAGTACCTGGAGCAGATGAACCCGTTCATCAAGGCACCGCTGGAGATCAAGGGCGGAAGCAAGTACTTCGGGAACATCCCCTTCAGGGAGGGCTACCAGGACGCGCCCAGCATCTGGTCCGAGGTCGGCCTTACCAAGTTCTTGTCGACCATCGGCAAGGCTCGCAAGGACGCCGACGGCGAGTGGGTCATGCGTGACCAGGACATCTATCTGGTCGAGCAGTGGCTGCCGATCCTGGGCCACGCCCGACGCCTGCTGCCCGCAGGCAGTGTCGGCACGGCGAAGATGGCTGCTGGCGGCGGCGCTAGTGCGCCGTCCACCGAGGACAAGTACAGCGACCGCTTGCTGATGAGTTGGGCTGCATTCGCTTTCGGCCAATCCTCACAGGTAAACAACTACACGGCACAGAGTAATGAGTGGAAGCGACGCAATCAGCAACTCCGCTCACTGGCCCAAGACGTTGAAAGCCTGGGAGGGAAGTGAGTGGACAACGTTGTTGCGATCATTGTTGGCATTGTTCCTGCAATCATCGGCGGTGTGGTAGCCATCCAGATCCGCAGGCTGGATAAGAAGAACTCGCGTCAACACCAGAGCGGGGCTGATGATCGCGCCCTTATGGAGCAACGCCTGAACCATTTGATGACTGCAACTGCGGATGAGATCCAGAACCAGAGGATCGCTCACACATCCGAGCTGATCCAGGAACTCAGGAACCAGGATCTCATGCGTGGTGCCCAGGTGGACGGCCTCCACAGGCACATCGGAGCTATCGAAGAGCGTGTGCTGGCGTTCGGTGAACGGCTCGCCAAGCAGGAAGACGCCCTGGAGGAGCTGCACTCTGGGACGCTGCGAGCTGGTCGTTTGATCGAGCGCATAGAGGACAAGATCGACACGCACCTGATGGACGACAAGAGCAACAAGAAGCCCACCTGATTGGGACAGGTGGCGCTTAGGTCGTGGGGAACATCACCTGGCTCGAACGGTTGCAGTGGGGCGCTGGCCCCGTAACCCTGGGCTACAGCGCACCGCACGAACAGTTCGTGCGACTGGTGATCCATCACACGGTCGTCCCCTATGGGGGTGACCCAGTGGCGTACATGCGCCGCCTCCAGACTTCTCGCCCTGACCTTGGGCTAGAGGTTCCGTACTCGTTCATCGTTATGCCTGGGGCAACGGAGCACGACGCCATCATCGGCGTCGGGCGTGGATGGTGTCGCACTGGTGCTCACACTGTTGGGCACAACTCGACGGCTTACGGGATCGCGCTGGCGGGTGACTTCACCGAGAGCCCGCCAACGCCTGGGATGCTGGCGGCGATCCGCCTGATCGGCTCCCACCTGAAGGCCCCCCAGGCCACCTTGGGCCACCGTGACACCTATGCCACGGCGTGCCCAGGGAACGCCACCTACCCGCTACTGGGCGACCTTCAGCCGCCCTTCCAGCCGCTTTCTGAGCAGGAGCCCGACGTGCAGCTCACCGACAAGACGACGACGGGGTACACCGTCAACGACATCCTCAACTGGACCATCGACGGCGTGAACCGTCTGAACGCACGCCTCGACGGGATCGAGGCTTCGCTGGCGGCGCTGTACAGCAAGCCGCTGGCGTCGTTCGCTGGTGAGGGACTCAAGGCCGCAGATGTGGCGGATGCAGTGCTTGATGCACTGCGTGACGAACTCAACGACTGAGGAGATTGACGTGTTCTTCTTTGACCCGATCCTGGGGGCGCGTGCCCGCAAGCTTGCTGGCGTTCTGCTGGTCATTGCCAACGCTGCCCTGGTCGTGCTCCAGGTCGCTGCCGACCAGCTCGCCGCCCTCCCGTCGTGGCCGTGGGTCAGTTCGGCGTCGGGAACGTTGGCGGTTGTGGCGTTCTGGCTGGCGAAGTTCACGACCTTCGGGAACCGTGTGCTTCCAGCCGAGGAACCTGCCTCTTAGCGGGACACCTGCCGCTTGCCTATAGGCAACGCAACATAGACCCCTGAGGTATCCATGCTCCCCTACCAGCAGCAAACGCACCGTGTCGGTGCCGACATCTACTACGCAACCGAGGTCGGCGTCACGGGCACCGAGGCCGTCACGGCGGGAACTCAGTACTTCATCCCGTACCGCTTCGACAACAAGGTGACCATCACCAAGATTGGCTTCGAGTGTACGGCCACTGTCGCCACCGCTGTGGCGCGGCTTGGCGTCTACAAGGACGCTGGCCTGTACTACCCCCGTCCTGGCGATCTGGTCGCTGCTGGCGACTCGACCGTCGATGCGGCTTCTGCTGCGTTCAACGAGGCAGCGTTCTCGACCAACGTCCTGACGATCTCCAAGCCTGGCCTGTACTGGCTCAGCATCGCTGTCCAGGTTGCGAACGGCACCGTTCGCACCAGCTCGGGCATCCGTCAGGCGGGCATCCCGATCCCGCTGACCACGACCGAACCCGCCGCCCAGGCCGTCGGTTGCGGCTACACCAAGACGGGCACCACGGGTGCGCTGGCCGACGTCACCACCTCCACCACGCTCACTGGTGTGAGCGAGGTGCCGTGGCTCTACTTCCTGGTCGACTGACCATCTAGTTCTGACTAGGTCAGAAAGCATGAGGCCCGCCCCCAACGGGGCGGGCTTCATCATTTCTAGTGGGCTCCTACTGGATCTTCAGGACTTCGTACCGCTCGGCCATGTGCGGGTATGTCCTGGACAGCAGGGCGACCTTCGCTTCTGCCAGATCCTGCCTGAGCCAGCAGCCGATGTACGCCCGCTTGCCTGTCTGGTTGTCGTTGATCACATACATCAGCGTGGAGCCACCTTCGTGCAGCGGGTCAGAGGCATTGTCGTCCATGACCTCTGACGCATGTACAAGCCGTTGTCGTAGTGCAGGTCGATACGTACGTAGTCGTCGTCCAGGAACTGGATGATCTCCCCCTCCAGCATCGCCATACGTTGACCGCCCCACCCGTACGTGGCGACGACCACATCACCCAAGGCGACAGGCTCTCCCCGCCAATCCTTGGGTCCAGCGGCCCTGCGGGCCTCCTCGCGTTTCTTGCGGATGTCGCTGCGGATACCCACTAGTACTCCTTCCTCACGGCAAGGCCGCGCTTCACCAGCTCGTCGCTGAGGCGGTCGCCGTCCATCTCCAGGTCAGCGATGCGCCGCCCGTACTTGTCTTTCTTCGAGTACGCCACCAAGGTCTGCAACGGGAAGTCGGCCCACGTCAGGACCGCTTCCCGTGCAGCACGCCCACCTGGCGTGCCGATCTCAGGGCAGTCAACGCCAGCGAGTCGGATGCGCTGGCGGGTGAACACCCCGAACCCGTGATCGACATCAACGTCGATGGTGTCGCCGTCGATGACCCTGACGATGCAGCACGGGTAGGTTCTGACATCCACGTCCTTGGTCATCAGTCTTCTTCCTCCTCTTCCAGCTCCGACCAGGGGTCGTCGGAACCGAAGAACACGTTGGTTGTCATCGTTCGGTAGTAGTCCGCTGCCGCCTGGAGCATCCCTTGCAGCTTCCAGGGCGAGATGTCTGCCGTGTGCTGGATACCTAGCGACGGGGTGCCGTCAGACTGGATCTCCTCATAGACCCGCACCCAGTCCCACTCGAAAGCGAACGGGAGCTGGGCTGCATCTTCTTGCGGCTCGTCACTCATCGCATTCCACCCACTGGTAGTGGTGCATCGGGATGGCCTTGCCCGCTGCTCTGGCGAGCTTGAGTGCGCCACGGCGGTCGATAGTCGGGGTGAGCACATACTCGCCACGGGTGTCGATAGCCCATGTGTTCGGGAAGCGGTGATCGGGGATCACCGTGATGCTGCGACGCTTCGGGAGCTTTGCGACCTCAAGCTCTGGGTCGCCTGTCAGCTCCCACGTTCGGATGAATGTGCCGTCCAAGGGGCCGTCGATCATCTTGATCAGCCACCCCTTGGACTTGTCCCACGACTTCACTTGGGGATCACCAAGCGCCCGCTCGTCAGCGACTCCTTGAGGAGTCTCCCCAGGGTTTCCGCCACGTTGGACTCGAACTGGATCTCGAAGTCCAACTGGTCACACTCGGCTGGGAACACGAACTTCAGCAGGGAGTCCAGGCGCATGATCACCATGATCATCGGGTCGACGGTGAAGCCCCGCTGGGCCAACACCTTGACGGCCTCAGTGTTCTTCTCCCTGAGGTTCTTCAGCTCTTCGGCCATGTGCTCGATGCCTTCACGTCGAAGTGCGTCGTCGATGTTCGGGGTGGGGAACTGGATCACGTTGTCCATTGGTTGAATACCCTCTCTAGCAGTCTAGCGGGAGATGGCGATAGCCATCATGGCTACGCCCACGGTGAACGATGTGGCTTGGTAGACCCAGAACGCCGTCATGACTGGTGCTCCACGGCGTGGACCACGACACTGAGGGTCACGGGGCGACCCATGTTCAGCCACTCGTCGCGTGTCAGGGAAAGCTGGATGCCGTCGCCAGACCCGAACACGGCGTACCCGTACGTAGTGGTGCCGTCCGAGTCGTACGTCAGGCGTGCCATGTCGAGGACGTAACCGTTCACGGCCCCTCCAAGAACGTCACCGCTACGGCCCAGGCCGCATAGTTCGTGATGATCCCGAAGGTGATCAACAGCAACAGGAACTTCCACTCTGCGGAGAAGCTGACTGGTTCCGCCAGGAACCGCTTGAGGCTGCGAAGCAACTTCATGCCAGCTCCAGCTTGAACGTGTCGTCGAGCAGCATCAGTGCGATGACGCAGTAGCCGACGATGTCGGTCGCCGTGTCTTCGACGGCTTCCCAGTTGGGTTGGGTGTCCTTGCGCTTGAGGTTCTTCAGCCGCTCCACCTTGTCGGTGAGGCGCACAATGATGCCCACAAGGCCGTGACGTGAGATGTTGCCGTGCCCGTAGTCGGCCTGCTTCTTGGCGAGGGTGTCGAGAACCTCGTCGTACTTCAGCATCCCGTTGTTCGCGATGGTCAGGAAGCCAACCATCTGGAACTGCTGACGCAGCCAATACTTGTCGGCGGACAGAATACGGTGGTAGCCGACGGGCGGGATCGCCTCATCGACAGCGTCAAGCCACACGCTGGACGGAGGTACGGAGCCCGTCACGAACCACAGTTCGCTGAGGGCAGCAGCAGCGCCTTGCTGCCACGTTGTGATGGGCGCTTCAGTCTCGATCATGGATTCCCTCCAAGTAGTAGCGGATCTCTGGGTACTCGATCAGCAGCCCTCGCAGCTCAAGGATTGCTGCCGCATACCAGCGTTCGATTGTGGACTTGCCGACCTTGAACCGCTCAGCAAGCTGGCGGTAGCTGAGCCGCTCGAAGATGATCGCCTCCAACAGCAACCGAGTGTCTCGGTCCAGTCCGTCGAAGACATCTGCAACCAGGGCGTGAAGCTCGTTCACGTCCTCGTCCGACTCTTCTGGTTCATGGTTCGGCGCTGCCTCCATCAGCGCCTGGAGTCGAGTCTCAGGCTTGCGTGGCCTGCTCTCTGGCATCAGGTGTGGCGGCGTCAGCTTCAGCTTCTCGGAGACACGGTCTTCGCCTTGACGCATGTGCCCGACGTGTGGGTTACGCATCGCCCAGCTCGACCCAGGACGTGAGCAGCGAGGCTGACAGGGCGAAGTAAGCGCGGCCGTCATGGAACAAGCCGAGCTGGGCGTTGCCCAGGTCGATGGCCTCCTGCAAGAACGGCAAGGCTGCCACCGACCATGCTTTGCGATGCGATGACCAGACGAACAGCAGCAGCGGATGCAACTGGTTCCAGTAGTGCATGCAGTTGAACTCGGCAACCTTGAGCTTGATCGTCTCGTCACGACCGATGCCCTTTACCTCGACGAAGTTCTTGCTCGTCAAGTAGTCGGGCGTGTGGCGGATGCGTTCAGGCAGCGAGGCGATGTGCAGCGGTGGACGATTCAGCCCGTACCGCACCCAACCGTCTTGCCATACCTGCTCGAAGACGGACTCGGCTTCGTCGCCAAGCTTCCCGAAACGGTTAGCGAAGCTCTGTTCGTGAAACGCCACTACTGTCACTCCTTTGCCTAGGGTCACTAGCTTAGCATTTAGAAGCGGTGATCTTTTGCACCTGACGGTCATCTAAATAGGCAACGGTGTTCAGCCCATCAAGCGTGCGGCTGGTGGATTCTTCAGGTACTCCATCGCTCGCCACATGGTGGCTTCGTCGTCGCCGAACATCCCCAGCCCCGAGTTGCAGCGGGTGCAGATCACCCCACGCACCTCGCCACTGGTATGGCAGTGGTCGATGCATGGACGCTCCAAGGGGCGCTTACAGATCGGGCAGTCGTCCTGAAGCATCGCATAGTACTGCTCCATCGAGATGCCGTAGGTCATCTTGACGTGCGTCTTGCGCTGCGTCCGCTTGATCGCCTCGGAGTTCTTCTTCCGATATTCCTGCATGTACTCGGCCTCACGCTTCTCCTTCATTGCGCGTTTGGCCGAGTCTCGGCGGCACTCCTTGCATGCCCCTGTCAGCCCATCGGCTTGGTGCTTGTCGCGGTGGAAGTACTGGGGCGTGTTCAGCTTCTCCTGCCCGCACGCCGTGCAACACTTCGTCATAGAACGACTCACGCCTTCCATGCGAAGATCCCAACGACGATCCTGTCGTCCT
>JAAOEI010001078.1_pt1 | contig 10129 bp, 6 predicted proteins | sample 7059261 | NCBI WGS metagenome assembly JAAOEI01 (sample SAMN14008812, study PRJNA610033) | viral metagenome | isolation source: viral particles filtered from seawater | place: China: Hangzhou Bay, Yangshan Deep Water Harbour | collected 2017-10-31
TTACGAAACCAACCCGGTCGTAACCAACTTATTATCAACCTTATTCTAAACATGTATAGAGCCATCTGTTCTCGTTTGGCTACAAACTATCCATCTATTTCAGTTCTTCCAGCTTCTCCAAGTAATGAAGACATTGTAAAAGCAAAGTCATCAGAAGAAGCTATCAAGTATTTTTATCATCGTGAAAATGTAAAACGAGACATGGAGAAAGCTGTTGAATGGCTTGTCTCTTGTGGAAACGTAGGTCTTCTTGAGTTTTATGATCCAGATAAAAAAGAAGTCAAACTAAAGGTTGTAAGTCCTTATGACATTTTTTGGGAAGCAGGAGTCAATAATGTTGAAGAGTCCTCATTTATTGCTATTCGTTCTGTTGTTCGTAGAGAAGACCTAATAAAAGCTTTTCCAAATAAAAGAGAAGAGATAATGAAACAGGCTACTCTATCAACTGAAAATGCAGTTGAAGATAATACCTATCCACATACACAGTCATTTGAGGGTGAAAGTTTTGCTTATCCAAGAGTTGAGTTATTTGAGATCTTTTTCTCTGATGGCAAGTATTGTTATGTTTCAGGAAATGAGTATCTCTATAAAGGTGAAAACCCTATTCAGAAGATCCCCTTTCAGTTTATTCGCTACACCAACTTACCTGATAAAGTTTGGGGTAAAGGTATGGTTGAAGGTATTATCGACTTACAAAACCTTTATAATAAAAGCAGAAACCAACTTTTACAAAATGTTGAACTCATGTCTAACCCCAAGTGGCTTATTCCAAAAACTGCTGGTGTAAATGGTTCAGCTATTCGTGGAACTCCCGGTGAGATCATTTATTATAATGCTGCTGGTGGAACTCCTACTCAAGTAGCTGGAACTGCCATCCCATCTTATGTTTTCGATCACATAACTCGTTTGCAACAAGAGATGCTTGATGTTTCAGGTATTCACTCAACAACTCTTGGTCGTCGTGCTGTAGGTATTACTTCTGGTAAAGCCATCAATGCTTTGGCAGACCAAGATGTTACACAACTTGTTATGACTCAAGATAACATTGAAGCTGCTGTAAAAGAAATGGCAGAGTGTGTTCTTTTATTTATGAAAAAGTTTTATACAGAACAACGCTTTATTCGGATGCTTGACGGTCTTGGTTCAATGGTTTTCAAGCAACTACAAAATACAGACATAGTTGATACACCAGAGATCTTCCTTGAAGCTGGCACAATGTTCCGTGATGATACTGCGGATAGAGATGCTAAAGTTCTACAACTATTACAACTTGGACTCATCCCACCAAACATTGCTCTACAAGAGCTATCTTTCAAGACAGGAAACTCGTTTGTCCTTGATGAAGTTGCTAACCTCAACCATGCTAATGAAATGCTTGAAGCTGTAAAAGAAGGCGCTCAAATAGAGATCTTTGCTACAGATGACCTCAAGAGTTTCAAGAAGGTCTTTGGCGACTTTGTAAAAACAGACAACTATTATTTATTATCTGAAGAAGTCAGGGACTACATCAGAGACATTGTTGTTGCCTTGGCTACTTTCCAACCACCTAACCCACAAGACCCAGCAGAAAACAAGGTCAAGTATAAAGTGTTTCCTGCTGCTGTAGCACCAAACGACCAAGAAAACTTTGCAAAAGAAATGCTTGTTTCTTCAGCTCCAGCACAAGAACAAATGCTTCAACAACAACTTGAAAATGCTATGACTGCTGGTGCTTACGGTCAAGTCAAACAAGGACTAAAACCACAAACAAATGATGCCGCTGTAGTCAATAAAAGAGGAGTGATGTAATGACAACTTATGAAGTCGCACAACTATTCAAGCAGTATGTTGATGATGCAGACGTTACATTTATGAGCGATGCTGATGCAGTGCTATTTCTAAATAGAGGCTATGATGAGTTCTTTTCACAGGTTGCTGAAAATGATAGCAACTTTTATGTAGCAGATGCTTTTTATCTAAATGTAAATGCTAAAGAAATAGACCTTGCTGTTATTCCAGCAACTACACCAGCAGGCTCTCTTATTATGGGACCAAATGTTGCTGCAACTGATAAACGTCTTTATCGTCTTATGAGAGTAAGTCAAGCAGAACAAACAGGACAAGTTCGTTATTATTTACAGCCCTGTCGCTCTCTTGTTGAAATGCGTAATGATGTAAATAGATACATGCTACGCGGTAATAAGTTATTATTCAGTGATACAATGAACCACATTTTATTGGAGTATGTTGCAAAGTTTGATAACTTATTTGATACAGCTAACATTACTTTGGCTGGTGCTGCATTTATTGATGACCTCGTTCAGTTTCATGACCTTATTGCTTTGCTTGCTTGCAAACACTACATGATAAAGGACTTTGCCACAAACCCAGTTTTGGTAGGTCAACTGGAAATGAGAACAAAAGCACTAAACGAATACTTATCTACTGGTCGTTCTTTCTCTGCTAATAATGGTGTTATTGGAACAGACGAACTAACTTATCTCGGCTACTAAAGGAGGCTAATGGATGGCTGCTAATAGACCTGAAGTTGACATTATAGAAGCAGGGATGGAGCTAAAGGATCCCTATAATAACCAAACTTTTATTCAGAACCTTTATAAGAATAGAGCTATTTGGGAAAGCAGAGAAGGCTTTGGAACTGTTGCTGAAATAAACGGTCAGCTAAACGCTCTCGATCTAAAACCCGGTAGATCAAGTGAAACACTTGACTTGGTTTTTGGTCTTGAAAAATGTCTTGGAACTTATGCTTTTCGCACAGAGTTCGGACACGATCAAATAGTCAGTATTTTTTATTCAAGAAATACAACAACAAACTATTATTCTGAAGCTTCAGATAAAGTTTATAACTATACTGTAGTCATCTATGATGCAACTACAAATAACTATTGGTATGAAACTCTTTATAGACACACAGCAGATCAAACAGAAGTTTTACAAGTAAGTCCTTATTATCGTGGTTATTATGAAACAAGAAACTATGGCTCTGAATACATGAGTCCCACTCTTGCAAAACCACTACCTTTCTTTTTCAAGGACTATTTGGGAGTTCTTTACTTTGGAAACGCTCAAGGTGTTTGGGTTTATAACCCTACAGCATTTATTGATAACCGTTATAAGCAAGTAAACATTGTAAATAATAGAGATGAGCTAAACGATCAACAGTCAAACCATTATGGTGAAACTGGTCTAATAACTCCTATTATTTTTGTTGATGGAACATTTGCTGTTGATAATGCTTACACATACATCCAAGATGGAGACATAAGCAACTTTGTTGATCTTGAAGCATTTGAGGGTCGCATTATTTATGCGGCTGGTAAAACTTTATACTTCTCTGATGTAGGTCAAGCTAACTCTATTATTGGTGCAAATGCTTTTACCTTTCACGAAATGAATGGAAACATTTCTGCTATTCAACAAATAAACGGTGCTATTTGTGTATGGTCTGAAAGTCAAACATTTCTTTATCAGCCCTCTCAAGGCATACTACAGTCAGGCGGTCGTCCAGTAAGAGTTCATGATGAAGTTGGATGTATAAACGCTCAATGTGTTTTATTCAGAGAAAACGTAGTTTATTGGATGGATACAAACGGCGTCTATGTTACAACCAATGGTCTTGAACTACAAGACATAGGCTTACCAATAAAACGTTTCTTTCAGTATGAAACTATCAACCCATTTATTCATTATTTTACTAATAATGGTTTTGCTGGTCCATCTTCACAACAAGCTCCTGACTTTCTTATGAGAGCAGAAGGCAACTTTGATAGCGTTCATCTTGACTACGATCAAGTAAACGAACAGTTATTTGTTGTCTTTCCTCTTCTAAACATGGCTTGGGTTTTCAAGGGTGGTTGGTATTTATGGACTTTCAATAGTATTGTTGATAGTTCTTATGATGAAGAAACAGAAAGTTACACTTATCTTGTAAATAATAAAACACAAGTAAGCTTTCCTATTTTTGCTTCAACTCAAACAAAGACGTTTATTGTTGGTGGCAAAAAAGAAACTTCAATGTATTATACAACAGGTAATGGAAACATTGGTTATACAGAACATGAAGTTGGTGCATACTCGTCTTTCCGTATTTTTGAGTGGAAAAGAGGTGGCGCTCAAGATGGCTCTACTTATGACTACATTGAAGGTCGTAGGTTTGCTGGTTTTTATAGAAGGCTTGTTCGTCCAGAAGAAGCACCAAGTATGATAAACTGGTATTTTGATCCAGCCGAACGTTATGGTGGTTATCTAAATGTAGATAAAGATGCTCTCTACGAACAAAATGATGACGTTTGGTTATTGCCTATTCGTCTATCTGTAGAAACTCCATCTGAACCTTCTTGGACTCACATAAAAAGTTATTCTCTTTCATTTCACATTGATAAAACTCGTTGGCTACCTTTTGGTTGGGATGGCGCTGTTGATGATGCAATGTATTTTATTTTACCAACAGAAAGATCTTCAGGATACCTTGGCTTTACTCCCGGTGGTCCTGCGGCTCCAACGTCAGAGTGTAGTTATGATCCAGTAGAAGGACTAATAACAATAAAATGGGATGCTTCTGTTGTTCCAGCAAATAACTTATCAAACCCAAATGGTATTTATTTTTATGGAAGAAACAAACATGACATGATCTACATACCTTTGAGAAAGGTCAATAGAGATAGCACTCTTTTGATAGGTCAAAAAAACCCAACAACAAACATTGTTACTGACATTGTTGATAGAACAATAATAGTTACTGATGGAATAACAGATACAACTATAAGCGATGCTTTTGCTTATGACTGGCAACCCGGTTGGTTTCAGTTTGTTACACCAGAAGAAAGAACACAAGGTATTGACTGGTGCTATAAGTCAAAACAAATAGGGATAGAAGGCGAGAGCCAAATAAAAGCAAGAGGCTCTTATTCACTTATTTCTACAACTGGTGTAGGAGAACAAATAACACCTTGGTTTTATGGTATTTGGAACTCTGTTGCTGGTTCTGACTATAAGGACTATGTATCACAAGAAGTTGACTTTGTTGGTTCAGACATTGTAAGACAGGACTTGGTAAACATTGCTAATGTTGAACCAATAAGAACTCGTATCAAAAGTGTTCCATTTGGTATGACAACAAAAACATTTGATAATGTGTTTCCCATAACTTATGGAGATGCAGTAGATCCAAATGAAGGAAACTACTATGTTGATACTCAAGAGGTTGATACAATAGTTACAAGTGATAGTGTAAGAGGAGAGACAGTTTCTTATACTTTCTTTGGTTTTATGCAAGATAAAGCAAATAAACTATTGATAAGAAATGTAAAAGTTGCCCTACAAGAAGTTGCAGGCAGAAGAAGAAGAGGACGATAAAATGGCTCTTCCAAAAAATGCACGACTATTTGTTGATCCAAGATACTCTAAACAAGAGTTACTTGATAACATTTCTATTGATACAGCAATAGATACAGATGCTTTATTTGGACCATCAATAAGCCCTAATGATCCTATACAACTATCAAAAAATAAAAACAACTCTATTTATCTTGCATCAGGAGATCATAAGGGTTTTACATCTAACAAGCTTGGAACTGTAATAAACGGTTCAGCAGGCTCTTATTTCACAGCACCAGTTGTTTGTGAAAGCGGCTCAACAACGCTTTTTATAAACTGCACTTTTATTCAGACACCAGCAAACTCTAATGGTTTGGTTGAACTAAAAGAAGGTAGTAGAACTATTTTTCAGCATTGCACTTTTATTCGTCTTGATAAAAAAGATAAAGTAAATGCCGGTGAAATAAACCCAGCAACTTGTGCGTTCGTTCAACTAAATACATCTACAGTTGCTGAAACTTTATTTACAGCAGAAGGATGTGTATTTATTGCGGAGGCTGATAGTGGCGCTAATGCTTTATTTTGGGACATTGGAACAGCAGCAGGAGCAGGCTTTATGGTTTTGGCTATAAATAAAACAACACCTTTGGTTCCAGTTGGCGCTGGTATTATCAACTTTGGAGTTATCTAACATGACAACGAGAGTAATAACAAGACAACAGTTTTCGCCTAATACAACTATTGATGGCAATAGAATAGAAATAAGTTTGCAAGATGTTATGTCTCGCTTCAATAGTCCAGAGTTTCGAGACATTGACATGTGGAAAGAAAACACTATTCATTATGGTTTTACTCCTCAAACAATGCCTCACACAGTTGACTATTATAGGCATCAAGAAGTTCAAGGAAGTCCTTTTGCTTTTTGTCGCCAAAGTATAATGCCTCCAGCAGTTCCGGGGTGGGAGGGTCCAGAAAATGACTTTCGCTTCAAGGGAACGGGTCTTATTGATCCAATAACAGGACGACCATTATTTGCTACAAATGATGTTATTCCAGAAGACCTTGCTTATTTCTGGACTGCTACACAGTATTTTTCTAAACCCACTATTATTCAGGACTGGACTGTTTTTGCTGTCTTTGATGACATGTCTGATAGAATAATAGACGCATCAAGAACTTGGTATGGAAACGCATTTTATTCACAGGGCGAGTATGGAAAAGTTTGGTATGATAACTTTATGTGTTACATTGTTATTGATAATAACCAAGATACTGGAGATACTTTTATTCGTAATAATGAAGTTCATCAGTGGGGAACTAAAGCACAAGGTTTATTGATGAACCACCCTAAAGTTATTATTCCAAGTGTTTATTCTGATGAAGAGCTTATTTATAACCCAACTGCTGCAACAGCAACGGTGCAAAAAATAAATGCTAATGCTATTCGTTTTCACAACATAAACATTCCTGTTCCAGCAAACTCAAGAATACGGTTTGTTCTTGGTCTTCCAGCAATAGTAAAAGAAGACGATCCAAACATAAGGATGGGAGATGCTGTTATACCTTATTCTTATGTGCCAGCAAGTGAAAATAACTGGGGTGAAGTTATAGGAACCTATCAAAATAACATTTGGAACATGTCTATTCATGTTTTTGAGCCATTGGAGAGAATAACTAATGTCTAAACTTACACGTAAAAAACTTGTCAAAGGAACCAAACTTCAAGCTCAACAGATAACAGGAACACAAGTTCCTATCAATGAGGGGCTAAACGAACAAGCAGTCAATAGTGAAAACTTGGATAAATACGAAAGTCCATTTCGTCTAAACTTTTGGTTGCCACAAATAAGGTTTGGAGATAACCCCAACCCAGCCAGTGATCCATTTGGTTATGAAGACCTTGCTTTTTATTATAAGCCTTGGTTTGCTAAAAACCAAGTTTATAACTATCCATTTATTATTCCAGCAACACAAGACATTTGGACCGAACAAATAAACGAAGATAGTCGTTATTATACGCTTCGTGAAATAAGCTTTTCTCAAGACCAAGGAGATGAACCTATCTCTTGGTTATCTCTAATAACGAGTCAAGAAACATCTACTCCTTATGCAGAGCAGTCCCCTACTTATCCTTATACTTCTACTTATAGCAACATGATCTATGAGGCTTGCACCAGAGAGTTTGACTATAGCATCAGGTTATCTTTGTGGTCTAAAACTCCTTGGGCTATTGATAATAACCTTACTATTTGGGAAGACCAACTTGGTAGCTGGACTATTCCTTTTACTGCTTTCGTAAACCCAAACATGAGTTTCAACCCTTATGTTATTTCTGACTTATCTTTACAACTTGCTCCAGATAGAAGTTATTGTTGGCAACTTGAACTATTCAGTAATAACCCAGAACTTGTTGTTGAACTGTTTGGTGAAGGAGATCAAGAAGCTACTTTCGATCAGTATCTAAAAAACATCCAAATGAGTTTGCTTCTAACAACTCCTCTTCGTCAGTTTGATGAAGCGGCTGGAACAAAACTTGTCCCATCAGTTCAGAACTATCCTTGGACTTATGCTGGTGGTGTAAATGGAACAACAACTTTGACTAACATAAGTCCCGGAGATACAATAGATGCTGCTCCTTTACAAGATAATAATGAAGCTATAGATCACATTTTTCAACATAAGATCCAAGGCGGTCATAATACTTTGTGGTCTAAACCATTTGCAGCACAACAGTCAGATCTTTCAGCTTATGATGTTATTGCAGTAAACTTATTCAACCAAGTTGGCTCACTAAAATACGGCGGTATTGATGGTGGGTTTATGCCTTATAAAACTATAGATGAAGAAACAGAAGAACTATTATCTATTGCTGATAGAAAATGCTTTTCTATTTATGAACCATTTACTATTCACTCAATGTATGTAGGCTTCCAAATGGGTGGCGGTCCAGCAAGAGAACAACACCTTGAGGCTCGCACAGCTACTTCTGTTCCTGACTTGGATGTTGAAGTTGTTATGCATAGTGGATGGAGAGCAGACCGTTATGCTACACAACAAATAGGTTATCTACAAATAAGAAATGCGACTCCAACAGCAAACCTTGTTGATGCAGCAGTTGATCCTGTCGTCCAGTCAAACAGTCGTGAAAACTCTGCAAACTTTGCTATTGGAAACCCATCACTTGTTCTTTATCAAGTTTCTCTAAATGGGACACAAACACCACCTCCTGCCTTTTATAACCAAGGGACGCCCTATTATGTAGGAAGAGGTATTGGTTTCAATAGTGATGATCGTTCACGAATAACAGATAGTGCAAATAATAGCGCAGAACCAAAAACAAAAGGTTTGGAAAAACTAATAGAAGTCAGAGTAAAATGGATGGGTCAAGTAGATCCACCTCCATTTGTTCCAGCACCTCCTCCACCTTCAGTTGTTATTCCAGTTCAAGCAGACCCAAGCTCAAGACCTATTGGTATCAGTGCTCCCGGTATTTGTGTTTATCTTATTGTAAAAAAGAGCCTCACAAAAAGTGAGTGGTAATAAAAGACGGAGGATCACAGATGGCTTTACCAGAAGATAGTATAAAGAAAGGCTATGATACAGCCCAACAAGAAAGAGAAGCGGCTAAAGGTTTTGCAAGAGAAGCAGGAACAAGGGCTGAAGCCTCCGCACAAGAACTACGTGGTTATCTACCAAGAGCACAAGAACTTGAAGCAACAGGTCTAAAAGCTCTTCGTGGTTCTCAACAACGTCAAGAAGCTATGGCTCGTCGTGATGCTGCTCTTGGAATAGCAGGAGCAAGTCAAGGTGGTGCGTTTGGTGGCGGCGCTAAAGGTGCTGCCCTAACAGACGTTGCTAAAAAAATGGGCGAAGGTAGAGCAAACATAGAAGCACAAGCTGCAATGGATACAGAAAAATACAAACAAGCAGCTATGCAACAACAACTTGGTATTTCAGAAGGAGCGGGTCAAGCAGAAGTTGAGTCATCCATTCAGAAACTTGAAGGTGAAAAGTTTGCTCGCGAGGCAGGAACTCAAGAAGAAGACCGCCAAAAGAAACTACGAACTTATCAAGAAACAATGTCAAAAATAAAAGCAGATGCAAAAGGCGACTTTTGGGAAGATGACGATGAAGAAGGTGCTGAAAAAGCTATTCGTGATCTTGCAGCTTCAGAAAGCGATCCAGAACTAAAGAAAGTTTTATTGGCAGAAGCTGACCGCATCAAAGAAGAAGGCTTTATGGCGTTCTAAATAAGGGAGAATAATACATGGCACGACTGGTAAAGCTTCCAAGCGGTAGAGTATTCCGTGAGGAAATGGAAAAACCTGACATTTATCGCAGACCTAAAGACATGTTTGGTATGAACGCGTTGAGTCAAGCTATTGACTTCGCGGATAAAGTTGCGAAGAGTGAGGGCGTTGGTGCCCTTATGAACGTTGGTGAAAAGATCTATGATAAATACGCCGAGGGTGATACAACAGAAGCAGTTCAAGCACAAGCAGATGCAGGAAACCTATTGAAGAAAGCCGCTGAAGCAAAGGCTGGACCACCTCCTACACAGAGAGAAACACCTCTTCAACCAAAAACTCCATTGGCAGTCGCAACAGAACAACCACAGAAAAGACCTCCTTTACCAGCAGATGATGCTTTGGTTCGTAGGTTGCTTGGAGTGCCTACTGCTGGTGTTCCAATGGCAGCAGTTCCAGAAGCCTATAAACTTTCTGAAGAAGCTCGTAGACAAACTATGGCTCCTCTTGCTGTAAAAGAAGATGATGCAGAAGCAGCAGCAAGAGATGCTCGTCTAAAACAACTT
>JAAOEI010001079.1_pt1 | contig 10118 bp, 12 predicted proteins | sample 7059261 | NCBI WGS metagenome assembly JAAOEI01 (sample SAMN14008812, study PRJNA610033) | viral metagenome | isolation source: viral particles filtered from seawater | place: China: Hangzhou Bay, Yangshan Deep Water Harbour | collected 2017-10-31
TTGATATTAAATTGTTTAAAAAAGACTTCAGATAAATTCTTATCGAAATGTTGTCCTGTATGAATTAATATATGATTAAAGTTTTTATCAAGAAGTTTAAAAATTTTAGACATTCTTATAAAATCGGGTCTTATGCCTACTATGGAAACAATTGTTTTCATTTATAATAAATTAACTATTTGGGTTAAAATTTCTTGTGGTTTTTGTTTTATGTATTCAATCATTTTATCGGGTTCGTAGTCAAAAAAGCTTTCATGCACTGCGGCAGTATAGTCAGTGGTTATTACAGACAAACCCATCAATCTAGCCTCTATACATACTCTAGAAAGTGTCTCTGGGCTTCTTGGAAAGAAGACGTATGTAGAATATCTAGAAAGATTTTTTAAAAAAGAATGATGATCTGTTTTTGGCAACAGTTCATATTTTAAATGAACCTTTTTGCAAAATTCAATAGAAACATCTCTTCCTTTTATTCCGTAATCATCTTCGCCCAAAATTGCGGCTTTACCATTTTTAGGCGTTTTAGATAAAGATAAAATCAAATCAAGAGTTTTTTCTGACCATAAGTTACCGGAAAAATTAATAATATTATCTAACTTAATGCTTCTATAAAAAACATTTTTTTGAAAACCGCTTTGAACTAAAACAAATTTTGCATTTTTATAAAAATCCTCATGAATAATTCTATCTGGAGGAACAGTTAAGTTAGGGAAAAAACAAGGATTTCTTTCGCGAACAAATTTATAGTCATGTTCCGTAATTATATATTTTTTAGAATACAAAAATTGTTTAGCTTGTTCAGAAATAAAATAAAAATTAGATATGATGTATAAATCGTACTCTTGAACTAGTCCAAGAGTATTATTGAAATCGTTGGTCAAAAGAAAGTCGCATTGTATTCCAGAACTATTTAAAATTTTAATTATTTCATTATTGTTAGATTCTGCTCCTCCGTTGTTTATTTCTGAATATGGCTCATCAGAAATTAATAATACTTTTTTATTCATAAATAATTAACTGTTTTGTTTAATAAAATTTATAATTTTATCTTCGTTTTCTTGCTTATTTATTCTCAAAACTTTCATAATTCCATCTTCTTCATATCTTTTTATAAACATTGCGTCTCTGATAGCATCATTGAAATCTCCTATTATGCAAAGAGTCTTTATTTTTTGCATTGAAGACATTGATTTAAAGCAACTGTCTAAACCAATTAAATATGAACAATGTTTTACAACTGATAGACTGTGTAGAATATTTTGAAAAGATACAAATTTAACGTTTTCTGTTTCTTGAAGACCGTAGTTCAATAATTCTTTTTCAGATCCAAAAATCAAATAGTTATTTTGTTTGTTCATTATTCTTTTTATTAAGTTAGAAGAAATTATTTTTGCTGGGAGATTGTAGCTGCTGTAAACAGAGTTCGCAAAATCACTTCTAAAAGGATGTATTCCAATAATGGGATTTTTTGTTTTGAAAGAATTAACAAGATTCGAAGCATTTAAGTTCGCTTCTTGACCAAAGTCAAAATCACAATAAAAAGATCTTGGTGTTTCATAGACAGTATCTTTATTGTTGTCTATAAAATCTTTAAAAATAGAGTTTGCTTGCTCACTCAAAGATATTGCGTCGTCGAATTCATAAAACAAACAATTAAAAGCTCCAATCTGGTCAAAGATTGATCTAGCATTTTTAAAATGCATATGAACTAGATATTCTTTATCTAGATTATCCTTTATGAACTCATAATGTTGAAGCAAATCACCAATTCCTCCTCGTATGTAAAATTTCATTTGACAAACGCTAAATTTTATTGTATATAGATATTATGTTTAGATCTACTGAAAATCAAGATTCTTTTTATAGAATATCCTGCTCAGATTGGGAGTATATATGTTTAGCTGAATCGCATTATGAAGCTTCGGTTAAAGCAATCAAAGAAATGGTTAAGGCAAAGGGCAATAAACTTAATTTAAGTTTTACTTTAATTTCAGATCGTCTTTTAGATTTAGAATTTGAAAGAGAGTTTTTTTATTGCCCAGCGGTTCTTTCAGACGCTGGTTTCAAAGATTTAGCAAAAGATTTTTCGGATCTTTGCGATTTTTTCCTTGACACTGGCTGCAAAGCCAGTTAATTACTGCGTAAGCAGGAATTAACGAACTCTGAGGATATGCTTACGATCTTTCTTAAGATTATCTAAAGAAATTACCCTAGGTATGGAGAATACTCATAATTTTATCATTCGACGAAGATCTAAAATCGTGTGCAAAGAGCTTCCTCTTCTCTTTGGAATAGCTGGAGTCGCTAGATGCGGAAAAGATACATTGGCTAAGTATCTTATTCAAAAGATAGAAAAAACTTCTATTCCCTGTATGAAAATATCTTTTGCAAGCGCACTCAAAGCGGATCTTGATGAATTGACTAAAAATTCATTTAATATTTCAGCTTTTACAGAGAATAATAAAGAAAAAGAATTAATTCGCCCACTTCTTGTGTGTTATGGCACGGAAGTTGCTAGGAGGATAGATCCTGATTTTTGGATAAAGCGTTTAGAAAAGAGAATTTTAAACTCTATCGAAAATAAAATAGTATGCGTTATTCCAGATGTTAGATATGAAAACGAAACAAAATGGATTCAAAGCCAAGGAGGTTTCGTTATACATCTTTCTAGAATGGGGCAAAAGCCAGCCAACTTCGAAGAAAAGGCAAACGATCCTATAATCAAAAAGGCGGCTAACTATAAAATACGATGGAAAACATTCTCTGATGAAAAAGAAACTTGCAATTATCACATAAACAAGTTATTCTACAATCAGAAATGGTCAACATATGGAGATTTTAAGTGATTCAGATTTAATAGAAAACATTAAAAATTCAAAGAATGTAGAAGAAAGTCTTCTGGAGTTAATTGATAGGCATTCGGGAATTTATCTAGAAATGGTAAATTCTTTTTTAAAGAATTGTAACAACGATTCATTAAAGAATGATATCGTATCAGAAAAAGATTTAATAATCTATAATTCTGCATTAAAGTACGACAGTTCAAAAGGCACTAAATTTTCAACGTTTTTAGGAAACGAAGCCAAATGGACATGTTTGAATGCTTCAAATAGAAATAAAAAGTTTTTAGAACTTACCGATCAAAACTTCGATTTTCACACTCTTAAAGAAGAAAAAGAAGTTGGAAAAGAAGATTTAAAAACTCAAATTCTAACTAAATTTAAAAAACATTTAGATGTATATCCAGATAAAAGAGTTTCTAAGATTTTTAATATGCGATATGAAAATACAAATAAACTAACTCCATGGCGCAAAATAAGCAAAGAAATGGATTTAAGTATACAAGGATGTATTAATATACATAATTCAGCATTGAAAACCATAGCTAAAAAGATAAAATCAGAATATGAATTTAACAGTTAATGCGCCAATCAATAGCTTATCTTTTGGCAATGTCTCGGTAAATATTCTCAGAGAATTGTATAAAAAGAATATTGGATTAACGTTTTTTCCAATAGGTGAAAATGTTGAGATTTCAGCCTTCGATAAGATTAAGAAAGATTTTGTAGATTATTTACAGAATTCTACCAACAAGAGATTCGAAACGATCAATAAAAATACTCCTTGTTTAAAGTTGTGGCATATTTTTGGAAGCGAATCTCGGCTTTCTAAGAATCAAAGTTTGTACACATTTCACGAAACTTCCGATCTAACAAAAATAGAAAAGAATTTGTTAAAAACTCAAGATTTAATTTTTGTTTCTAGCAATTATACTAAAAAGATTTTTGATATAAACAACATAGATAACGTAGTTTATGCCCCACTTGGTTTTGATTCGGATTTCTTCGTTACAAATAAAGAGTATTTACCAAATAAGATCCATTTTGGGTTGATGGGTAAATTCGAATATCGAAAGAACACTGCGCGAATTATCAAAACTTGGCTCAAGCTTTTTGGCAACAAACCAGAATATCAGTTGAGTTGTGTCGTCAACAATTCTTTTTTAGACAAAAATAAGTTTCAAATAGAATTAACTAAGATTCTAGAAGGAAAGCATTACAACAACATTAATTTTATTCCACCGTTAAAAACCAATAGCGAAGTTAATGATTATTTAAATAGTATTGACATTGATCTCGGAGGATTAAGTGGAGCAGAAGGATGGAATCTTCCATCTTTCAACGCTACCGCTCTCGGCAAATGGAGCGTAGTTATGAACGCTACAGCGCATAAGGACTGGGCTACAAAAGATAATTGTATATTAATTGAGCCTTCTAGGATGAAAGACGCACACGATGGCGTGTTTTTTAATAAAGGAAATGAATTTAATCAAGGCCAATTCTTTGATATTAGTGATGAAGAAATGGATGGCATTATTCTTCATTCCGTATCTTATGCAAAGAAACCAAATCCTGAAGGTTTAAAATTGCAGCAAACTATGACTTATCAAAATACAGTTGATACAATACTTAGTGCCATAAGTAGCCAAGTGTGACACATAATGCGTCAAAACATACCTTATGTGTCACAAAAAACGTATTAAACAGCTATTAAAACTTGGCATAATTCTTGCTAAAGCATAATCACTATGTACAATAGATTAACATATAAATATCAAGTAAAAGAAGACGGTTTAGTATTCAACGTTGAACTTCCCGGCAAATCAAAAGAAGATGTTAAAATTTATAATGAAGATTATTATATAGGCATTAATGTTGAAGAAAATAAATACAGAATCAGTTATGAAGATTATATTCTGAGAAATAAATACGACTTCGACAATGTTAAAGCTAAAATGAAAAACGGCCTGTTAACCATTACAGTACCGCAAATTAAAAAAATAGAAAAACAAATACAAATAGAATAAGCAAACAAAGCGCGATTAAAGTCGCGCTTTAATTTTTTGTGTATTTTATATAATAGATATGGTTTATCAATTTAAGAATAAAAAGACTGGCAAAATAATCGATGTCGTCATGTCGATGAAAGATTATAAACCTTATCGTGGAGAAAATGGAAACGAAGACTTTTGGGAACGTGTTTATGATTTGCCTCAAGTTAATATAGGAAATGCTAAAGTTGTTGATCCATTTGACAACAAAGCTTTTGTTAATAAAACAGGAGGAATGAAAGGTAGATATGGAGATTTATTAGATTACTCTTCTGAACTTTCTGATCGCAGGGCGGCATTAGCTGGTGGAGAAGATCCTCTAAAGCGTAAGTATTTCGATGAATACAAAAAGAAAACAAATGGTAAAAAGCATGTTAAAGATAGACCAAAAAAGATAGATACAAAGAATGCCACAATTGAGTTTTAAACGAAAACAGAAGAGTTTCTCGATAGATCGTCTTGCAATTGTTTTACAGCGGAATATAAACTAACGCATTCTCCACTTGTTAAACCGTCTCCAACTGAAAAGAATCCAAATTTTCTATTTGATACATTTTGAAAAAACGGAGTGCCACTTTTATTAACCGCTCCTAAAAAGATATCAATATTTGGTCTAGCCAATCCACTGATATCTGATGTAGTTCTTGAACTTTTTGTTGGCGTAGTAGATGAATTAAATAACATCAAAAATCCGCTTGTTGTATTTATTCTGCTAGCTGTATAAAAAGCTTTACTATTTGGTGAGTTTATAGAAACTCTTCCAGTATTATAATCATAAGCATCAAAATAAGCAGCGTTTGGAGAATTATATTCTGCCGAAACTACAAGTCTTGGATTTGTTAAATCAAATGGAACGCATCCAATATCAATACTGTCTGCTTGAGAATCTGATAAAGATAAGAAAGACAAATGAACTGGATACCCAGTTAAATCGGCATAAGGATTAAAGAATACGTTTGCATAATCATTTGTTCCAGCAAAATCAACGCCACTAGACATATGAACTGTTCCTGCTCCAGAAAAACCTAATCTAAAAGCATCATCTGAATCAATAGGATTTTTTAAATTAAATTTATGTTGATACTCTGTAGACCCAACAAAAGGATATATACCAGACATTTTGTACCACAATCCTCTATTTTTTAAATTAGTTACAAAATTATTTATACCTGTTCTTATTTGCGTATCTGTTATATTTATTTTTTGTAAAAATACTGTCGCATCTCTATCATATAAATCAGCGTTTCCAGATATAGAGAATCCTTTTTCTGGAGTTACAGAAAACTCAAAAGAACCATCGAAATTAACATCTGGACCAATAGAAAAATTAAAATTTTCAGAAACTAAACGGGCATCTTTGATAGAATATACAATCTGACTATTATTCTCGCAATCATTTAAATAAATAGAAATGTCATTTTTATTATCTGAATTAAAAATATCAGAATAGTTATTATTGTTATTAAGATTGTCAAAAATAGCATTAAAAGAAACCGTTCCAACAACTGGATACATTAACTTTCTATCAAAAGCGTAATTATTGCCTAAACCAAATAATTCTTTTCTTTCAAAAGGTATTTGAATATCAAAACTTTGCATTTTTCCAGAAGCTGTAGCATAAACTCCTCCACCAATTTGCGGTTGAGTCATAACAACAAAAATATCAGCAGGACGAATAGCAGATGGACGATCTATTTGATCTGTTGTATAATTATTTTTATTGAAGTTTCCACTTGTAAAATCATATGTGTAAGATGTTTTTTTACCACTGTAAGACAATGCCGGTATTGCATTGTTTCCAGTAAATGTATCAAAAAATACATTATTAGCTTCAAAAGATATTTCTGTTGTAGGTACATTCCCAATTCCAGCAGAAACAGAATAATTCGTAATTAAAGCGTTTCCTATTCCAAAAACATTTGTTCCATTAAAGTTCGTTAAAGAATTTATGTCTCTACCATTATCTGCATCTGATAGTAAAAATATATTTATATCTTTTCCTGTGACTGCTTGGCCTTTAAATATAGAATCGCCATTTACAGGCAATCCTAAAACAGCCTCATTCGAAGTGTCAGAATTATAATAACTTAAATTAAAAGATATTTTAGGCGCAGGATAAAAGTTATCTAATAAAAAATTATCGAATCCAATCTGCTTAAACCTCTTTACTTGAGTTGAAAAAGAAGCTTGCGCGGACTGGATTCGATCTATTAATTTTAAATCAAACAAACCTGTATGAGAATCTGCCGCAGGAGCGTTAGAAACTAATACAGTATTTGATGAGTATATTACTCTGTTCATACATTACTTATGTAATGTATTACACTTGTTTATTTTGAGAACTGTCTGTTGTTTGTGTATTTCCAGATGTTCCAGATGAACTCAAATCGCTCCCTGAATAAGCTACTTTTTGCAAAGCTTTAATCTTTTCAATTGGAGCAGCGATTCCACCAATTGCAGTAAATACCGACAATCCTGGTTTAACACCTTTATAAATACCTTGATGAACAGTACTGTTAGTTTTCAATGTTCTATTTAATTGATTAAATGCGTTATCAATATATTCTTGAGGAATCTTATCTAAAGTTTGCTGATCACCAATAGCTATTGCGGCAGCAACTGTTCCAGTAGAAAGATCTAAATCTCCACAAAGAACATTTCTCTTTAAATTTTCTCTTACCGCTTTGCTTAACGCTTGCTCTGTTTCAACGTTATTAATGTTCATTGCGCCAAAAACCATGATTCCAGAATCTAATACAGTCTTGTAATCATTTGTATCAAATGTAGTATATTGACTGCTCTTAGTCACAATGTTATTAAACAAATGAAATAGAGAAGTTATATTTGCGTTAGCTACTTGCCAGAATTTATTGATTGGAAGTTTTGGATAAAGGTCATTAATCTTTTCATTGTCTAGAATAATCAATGGAGAAACGACCTTTTGTTGAACTAGTTCACAAGCTTCCTTTAAAGTTTCATAAGCATTAAGACTTACTTTTTTACCTTCTGAGAGCTTTGGCAAAGCTAGAATTAAACCCACTTTTTGAGAAGAAGCTTTGATTGTGTCTTGATAAGCTTTCACAGTCTTAACTAATTCAGAACATACTCCAGCACCAGTTCCTCCACCAGCACCGACAGTCACGAAAATACGATCAACATCTTCTCCAACTGCTTGTTTAATAAAATCTACAACATCTTCACGTTGATCTACAAAAGCTTTCTTGGCTACGCTGCGATCTTTTCCTGCGCCTTGTTGCTCTCCAAACTTAAACTTATTTGGAATATTGACGGAAGCTAAATCTTGATCAGCAGTATTTATAACACCAACCCTAACATAGCCAACTTGATAAAACGATTCAGCTATTTTGCCACCGCCTTGTCCAGCTCCAATAAAACCAAACTTAAACCCAACTGGATCTCTATCTTTAACTTCTATCTTTTCTTCTACAGGAGCTTCTGGAATACTTGGCAATTCTAAATCTACAATATCTGAATTTGCAGTATTGTCAGAACCTGTACCATAAATTGGATTAAAATCACTCATGTTTATAATATATTTAAACTATCACCTTTTCTAACGTCATCCCAACTTGTTTCGCCTTTAGCTTTATGGCGAATCTTGTATTGAGAATAACAAACTGCGGCACGTTGCTTTTGATCTTTAAAATCTTTAAGCATCATATCGTCACCCATGCAGCGACTTACGAATTCTTGTTCTGTTTCTTTTTTTGAAGGTTTAGGAAGTGGCATAATAGTATTATAAAAATATTACACTTAAAGTCCAGCCAGTTCGTCTTTCTGAAGATTTAAATTTTCTAAAATCTTTGCGACAATATAAGATTGATCAAAAGACTCTTCTTGACCTTCTGGCGCAGAAGGCCAAGACTGAAAAGCTTGTCCTGATATATATGTATCGCCGCCATCTAGCACAAAACCATTTGGCGTAAATAACCTATATTGAAAATGCATTCCATTATTTAAATCATAATTACAAAAATTTATTTCAATTTTTGAACAATTAAGATTGTCTGTTTTGATTATATTTTCGTATAATGTTTTCATTTTTAGAATGTTCCATCGAATTCACTTAAAATATACCATTGTGTACCATTAGATACTACATGTAAAGTTCTATATTGAACTGTTATTGTTTTACTGGTTGTACCATCGATATTTTGCAGAGATGTTGTATTGATCGTGACTGTAGCTGCGCCAATAGTAGATTTAATAAAATATTCTCTTCCACTACACTGTCCAGCATCTGGTAATGTTATTGTTGCTGCATTATTAACTAAAACCACATGATGAGTTTCTCCTAAAGTTAAATTAGAACTTGTTGTTGTAACTGTTGTTGCCACTGAACCAGCAACATGCAATGAGCTTGTTGGAGAGCTTTGTTTTAAACCTAATCTACCATTAGTATTTTGCCAATAAAATTGAGATGTAGAATTGACAAAAAAATCTCCTCCAGATGTAAATCTACCGACTTCTGCAATAGCTACACCATTTGCTCTTGTATAAAAAGAAAGATAACCTCCATATTGACCACTTGTTGCATTATCTCTAGCTCCTTTTATTGCTGCCCAATGAGTATTAGATGTTCCAGTATAATAACCACCAAAAGAAATTGATCCGCCAATATTAGCAGCAATTGTTGTATTTGTTGTTATAAATAAATTTCCATAAGCAGCCGCTAAACTAGCATCAGCACCAACAATGTGCATCGTTGATTCTGGCGCAGTTATATTTATACCTAATCTATTATTAACAACATCAGAAGATAAATGTCCAGCATCTTGTATAGTAGTCGTACTATAACTATAAATTAAACGATTAGTATTATTAAAAGAACTTGTACCGATTCCGCTGGTTCCGCTCGGCGCACTTAATCCGCTACTTCCGCTACTTCCGCTAGAACCACTACTTCCACTAGAACCGCTGGTTCCACTAGAACCGCTGGTTCCACTAGAACCACTTGAGCCACTTGAACCACTACTACCGCTAGTTCCGCTTTTACCACTAGATCCACTGGTTCCACTAGTACCACTTGAACCACTACTACCGCTAGTTCCACTTACACCGCTAGATCCGCTTGTACCACTAGTTCCGCTTCCACCACTTGAACCACTAGATCCACTGTTACCACTTCCACCACTAGATCCACTTGAACCGCTTGAACCGCTTGAACCGCTTGTACCACTAGTCCCACTTACACCACTAGAACCAC
>JAAOEI010001080.1_pt1 | contig 10104 bp, 14 predicted proteins | sample 7059261 | NCBI WGS metagenome assembly JAAOEI01 (sample SAMN14008812, study PRJNA610033) | viral metagenome | isolation source: viral particles filtered from seawater | place: China: Hangzhou Bay, Yangshan Deep Water Harbour | collected 2017-10-31
TCGGGCACTCGCCGCCCTTTACGCTCTCGACGGTGGACGCCCTCAAGGACGTGGCCGTCGCCGCGCAACGCGTCGCCGACGCACGGTCACAGCTTGACGCGACGATCATCGCCGCTCGAGCGGCTGGGTTTTCGTTACGGCAGATCGCTGAGGCTGCTGGGGTGTCACATCAGACCGTTGCGAACATCGTGACCGACCCGGAATAGCGGAATGGCCCGCCCCCGGAGGCAGGGAGCGGGCCATTCCTATGCGCTGCTCGGCGGTCCCGGCCGGCGCGCAGACTATGAATCAGGTTGCGTTGAGCTCGTCGATGCGGGCGAGGACCGCATCCCGGATCGCTTCAATCGCCGACTGCTTGAACGTCCCCTCGATAGGTTCGGTCCAATCGGCGATCGCACGGGACAGGGCGATCCAGGCGACCGCAACAAGGTTCGGATCGCTGTGGGTTGTGTGAAGCAACGGTGCGAGCCGTAATGCCACGTACTTGGCGATGGGTGCGTAGTGGAGGCACAGGCGGGCATGGATGCCGGTGTGTCGTTCGTTCAGGGCGCGTAGCGACTGGTAGGCGAGCCAGACCTCGTCGATCGTCCAATCGGGAGGCGAGGGACGCATCTCATTGTCCGATGCGGACCAGCCGGTCGATCATCACCTGGGGGACGACCCACTCGGCGTTCGTTTTCGGGTCGGTGGATCCGGGGGAGTGTGCGACGAGCCAGAGTTTCCACGGTCCGTAGGAGGCCTGGTCAAGCCAGAGACGGGTGTTGCCGTTGACGAGCCACACTTCCGGGGTCTTGTCGCCGCGCATGAGGAAAGGCATGGGATCTCCGATCGGGCTGGGAACCGGCGGGGGTGGCGTCGGGTTCGCGTGTCGGTGGGTGACGACCCACCGGTAAACCTCGTCACCGGGGCAGGACGTGGTGTTGACCTCACGGTGGGCGAGGATCGTCCCGGGGGTTGTCGTCGCGTTCAGTTCGAGGATCGCCGACTGCATCTGCGAGGTCATCGGATCGGCGGTGTTGAGGAGCAGGCAGACGGAGGGTTTCGTCGCGTTGGTCTGTGGTCCGTTGGCGGCACCCTGCACACCGAGCCCCCGGCCCTCGTAGACGGTCCCGTGGGGACAGCAGACGAGGTTGTACGCGATGTCCGAGTATTCCTTCGACATCTCGTATTGCTGGATCGCTCGGATCCGGGACGGACAGTCGGCATGGGTTGTGATGCCGATGCTGCCGGCCCCACCGACCCAGTGGACGACGAGATCGACGGGACCGCCCGGAGCCCACGGTCGGCCGGGGGACTTTGGCGGGACCGCTCCCCAGGCGCTACGCGGGAGGATCTGCATTAGGCGAGGGCGGGCGTGATGACGAGCGTGAACTGGCGCCGGTAATCCAGACCAGAGCTAGTGGCGATTGCCTCACCGATGTAGTTACCTGGAGTCAACGCCAGATCGTTCGCTTGCCAAGTGCAGGTGATGCCTCCGGTACCGCAACTGACGCCGCTGGTCTTGGTCAGCGCAGTCGTCGTGGTATCGAGGCCGAGTTTCACTGAACCGGTGAAACCAGTCAGGTCGATGACAGCGCCGTTCTCGTCCAGCAGTTCGATGGTGAGGGCTGGGCGTTCGCTGCCGGCGACGTAACTCACGCTGGTGCTCATCTCATTCCTCTGGGAGTTGGAGTCGGGATCTGACCGTCAGCCGGATCCGCTCGGGAGTTAGAAGGCTGATCGTGGATCGGACCTTGAGGCTCACGGTCCGTGCGAGTACCGGCACCGAAGGGAAGTACGTCGCGACCAGGTCGGGAATCGCTGCGATTGTTGCGCTGATGGTCCGACTGATTGCCACCGTGCGAGTCACAAGCGGTGACGCTTCGATCGTTGCGGCAACCGTCCGTGCGAAGGCTGTGATCGAAATGAGGGTTGGATCACCAGTGGCGACGCTCGCGATGGTTCGAGCGAAAGACAATGCTCGAGCGATCGTCGGTACCGCAGTCAGAGACGCGCTGATCGCTGCGACTCGTCCGATGGTTCGGGCTATGGCCGGTGTCGTGCTGGCGGTGGCGGCGACGGTTGCAGCTCCGATGAAAGAGTGAACCACCGTCAGGTAGTGCACGCTCCCTCCCGTGACCGCCAGCGTCATCTGCTCGGCAGTGTTGCGGAGCGTGCCGGCTTGCTGATCGCCCGTCGCAATCAGCAAATGTGTGCTGCCGGTCTTGCTGATGGCTGCAGGGAACGTCGCGTCGGAAGTCCACGCGTATGCCGTTGATGCAAGCCAGGCGCTGTTGGCAGCTCGGGTCGCGACCCGAGTCAACGACTGCAACTCGGTGGGTTTACGCCACACGGTGCGAGTGTTTGAGTTATCTGCGCTGATCGACGACACCGAATAGATGTTGACTGCACTGTTCGCTGGATACAACACGGTCGATGGAGACGTCAGCGTGAGCGTTGCGCTAGCAATCGTGTCACTATCTGGAATCGACGCGGTATTGAATGACATTCCGTGTTCGCCGACGATGCCTAAAGTGTTCTGAGCGAAATTCCCGATCGTGTAGTAGCCGGCGAAGGTGTTCTCTGTGCCGTTCGGCCAACCAATCTGAGCTCGCGTTGACGGTCGAGATGTCGTCCACGAAATGGATGCCGTCTGGTTGCCGGATGCGCTGGTGGTCGGACGGTTAGTCCATCCATCGATTGCCATCGCGCGGAAGCGTGTTGTCGTCGTGAACGGCAGATCCGTTGTTGACTCGATGTTCGTTGAGTTGTTGGTGAACGTGCCCGCTGAACCACCAGACGTGACGACAGCGCAGACGGTTTCGAGCATGCCCGTTTGATTGAATGTCGCCGAGAGGCCCGATGTCAGGTTCGCTGCGGTGAGTACAGCGATCGGATCGACGATCGACGCCCACCCACCGAACTCGATGAGTGTCAGATCCCAGAGGGCCGCGGTCGCATTCGTCCAGGTGTGAAGTTTCGCTTCGCTGGCGCCGGCTCGTTTCCACCAGATTTCCAGTCGACGAGCACCCGCTGCACCGTTAGCAGTGAGCTGCGTCCAGCCTGAAGGCCCCGTTGAGGCGACGTTGTCGCTTCCCCGAACGAGTAGTGCGACCATTGCATTGCCGTTGGTTGGAGTGCTCGTAAACGTAGCGTTCGGGTTGGTCGTCGACGCCGAGTTATTGATCTGCTGAACGAGCGTGACACCGGTATCGAGGAACGTGTTGAGGTTGTCGTAGATCTGTTTTGGTGTAGCCGGACCGACAGTCGTGGCACCTGCGGCACCGTCATAACTGCCGAGGTCTACGAACCGTTGCGCACTGTCATAGAAGACGCTGGTGGTCATGGTGCACTCCGGGTGGCGTCAGCGATCACTTCCGCAGGATCGGTGCGCCACGCAAGACCGTTGGGCGCGATCTCAAGTCCATCAGGATCGGGCACTCCGATGGGTGGATTGTGGAGTCGTAGAGGCCAAGACAACGGTCCGGTCCCCCAGCATTCAACGAGATCGCCGGTTACCTGAAGCGCGGTGATGACATTGTTCGTTCCGGAAATCTGGACCGGAAGGTTGACATCCTCGAATGCTGCTGCGCGGATCGAGTTCTTCAGGCTGATCTTCATTTCAACAGTGAGGTCCGGGTCGATCTCGACGGCCCACCATTGTTCAAGGGGAGTTGCCATGAGTGTGGCTTCCCGATCAGATCACTGATGACGTGATCTGCACCGTGAAGGTGAACGCAATCGAATCTCCGGACGCCAGAGAGATGGTGCTAGCGAGGACGCCACGTACGAACATGTTGCCGCCGAGCGCCGACTGATCAAACAGACCGGCCTCACCGATCGTCCTCGAGGTCGTAGCCGCCACCGTGCCGGTCACCTGGTAGGTGTCGTTCGTCGTTGACGTTGTCGTCCGGGAACTCGTGCCCGTCGTTCGAGACTCCACCTCACCACCCAACTGGGTGTCGGTGAGTGCGACGGCCGTCGTGCCCGTCCCGATCGCCACGTACTTGGGTTCGGTACCGGAACCGATAATCCGGTTCGTGATGATCGCACGGCCAGCGTTGACCACTGCGGTAGATGCCGGCATGTCAGTTCCCCTTCAGGATGTGCTTGAGGACCGTCAACGGGTTCGCCTTGGCGGTCGTGGTAGTGGCAACAACCCCGAGGTCCTCGACCGTGCCGTCGGCACGGGTGATGACCGCAGTGATCGTGACCTTCGGTTCGGTACTCGCAGACGTCACTTCTTCCCCTCCACCGTGATACCGGTGAGGGACGTGCTGTTCGGATCCCCGAAGAACTGAGACACGAGGGAGATGCACGCCGACACTCCCGACGCGACCGCCCCGATCGCCAGAGCCTTCACACCCTGGGTGGACAGGTCAGCGTTCGAAATCCCGACAGCCAATGTGCCGGCAGCGGCAGCGCAGAACGCTCGTACCATCCGCTCGAGGAGCAGCTTCGTAAACGTGGACATCGCGTTTCCTCTCATTGAGTAGCCAGCCGCAGTTCGGGCAGAGACCAGCGATCAGATCGACCATCTGGCCGCAGTGTTCGCAGACGATCACGGTCAGTCCTCGTCGTCGTCATCGTCGAGGTCACTGAGCTCGAGATCGGTCAGGTGCTTCCAGACTCCAGCGATGAGGAGCCCGAGGGCGTGGTGTGGGTCAAGGTCTTCGTCGTGGATGACGGAGAGCCGGTCGGTGTCGGCATCGTGGACGATGCTGACGGTCCGCAGGTCGGGGAGCGAGTTCACGGGATCGCTCATCGGAGGACCTCCAGGTCGGACCAGCCGGCCGGTGTGACAACGAACGTGAGAGTCCCCGGATCGGTGCGCATGCCTGTGGAGTTCGCCCACCAGTCGCCGACGGCCGTGAGGCTCGGCGCAATGAGGAGCGTCCGGCCTTGCTGGGATCGCAGGTTCGTGTGGTGGTAATGGCCGGAGCACAGGATCTGGGCGTCAGCGACGCCCTCGTACTCGCGACCCATCGCCTGGCCTCGCCACCACTCCCACAACGTCGCGGCCGGATCACCCTTCGGACGGGCCAGATGCCCGTGTGTGAACGCGATCGTCTGGCCTGCGGTCTCAAGGGCGACGGCGATCCGATCCGACGGGAGACGGAACCCGACGTGACCGAACACGTCCGGGTTCTCCGCACAGATTTCAGCGACCTGCTCAAACACGGCGACGTCATCGTTGTCGCCGAACCCAGTAATCCGCTTCCCCGATTGCCGGTTCTCCCCGTGGTTCCCCGCAACGGCGGTGACGGTGATTCGTTCCGCGAGAGGGGCGACATGCCGGATGATGTCCAGCAGGCCGCGTCGTACGACTCGGGTCTGTTCTCGTCGGTCGAGTTCGGTGAGGAACGGTTGAGACGGATAGAACCCGGCGCACCCTTCGACGAGGTCACCCATGCCGGCGAGGACGATCTCACCGATCGGACCCCCGGGCTTGAGGCGTCGGATCCGGTCCTTGATCTGGGCGGGGAGACGGGCGATCTGCTCGAGCTGGGCTTGAGCCCCACCGGCATCCCCGTTGCCGACCTGCCAGTCGGAGAGCAACACGACGAGACTGCGAGTCCCGCCGGTCGGCCGGCGACCCGGCTTGAGTTTCCGGACCTCCGCGAAGAGGGCCTCAAGGTCGGGACGGTCGGATCGCTTGAGGCGGATCTCCGCCCGGTACGAGTAGCAGATCGCCGAGTAGGCGTCCTCGCCCTGGGCGTCGCGTTTCCACCCGTCATACGAACACCACTTGATGGTGTCGCCCACGATCTCGTAGACGTTCGGGTCCAGTCCTCGAGCTGCGAGGAGCGGACCCCAATCCGTCGGCGGTTCGACAAGGGTTCCCGTCGTCAGGGTTCCCCGTGTGCCGTCCCACACGAGCCCTGGAGCCCATCCTTGAGGCGGAGTGGTACTGCGGACCAGTTCGTCCGCAGCGAACGCCTGCAACGACAGGAGCGGGTTCTCGCTATCCACGAGGACGCCGCGGATAGAACTTCGACAGGTGGGCGATCTTCGCTCGGGTCGCCTGCTGCGGGTCATACCCGATGGCGATCAACCAGTCCCGGATCTGCCGTTGATCGACCTTCCCGGATTGCCAGGCCTCAAGGATCTCCGGCCATTCCGGGATCGTGATGATCCAGGCTTCCGAATGCGAGTACCGAGGGTTCTCCTCAGCGAACTCAATCAGTGACTTCGGGGCGTCCTTCACCGTTGGCCTCCCATTTGCGTCGGTCAAGTTCCCGGACCCGTTCCTCAAGGAACTGGGTGCGTCGGCCCTCGTCGGTGATGTGCGCCAGCATGGCGTTCGAGAGGGACCGGACGTCCGTGTGCAGCTCGTCGATCTTGAACTCGACCCGGTCGACGCGACCGTCGATCCGGCCGATGAGCTGCCCGATCGTCGGATGGTCCCCGATCGGTTCGTCCAGATGGTTGAGCGTGGAGCTCAACTCATCGAGGGCGGCGAGCGTCATCGTCGTCGTTTGGACGTTCCGGCGCGTCCACTTGCGGACAGACTCAATGAGGGCTGCGACCCCACCCAAACCTGCGAGGATGACGCCAACTCCGGCGAGGGTGGATTCGGTCGCGACGGTCATGGGTCAACTCGTCTGCCAGATCATCCCGAACCGATGGTTCTGGGTCGTACCCGCGAGGCTCTCGCCGTTGGCTTCGGAGAGGACGAACACCTCGAGGTAGTCGTTCGCCGAGAGACGCGTCATCGTTTGGCATCCACCGCCGGTGAGGACCGCAGTGTTCGATGAGAACGCGTTGCTGCACTGGGCGATGAATGTGCCGCCGCTGATCGAGCCGGCAGCGTTCTTGCGGATCTGGACGTGCAGGGTCTCCACTGCCGAATGATCGGACGCGTAGATCTCGCAGGTCACCATGTACAGGCCGGCCGCTGGGGCGATGATCCGCGTGTTGTTCGTGCTCGTACTGTGCATCGACGAGTCAGTCGAATACTCGTCGGTTTCAGCAAACGCGACCGCACCGATCCAGGTGTCCTGTGTCAGAGACGTCGTCGCGTTCGACTTCGCCATCACGGCAGGGCGTCCGGCCGACAGGGTGTTCGAGCCCAGGTAGATGAGATCGTTGACGAGCTCGTTCCAGTTTGCTGCCGTGATCTTGTAACCACTGGAACGCGTCGAGGGGCTGGTAAATGCGGCCATGAGTCCTTATCCGAGGATCGTTGTCTGCTCGAGCAGCCCGTAGGTGGCGTCCTCAAGGGTCCAGGCGGTAACCGAAGGACTACCCGAGAACGTCGTGCGCCATTGTTCTGGTGTGAACTCGTGTGCGATCTGTTCGACCATGAAGTCTTGGGTGATCTGCGATCCGACATTGTTCGGGGTGATCTGGACCGTGACGCGGTCTCCGATCTTCGATCCGAGACATACCGGATACGCGACCGCCGCTTTGCCTTGCGGGAGGACGCTCCAGTCCTCAATGCGGATCTGAGCCGTCGAGTATTGGCTCATGTAGTTGTCCGCCCAGGTCAACGCATCCTGCTGCGACAGCGGCAGATCGAAGCTCTCGAACGCTCCTGCGAGCGCAGCCGTCGTCAATGGCGTACCGGGAGCTGAGTACCCTGCTGGGTTGTACCGCTGGATGGATTGCCCATCCGGGAGGTTGATGGTCACGCCCTGCGCGGTGAACCGACTCCCATTGCGGATCGCCCCGATGCTCGAGATGGGCACCACCCCAGATGTCCCAGAGTCGGAGAACGTCGCTTGGCTTGTGATCGCTCGTGTGGCCGTCGTGTCGTGAGCCCGATCATGGAACTGCCAGTTCGCACCGGCATCGACGAAGATGCGGCCACGTTCGGCCAGAGTGCATTGGTAGATCAGATCAAGTTTCGTGCCGCCCCATTTGAGCGCACTGATGTCGAGCGTGCCTGTATCCCAACTTGAGGACGGGGCAGCGATCGGGTCATTGAATACGAGCTGACCGAGAGTCGTCGGTACGAGTTCGCCATCCGGCCCATTGCTCATGTAGAGGCCGCGCAGGCCGGCGTACGGGATGTCGTAGACGTCGAGCTGAGTGTTCCGACTCACGACATACAGATGCGACAGGGATCCGGTGAAGTACGGAGCGTCTCCGGAACCCGGCGCTCCGTAGCCGATGAGTTGCCAGACAATGTCGCCTGCGGATGTTCCCGTCGTTCCGAGCGGAACACCGTCGACGATGAACGACCACTCATCCGGATAAGAGCTCGACGTGGGCCAGTGCAGAAGTTGAACGCAGTGCCAGTTTCCGTCATTGCCGGGTAGTCCCGAATGGATGGACACGCTGCCGCAGATGAATGCGAACCGTCCCTGGTCGTCGATACCAAGGCGCGCTTGCGGTGTACCCGCTGATGCCAGGATCGGGTTGAGTTGTCCGGATGCACCGGGCTCGGTTGACTTCACGAAGATCGTGGTTACCGCTTCACCAGTAAGCGCGACGTTCGGGATTGCGGGACCGATCAGCCCGTACGTGCCATCAAACTCGGTTGAAGATCCAGCGACATAACGGCTGATCGCGTCGCCCTGACGGGGCGGGCTCGTGAACGTGTAGTCCCGACCGTTCTGATAACGCAGGTCCTTGGCAACGACATCGGTCCCACCGAGGGGGATCCACGCCTCAAGGACGTCGGTTGACGTAGCCGAGTTCGAGTTGTAGTAGGCGAGCGTCTGCAACAGACGCATGCTCAATGCGTCCTGAGCGACCGCGACGTTCCCGTAGTAACCGAGGAAGTCGAAACCTTCCAGGGTGAGGGTTGAGTCACCGTCAATCTGAGGGCTCACGCCCCAGCCGTCGATGTAGCCGTTGAACACGTCGTAGGTCGTCGCCGACCAGGTGGCCCGCACTCGTACCTGAACGGCCGGCGCCGGATAGAGGTGCCCGTAATACGGGCCGCTCGTGTTGAGCGGATCGAACCGCCGATCACGGTTATCCACCTCGAGCGAGATCGTGCCAGGTTGAAACGTGTCCAACTCGTCGCGACGTCCGATTCGAGTAGATCCCGAACGTACGTACTGGCTCACGTCGACCCAAGCGTTGTTGATGTAGAACTCAACGGTCAGCGCCGGCATCGTTGCGAGAGTCATCAGGCAACCCTCAGCGGCAAGTTCCCATTCCGACGCTGGTAGGCCTTGAGTGCGTCAACGACGGCAGCACCGGTCTCCGCGGGTGTCGACAGTACCGAGCTCGTCACGTTGATCGTGATCGTCGTCGCAGGTTGTGTCTGGCCGATCCCCAACCGCTCAAGAGGAATGATCGCTTCGGGACCGCGTTCACCGACGATCGCGTCCGTCGCACGCGTGACGATCCCACCCTCACCGAACATGCGACGTGCACCACCGCCACTACCTGCGGCTGGTGTATTGCCGTCCGGCCATTCGGGGAGGCTGTCGGGAAGCCAGCCGAGGAGTGGCACGCTCTTCAACCGCTTCAGGATCGGGTTCACTGCGCGCACGAGGAGGTTCCAGCCGGAGCGCAGTGCATTGCTGATCCCGGAGAAGATGTTCCCGAAGATCCCGACGATTGCCTCGCCGATGGGCTTCAGGGCATTCCACAGCCAGGTGAAGACCTGGATCAGAACCTCGATCTCTTTCTTTACGGCACTGAAGTAGATCTTGACGCCCGCCCAGATTTGCGCTGCCACCGCTGCTACGGCTTTGCCGACAATGTCGACGACCTTCTTCACGGCATCGAACTTGTTGTACAGGATGACCATGATCGCAACGAGTGCGACGACTGCTGCGACGATCGCGAAGATGGTGAGCACGATCGGGTTGAGAGACAGTGCCCACATCACGACGTTCACTGCGACGACTGCCGCAGCGATCGCCATGATGCCGGCGGCGAGTGCGATCATGATCGGCTTGTTCTTCTTGGCCCAGTCCCCGAACTTCTGAATCGCGGGGATGCCTTTCTTGAGGAACCAGTCGGAGAACTTCTGGAAGATCGGAAGGAGAGCTGCGCCGACCTGTTCCTGAATCTCGCCGAATGCGATCTTTAGTTGCTCGGATGAGGTCACGCCGGCCTTAGCGACTCCACCGACCTGGCTTTCGACCTCACCGAGAATGATCTTTTGGGCGGAGAGCAGATCGCCCGACTCGACGAAGTTCTTGATCTGGTCCTTCTGGA
>JAAOEI010001081.1_pt1 | contig 10091 bp, 17 predicted proteins | sample 7059261 | NCBI WGS metagenome assembly JAAOEI01 (sample SAMN14008812, study PRJNA610033) | viral metagenome | isolation source: viral particles filtered from seawater | place: China: Hangzhou Bay, Yangshan Deep Water Harbour | collected 2017-10-31
TCAGGCAGAAAGATGTGGGTGTTGGTCAACGAGGGAAAGCCTCACCGAGAAGCTGGCCGGATAGCACCCCAGCGTTCACCGCAGCAGTCTGCTCGACAGTCAGGCCGCCGTCCGACCCGTCGCCGCCGCTGATCGCCGGCCACGGGGCGAGCAGCACGTTCACCGTCTCGGTGTCCACATAGATGTACGGGACAGCATCGCGGCCCGGCTGTGCTTTCCAGTCGAGCGCATCGGTGGGGATACCGTACGCACCTTCCGGGCCGTTGAACGTACGCAGGACACGACCACCAGACAGCAGAAATGCGATCGCTACCCCGTACACAGTTCGTCCGACTGCGATAACCATGTCATGCTCCTTCACAGCCGCAGGTGCGGCAACCATCAGATCCCAATCTTCTCGCGGCCACCAGTCTGTATGGTCGCCGCCTAGCACACTGCGATGGGCGATGAACCCGTCCCAGATCGGTCCGATGCGTGCCCCGTCGTAATAATCCAACGGGAAACCCCACTCGGCGTTCAACCAGCGGACCAGCCTGCCGCACGCATCTCGAGCCGCATCGGTGAACACCGTGTCGTCGTAACCCGGCAGGTACTCCACCTCGATACCAGGCCCGTAAACGTTCCAGTCGCCTACATGCCAGGTCAGAGCGTCCACCTCGGCGAACTGGACGATCTCACCGTCCCGGCGGATCAGCCAGTGGAAGTATCCGTTCAGGCCGATCTGGGTGCTGTCACGGCCGACGGTGAAGTGGGCGACGACGGTCCGCATCTGGGTGCGGCCTTTCGCATAGCCGGCGGCAGCACCAGGCATGACGGTCGCCGACGGGTACCACAGGTCAGGCACTATTACTCCCGGCGCAGGACGACGGGTCGGTAGGGCAGGATGCGGGGCGTACCAGGCTGGCAGTACCAGGAGTACCGACAGGCCGAGAGATCACCGACGACACAGCAGACAGGCCGGCAGCCAAAGCTGCAACCCCGGCGGCGACCGCAGCGGCCCGCCACCCTTCCACAGTGAAATCGGCAGGGATCACAAAGGTGCTAGCAAACGTCGCTAGGAACGTCTGGGCGAACGTCTTTCCAGCTCGTTCGAGTAGATCACGAATGAACATGCGGCCTCCGTTTCGTAATCATCGTACACCTTGTGGAAAACCCCTGTGCCCCGAACATACGTTTGGGGCACGGTCTCTCTTCGAACCACGACCCGAAACAGCCTGTGGATAACTGACCGTGCCCCACCCCAGGGGCACGGTCTAACACCCCGCAATCCCTTACCCCTGGCTAAATCGTCCTGTGGATAAGTAGACCGTGCCCCAAGCCTAAAAACCGGTGGGGCACGGTCACGGACACCGTGCCCCAGAGTGCCCCCCCCTTAAGGGGGGCACGGGGCACAGTCCCACCCTATGGCACACCTACTCGACCCAATGATGAGCATGACGAGGCCCGTCATGCACGACCTTCACCACTCCATCCGTGATCAACTCTTCGAGCAGCTCGTCCACCACATCGGACTTCCCGAGGTCACGCAGGTCACGTTTCCCTGCCCCCGGATGCAACAGCAGGAACGACCGGATCTTCTCCCGAAGCTGGATCCGATACGAGACGGGGGCAGTCAACGTGTACTCGACCCGGTAGGTGACCGGGTCGGACAGGATGGACAGTTCGGCGACACTGACCCTGCCGGCGAGCCGTTCCCGAATCGCCCCTGGCGTGTCTTTCGCCAGGTTGATGACCGCATGCCCCTCGAGCCCTCTCCCGAACGGTTTGCGGTTCTCGACTGCATACGAGGCCCCTCGGATCATCGCCCGTTTCTGTTGGGCACCGATAGCCCAGTTGCCCCGTGTCTCCTTGTTCTTTGCCACATGGTCGATCATGATGACGGCTGCCCCGGATTCCATGAACGGCCTGATCACCCGTCGCATCCACAAGCCGGACTCTTTGTTGTCGTTCGGGTCCAACCCCTCCAACACCATGGACTCGTTGGCGCTGTCGATGATCACCGCCGCAAACCGGTTACCGACCAGTAACCCGAACGGTTGTTCGGTGTCTCGGCTGATCGGTTCTTCGGGGCGCACATAGGCGAACAGATCGGACACAATCCGGTCGTCAGGTACCCCCAACGCCCGCAACCGTTGCACCGCCCCCGCTTCCGTATCCTCATAGTCGAGATAGCAGGCCCGCCGCCCTTCCAACAGAAGCTGGGCGACGGTAATCCAGGCGATCCACGACTTCCCACATTCGGGCTCACCATGCAGGCCGTTGATTCTGCCTTCGTAGAACAAGGCGGGGCCGCTGTCGAGCCGGCAGATCCCAGGTGGCGGTACCCCACGCCCAGATAGGGCATCGGTCAGGTCACGGGGGGTCCACGAAGATTCCATCGCTGGTTCCTCTCAGCGCTCGGATAGGTTCTGCCCGTGCGCTGGGCCTGCGAAGGATCAGGTGTTGCCACGATACCATCCGAAAAGAGTTGCAATGTGTCCCACCGGCCTGTAATCTCATCTCACTCGGAGAGGAGCTTCCGATGACGTACGGAACGTTGACGTTGATCTGTGTGGCTGCTGCGGCGGTTGGCGCCACCGGCGGGTTCGTTCTCGCCGGGTTGCCGTCGCTGCACAAGTTCCGTCCAAACCCGGACCGTCCCATCGAGTGTGTACATTGCGGTCGGCGTGAAGACGCCCACCGTCCCAACCAATGAGAGGAAACTCAATGAAGGACAGCAACCTGATCGCCAAGATGATCGGCTCATCGTTCGAGACGGTCACGATCCACGAAGCGATCTTGAACGACGACATCGCATGGCAGTGGGTGCAGGACCAGGCGGTGATGGTGTGGAACGGACGTACCACCCAGTCCGGTTACACGTTCAACACCGACAGCCTCGCCGCTGACCTCGGCCGCCGCATCGACAACTACGTCCGCAACAACGCACCGGCTTTCCAGAACCAGATGTGGAACGTCATGATCGACTGGTTCCTCAAGTCGGTCGACTGGTATCTCATCGCCGACTGGCACTTCACCAACATGTGGGAGTTGGCAATCATCGACGGCTGGCAGGACGACGCTATCGGCGAGCAGCTCGCTGCCGGCATCGATCTCCCCGAAACGGAGGTGTGATGATCATCCAAAACGTTGAACCGATCAACATGAAGGTTGCATCGTTGCATTGCTGGTATTGTGCCGACGACCCGGTGCTGGAGGCAGCACATTGGGCAGCCGAAGAGGAACAGTATCCAACTATCATGCCTGCCGAGAGCCGCACCTACCATCTCACCCTCTCGTTCGACTGTGATCACGACGGTCATGCCCGCATGATCGCCGAGTACATCATCAACGAGATGCGGAAACGGATCCCGCAGGAGATTGACGCAACGTTCGAGGTTCGGTAGCCTTCCCTCCCAGCTACCGCGTGGGCATCTCGTTAAGGCGGGTCACCTGGCAGCCTGGTCAGGGTCCACACGCTCTACACCCAACCAACACACATGAAGGAGAGCACATCAATGTCCAACTTCTGGGATCTGGAGGAAGGCGGCGGCGGCATCCAGGGTTTCACCGGTGTCGTCGACGAGGCGTACTTCTCCGACGGCGAGTACGGTGTCAGCTTGATGGTCCGCATCAAGTTCGACGACCCGGAGAACTACCCGAAGTTCGAGGACGGGTCGTTCACCCGTTATTTCTCGGTCGGGAAGGGCTGGTCCACCAGCGACGGCGGTGACACCATCACCCACGAAGCCGGCGACAGCAAGCGGTTCAACAAGTCGTCGAAGATCGGTCAGCTCATCGGCCAGATGGGTTCGGTCGCTGCGATCCGCGAGTCGCTCGCCGACTTCAACCCGTACCAGGCGAAGTCTTGGAAGGGTCTCCACATGGAGTGGGGTCAGGTTCCCGTGGAGAAGCGTCGTCGAGTGAAGGACGACAACGGCATCGACACCGACAAGTGGGAGTCGTACGCTGCGACCGAGCTGCTGCCTGTCGGGCTGGCCGGTGCTGCCGGTACTGCGTCGGCCGCACCGTTCGACCTGTCGTCGATCACCGGTGTCGACATGGGTGTGCTGGTCGCTGCGGCCGGTAACGCCGATGCCCCGAAGGGGCTGATGGAGGCCATCATCGGCAACCCGTCTCTGGCGACCTGCCCGTCTCTGATGGCGGCGGTTTCCAAGGATCTGCCGGGCCTGTACACTGCCCTGCGTGCAGAGGTCATCTAGACTCTGCTCACGGTCCGTGTGCGCCACCCCGCCCACCGTACGGGCGCACACGTTGAAGAAGGGGTCGGGTCGGATAGGGTCTTCCTCTCCCCGCCGGCCCGGCCCCTTCCACCTTTTCGAGAGAGGAACTCGGAATGACAGCAACATCAGAGTGGAACAGATTGGTTCGTCGAGTCGCTGCCCGTAACGGGCACGACTGGGAAGACACCCAGTTTGACGAATGCACCTGCTTGCAGGTCACCCGGGCAACATGGGATTGTGACGCCCAGTATGCGGAAAGCCCGTCATGCTGGATGCACGGCGAACAGCTGCCACGGGCCACCTGGTGCATCGGGCAAGGTGCCGAATGGTGCATCGAGAACAACATCGATCCGACGACTGGGGTGCCGCTGCCCGGCAGCTTGTACTCCGGCGAATGGGAGGAAGACTGATGAGCAAGATCCGTGCCAGCGAACTGGGCGGCTGTGTGAAAGCACAGATCGCCCGGCAGATGGCCTACGAGCCACTACCCACCCCAGAAAAGATGCAAGCCATCTTCGATCGGGGCAACGAACACGAAGATCTGTGTGTCGAGGCGATGACCGCCGCCGGCTACACGATCACCCACCAGCAGCACGAAGTGTTGATGGTATGGAACACGACACAGATCGTCGGTCATCTCGACGGGGTGGTCACCATCGATGACAGCCATCCTGCGGTCCTCGAGATCAAATCGCCGGGTGCTTGGCAGAAGTTTCAGACGGCCCACCGTACCGGCGACTGGTCCGACCCGCTCGCCCACCGGTACGCATGGCAGATCTCCGTGTACATGCTCGCAATGGGTATGGAAGCGACGATCGCTTGTCTGACCGACGATGGGGAACTCCGCACGTTCGGCATCGAAATCCCGCCGTTCGATGATCGGGCCGTGTACGCCAGGGTGAACACCATCATCACCGGGGCGCTCAACATGATGCTCCCCAAAGATTGCACCCAGAACGACTACCCGTGCCCGTTCGCCTACCTGCACGAAGCCCCCGATGTTGAAGACGACCCGGCCCTCGACGAGCTGGTATTCCGGTACGAGCAGGCTGTCGCCGACGAGAAACTTGCGAAGGGCCGCAAAGACGATCTGAAGGCCGACATTGAGGCGCACATGGCAGGCCGGCTGAAGGTCGAGACAGCATCGGTGAAGGTGACTGTGTACGAGCAGGCTGGTCCGACCCGTTGGAACGAAGAGAAAATGTTGGCCGATGGGATCGACCCGACCGACTACAGGACGGTAGGGAAGCCGTCGCGGCGTATCAAGATCACTGGGAAGGGGAAGTGATGGACATTGTGGATCGGATCCGGCAGCGGATCGAAGTGTTCCAACCTGGCGGCGACACTGAGAAGCTGCTCGTCGAGGCTGCCGATGAGATTGTGCGGCTCAGGGAGGCTTTGAATGAATCGTGATCTGTTGGATGCGTTACGGGCGAACGTCCCGTACACGGTGGATGAAGAGTGGGCGTTGCGACGTGACGCCGCCGACGAAATCGAACGGTTGAACGCCATCGTGGATGAAGCCAACCAGTTTCTAGTCCGCGCATTTTCTGAGCAGCAACGGCTCCAGGAGATGGTGTACAGCATCTACAAAACAATCAAGGAGGACACTGTTGAAGAAGAGGAACCGTCCCGAGTTGTCACATCAGTTCACTTTCAAGGTGACTATCGAGACGTATGACCATCGGGAAGATGCGTGCGAGAAGCTGGAACGCCGGCTTGCCCGTGAGGTAGAGTTGCAGTTCGGTGAGGCGGCACAGGTTCGTCTCGTGAAGAAGGGGAAGAAATAGTGTTGCAGTCCAACAGTGCGGCTACCGAACGGATCTTGGCGATGGGCCTGTACGGGTCGGGGAAGACGCATGCGTGGGCGACGGTCGCCGACTGGTATCGGCGTACCGACACGCCCGGCCACTTCTACGTTCTCGACACCGACAACACTTCCTTGCGTACCTTGGACGGGTACGACAACTGGGAGCAGAACGTCACCCGGATCGACATTGCCGACTGGCGTTCCCTCACCTCACAGACCGCCGACTGGTTCGAGCAGGCAACGCAGGCCGACTGGCTGATCGTCGACAGCATCGACAAGCCATGGTCAATGGTGCAGGACTTCTTCATCGAGGAACAGTTCGGCAAAGACGCCGACGACTTCTTCTTGCAGGCCCGCAAAGCGAACGCTGCCGGCCATCCGTTGGCTTCTGACTACGGGTCGAACTGGACGGTGATCAACAAGCTGTACTCCCGTTGGATCGGCCAGGTGATCCGCTGGCCCGGCCATGTGTACGCTGCGACCCCGGCCCAGCAGGTTGCCGAACCGAACAACAGCGGTCGGGGTGGTGACAGCCGTGAGATCCGTGAGACGTTCGGACGGTACGGGGTGAAGCCCACCGGCCAGAAAGCTCTCGGATTCCAGTTCCACACGGTGCTGCTGTTGCAGTCGCCGTCACGGGACCAGTGGACGCTCACCAGCGTGAAGGACCGCAGCCGAGAGTTGCAGCAAGCTGCCCCCATGTTCGATTTTGTGGCCTCCTATCTGGTGCCTGTCGGCGGTTGGACCGTCTAGTAACCTGTTCCGATGCCGAAGAACTTGTCGATGTCGGGCCGATTCAAAGAGAAGATCCGTCGTGTTCCTGGCGGCCATTGGCTTTGGGTCGGCTCGACCGACAAGGACGGGTACGGCGGTATTCAACAGCCGTTGAAGAACGGTGGGCAGAAGTACAAGCCGGCGCACATCATGGCGTACGAGCTGTACAAAGGGCCAGTCCCGAAAGGGATGGTGGTGATGCACATGTGTGACACCCCGAAATGTGTGAACCCTGCCCATCTGAAACTGGGGACTACCGCTTCGAACATTGCGGACAAGGTGCGGAAAAACAGGAACAACCCTCCGCACTGAGAGGACCGACCATGATTCTTGTGAGCCCGGCCGAGCCGGCGGCGATCCGCACCCATTTCGAGGTGTCGTCTGCTTGCGAGCAGAACGGTGCCGACTTTCTGTTTTCTTCTCCTCATGGGATGATCGGTATCCAACGGAAAGAGGTGCGGGATCTAGTCGCATCGATCCGTGATGATCGCATCGCACGCGAGTTGGGGCAGTCCAGCCAGCTCGCCCAGATGGTGTTGATCGTCGAGGGCGATTGGAAGTGGAAACGGTCGGGCGAGTCGGCACGGATGGAAGGGTTCACCCGGCCACAGTTCGACGGGCTGATGCTGTCATTTCAGCAGCATGGCTGGTGGGTGTTGCACACAGCCACGATGGCCGACACGGTCCGCACCATCCACCGGTGTGTCTCCTGGTTTGCGAAAGACACCCACGACAGTTTGCGGTCCCGGCCGAAACCTCGAGCACCGTGGGGTAACCATCAGAACCGCGATTGGGCTGTTCATCTCCTCCAGTCTTTCGATGGGCTGGGTGTGCGAGTCGCCGGCAACATCTACGACCATTTCGGCGGTGTGCCGCTGCAATGGACGGTAGGGGAGGCAGAGCTTCGTGCTGTGCCTGGTGTCGGTAAGCAGCGTGCCAGCACGCTGGTCCTATCCCTCAGCGAACAGGAGAACTTGTGCGACGATTCTTCGCCTTCTTGATTGCAGTACTATTCATCTCGGTGGGGATCATCATCCTTGAACGAGAACCTGCCGACCCGTCGGTCACCCCACCTAGCACCACCACCACTACTTTGTGGGCAGAAGAGGACATCATCGAAGTTGCGGTACGCGACTACACGGAGAGGATCACCCGTGAATATTTGGATGCCTTGGCGGCAGAAGAAGCACGCCGGCAAAAAGATCTCGAGGCGGCAATGGCGGCAACTCGACCGTCTACAAACGTCGCATCAACTGCACCGGGAGATTGCAGCCACATCCCAGCCTGGTTCCCTGCTGGGATCGCCTGGCGTGAATCCCGTTGTTCCTATGAGGCTTACAATCCGGGCGGTTGCGGAGGCTACGGATGCATCGGAGCTTTCCAGTTCGATGCACGCCATTTCACCGGCTGGGCTAACGGACAATCGGCGTGCGGAGATCTGGACCCTGGAACAGTTGACGGCCAAAACGAATGTGCGTGGAGGTTAAGTCGTGAAGGAACCCAGTTCGGAGCATGGGGCAGCTGACCTGACATTCGGTAGCCTGTTCGCCGGTGTCGGCGGGTTCGACCTCGGTTTCGAGGCCGCCGGATGGACACCGAAATGGCAGGTCGAGTGGGATGCCCGCTGCCAGTCTGTCCTAGCCCGCCACTGGCCCCAGGTGCCCCGATACGGCGACGTTTCGACTGTGTCTGGTCTAGAACCCGTCGATTGCATCACTTACGGCTTCCCATGCCAAGACCTGTCCGTCGCCGGCCGTCGAGCAGGCCTTGACGGCGACCGATCCGGCCTGTTCTTCGACGCCGTCAGAATCATCAAGGAGATGCGCGATGCCACCGGAGGGAAATACCCAACTTGGGCTGTGGCCGAGAACGTCCCCGGACTCCTCTCAGCCGACCGGGGTGCTGCAATGGGCAGGTGCCTCGACGCGTTGGCCGACATCGGGGCGATGGGAATCGAATGGGCGGTGTTGGACGCTCAACACTTCGGGGTGCCCCAGCGTCGCAAACGAGTGTTCCTCGTCGCTTGGTGGGATCCTCGAATCGGAAGTGGAGGCCCGCTACTTCCTGTCGGCGAAAGCTGCGCAGGGCATTCTGCGTCGGGCGGAACGGCGGGGTCGGGCGCTTCCCGACACGTTGCGGAATGCCTTAACAGCGGTGGCAACACCGGAGGGTTCAGAACCGAACCCGGAGCGCATCTGATTCCGGCGATTACCGACCCGTCACGCCTAGACGACCAGGCGACCGGGCAACTTATCCCAGCGTTTGTGAAGGCCCGTTGCGCCCAATCCGAAACATGGGAGACCGGTCGGCCTGCTCCGACCCTCAACGCGTTTGACAACGGCACCGAATCCCGGGCAACCGTGCTGGTCGATGGTGTGCGCCGTCTGACACCTCGAGAGTGTGAACGGCTCATGGGATGGCCGGACGATCACACCCGTTGGGCTGCCGACGGCCGGGAGATCGCCGACTCGAACCGGTACAAGATGTGCGGCAACGGAGTCGTCGCCCCCGTTTCCGAATGGGTTGCTCGTCGTCTTATCGACGCGTCCCGAGCCGCCGGCTGATTAACCAGTCATGCGAGGATCACCAGGGTTTCTTTTGTTGTTGCGAACAAGGTTACGGAACGCAGTTTCCCTAAATTTCTGATCGTACGCAGTCTGACGAGAACGAAGGCTTTTCACTCGGGCAGGACTTTTACCGGTGAACGCAGCAACGTCTGCTTTGCGACCCAATTTGTCTGCACGTTTCTGAAGAAGAAGTTGAGAAGCTGCCGACTTGTTCGATCCAGTAAATTTTGCGACTGCATCAACTTTCTTGGGTGAAAGTTTGACGTTGCTGGTATCAACCAGTTTTTTACCCTCAGATTTGAGGTTGGTTCGAATCATGTTGTCCCAAGCGAGACGCACCGTCTTCTTGTCAATCTTTTTCTTTGCGCTCTCAAGAGAAGAAATTTTGTTAGCCGTTTTCTCCGAAGCAGGTTTAGCTCGAAGTGCATCAAGTTTGGCTCCAACCGTGTTGGAACGTCCCTCAGATTTAGCGATGCGAGCAGTGCTACGGTTCACACCGTAAGTTTCCTGAATTTTTTTGACGTTAGGCATGATGGTTCCTTTCCAAGTTGACAAAAGTGTATCTGGTGGGTGGTCAGATGTTGGGAAAATCCTAGTTTTTGAGCCGCCGGCTGATCGCCGCAGCTTTCCGTTTCGCATCTGCTTTGCTGCTCGCCCCCCACGCTTGCAGGGCGAGAAGCAGCCGGGTGGGTGACCCGTCCGGTTTGCGTTCAGGGC
>JAAOEI010001082.1_pt1 | contig 10088 bp, 12 predicted proteins | sample 7059261 | NCBI WGS metagenome assembly JAAOEI01 (sample SAMN14008812, study PRJNA610033) | viral metagenome | isolation source: viral particles filtered from seawater | place: China: Hangzhou Bay, Yangshan Deep Water Harbour | collected 2017-10-31
CATACGCTGCACTGATGGGGTTCTGCTTGCGCTTGGCTTCTTCGCGCTTTCTGCGCGCCACATCCGCCTTGGACTTCTCCATGAGGTCTTTTAAGTCAGCCATAATTAATCTCCTGATCGTTCGTCTTGCGCGAAGGCAAGGCCGGTTAGTCGTTTCTGGTGAGCCGCACCGCGTTTGGTGACGGCGGTCGCTGCCGGGTTGATCCTCTTGCGTCCGCGCCTTGGAGCCCCCATGGAGGGACCCCCGGCCTGAGCACCTTCGGTAACCGTCCTGCCGCCCTGCGCGCTGCCCTTAGAACCCCCGGAGTTCCTGTTCCCGAAAATAGAGAAGCCATGCAAGATCACGTCTTTGATTGCCATCGTTATTCACCCCCATCGCATACGCATACTGAGCATCCACAGCCGACGTCATTGTCCTCAGTGCGACCGCACGGGTACTCCAGATGCTGGTTGTTGATCTCCGCAGCAAGATCCTCCAAGGTCTGGGGGAACTCTTCGGCGGCCTTGCGGAAGCCACGCTCGGCTACTGACCGCGCGTCAACACCAAGGCCCATGGCCCGCTGCTGGCGGTCATTGTGAAAATACGTGCTCACGCTTCTCTTCCCTTTTTGAGGACCACAAACGTATATCCGACACGGTCGCCCATCTCTATGTCAGCGATCCAGATGTCGTCTCCATCGAAGTCCTTCAGGCGCTGCACGTAGGTCAGGATCTTGATGTTGGCTTCCCCGATGGCGCAAAACCCCTTAATGAGCAGTTCGTTAAACAATTGGTTGGCAGCCTCTTGATCCTCCTCTGTGACCAGAGCCTCAATGAATGTCGGGGACAGACAGATCATCCGGACGTTCACAACGGAGCCTTCAGGGGGCAACCGTGGGTCCAAGTCAAGGGCCATGGCGTTCCACGCGGACATCATGGTGACGAACGCGATGCCAAAGGCGGCAACGAACTTCAGTAAGGGTTTCATTTGTTTTTCCTTTTTGTGTGCTATGAGTGGCTCCCACCGACGCCCCCATGCCGTCAGCCCTTTATGCCGACTTCCCGTTAAGCCATCGCCTTGTGGCGACAGCCGTGCTCGTTATAGCCCGCTCGCCTCAATGGCCTTCTGACCGGCAGCGGACACCGCCAACATCAAGTCTTTCATCGTTGAGCTATCGGGGCTCGGGAGACGTATCTTCCGAACCTCGAAGCACTCGAGGACCGTGGCGACCATCCACTCGATGACGTACTGGCGCTTCTGCTTATCGTTGGTCAAATCATCGGGTAACTCAAGGCACGCCCCGACGATCTCATGGAGAAACGTCGGCTTACCATGCTTGTGTACCGCGATGGAGAGCTTACAGCTACCCGCGAGGAATGCCCCACCAAGGGCAATCTCCGTCCGGCCAACCACGGGTTTCTCCGTCATGAAGATGGCGTCGTGCATCATCACAATCAGATACATCCCCGTGGCGCTCTCTCCCCAGAGCTTGCCGTCAACTACGGGCATGCCCTTTTCGTCAATGCGTCTCTCATCGTCTACGCTGAGTAGCTGACCCCTGTTTGGGTCTAAGGGGTGTCCCTGACCTACAATGGGTTTAAGGTCTTCCATGGTTGTTCCTCCTCATCTGGTGTGAAACTAAGTGTTGCCTCTACGTTACACCTAACGTATAAACATCAAGTATGAAACGTAGAGTACAACATTCAGAATTTCTCTTTCGGCACTCAGCGTCCTTTTGGGGTTCATTCGGCCGGTGGGATCTTGTAAGCCCTTACAATATGGGCCAAAATCGTGCTGAGACCTTCCGGCCGCCAACCCATGTCCCAAGCGATCTCTGCAAGGCCGTTCAGAGTGGTCTGGACCTCGCCAGCATCGCCTTCGAGCAACAGGCTGTCACCGTGGATAGCTTGCTTCTCATCGACGATCCGTACTGCCACCGGGGTCCGCATTTTCGATACCCACGCCGCGTTGACCTTCACGTGATCCCCCGTCCGCGAGACGTTGTGCTGTAGCTTTTTCATTGTTCATTCTCCTCAGTTTTGATCGTGTGCTGGCAGCGCGAGAAACCTTTAACTCAACCCTCTCAGCGCGAGCTTTAGCTTTGTCGGATATACTCATAGGACAGATAGCTCCTTAAGCTCTTTGATCTGTTTGTTCAGTGTCTTGATCTTCTCGACCATCCATGGGTCGGCTCCTTTGCCGTCCCGAAGGTCGGCTGTCACGGTCTCCTGAAACCGTTCCCTGCGCTCCTCAAGAGCAATCAGGACTTCGTCTTCTTCCACTAGGGCTTCACCCATGGACCTCATGGGGTCGCCCCGTGTCATACTCCGTCGGCTCGTATCCGGGTACAAATCCGAGTCCGAACCCCCAAGCCCCCCGTACCGGAGGGGTACGCGTACGTACTTGTCTAGCTGTACGCTTTTGTGTTGGGCGACGTTATCAGCTATATCACTGATCAGGCTTGACTTTTCGTGTGCTACGGCGTGGGCCAGAGCGTCCACGATGTCGTCATGATGCGAACGCGAACTGCCTGTACGTCCGTCGTACGTGATGCGTACGAGCTGCTGGACGAACTCACCACCGTGGTCAGAGGACGCGACGGACTCGAAGATAGCCATCCGCCCGGCACCCATCGGAGGGGCCAAGGACTCAATGATCCTGCGCCCCTTGTTCTGGTTGCCCGTGGTGACCTTCTCGATGGTCATCGGATGGCCGACCATGACGAGCTCACCCTCAAGGGTGTCGCCGTAGAAACCGTCGGCAAGCTCTTCAACAATGATGTGCGTTACAGCGAACGTCCGGGCAATCTCTGCCACACGTCGCATAGCCGACGCCTTGTTCGCAGCGCGGACTCCCTCAAGATGCCGAATGACACCATAGCCAGCAGGAGTAATGCTAAGGATGGCAACACCAATAGCATCGCGCCCGGCAAGGCCAGAAGCGGGATCAACAGCCATAGTGGTCGAAACCCACGGGACAGGCTCTCCGATGAGTTCGCCACGCCACCATTCATCGCCTTTAGGCGCTGACCACTTCGGGAGGTCGGGTATACCAATGCTTGTACTCCTGATTGTGATTGGAAAGGTCGCAGTGAGGGGATTGCCCTCGACAACCATAAGGTCCCCAATCTTGAGGGGCTTCTCATGGAGAATGCTGGGATCAGCAATCAGCATGGCATGAAGCCGCCACGCGCGCTGCGTCACCGACTTGCGCCAGTCAAGGGCGTCCTTGTCGGAGAACATCGACGGCCACCGGGAGTGGATCACAACCTTGCCGTCGATCGTGTCTTCTTCGAACATGCACGCGCGATGATGTTCCCACACGGGTGCCCCGCCTTCGTCGGTCAGGTCGGCCAACTTGGCGTACACCGAGAACTCGCTCTGATACGTCCCCAACAGCACCTTCTCACCAATCGGGTTGATCATGGTCAGCTCGTTGAGATCTTCCTCGAGCTGGACTACCTTTTCGGGGGTGTCTTCTTGGGGTCCTTCGACGTCATCTCCGATGGTAAGGTCGCTTCGGAAACCGGGGAGGTTCGACCCCATTCCGAGGCTAGTAAGGGTAATACCGCCTGTAGCAACCAGCAGTGACTGGGGAGTTTGGTACTGTTCTGCGTTGTCAAGGCAGTCTTCGGTTGGCCGCAAATGGTGCAGCATGGGGCACTGTTCGACAAAGACTCTTCGGACAGTACGAAGCATTCGCGCTGCCAGTTTGGAACCTCGCGAGACGACCATGATTTTGATGAGTGGGTCAAGGAATATCCTCCAAGCAACATAGATGCCGGTCAAAGTTGACTTCGCGGAGTACCGCGTAGCGATGATCAGTCGGCGTCTATGGGTTGACATAAGGCCGTCGATGATATCGTCATGGATTGCCCCCGGCTCAAGCCATCCGTTGACCAGTGGCTTGACGATGTCGACGAACAGACGGAAGGACTTCTCGGACTCCCCGGCTTCGTACAAGTCGCGTACTTGAGCCGACAGGGAGTTTGCAATTTCGGTTACCCGAGTTGGCTCCCTGTTGGACAGGCTCAGGAAGTACATCTCCTCGATACTCTCGTCTGTGACGTCGCCGGAGTTTACCTTTGTGCTAATTGGTGCACTCTGGGTGGACTTTTCGACGCTTTGGCAAACCCGACACGTCGTGTGCCAGCCCCGTAATCCTTTTTTGAATAAAGAGAAGGTCTTCTCTGACACGGTCTTGGTCTCGTCACACGTATCGCACACGCGAGGATGACCCATCTCCGCCCGAGCGATAGCACTCATTTTCCTTGCCATCGAAGACCTCCCTTTAGTTATTCAGCCAGCGTCAGCACAGTGCTGTCACCGAAGATTGCCGCCAAGATCAGGACGACGACTGCCGCCGCAATGTACCACTTGTACTTGTTGAGCAGCGTTTTGAGACTTTCCACTTGAGCACCTTCCCTTCTTTTGGTTGTTCCGTTGCCTTAGTCTGGTTCTCTCCTTCATAGGCGGATGGGCGATGCGCTACGCACCTCATTTCCATGCCGACCGTTTCACACCCTTGAGGGCTTCGTAGGTTCGCATCCCGCCAAACCCTAGCATGGTCATGACGAGTGTCGTGAGTACCGTGGTGTCGAGCACTGGGAGTGCGGGCTGGTCCATAACAGCAGCCGCCCATGAGCCCAACGGTTGGATCAAGAACGTGTACACCATGCCGAGTCCGCCAGACCATCCGAGGAATGGACGCCAACCTGACACGAACAGGTGCGGATTGTTTGCTTCGGCGGTGTTCGTCGCGTGTACAGCAAGTTGTCCCTGAAGCAGTATCTTCTGCTCCTCGGTAGCATCCGGCCAGATACGCGTGATGATGCTATCGGCAAGAGTAGCAATGCCGGTGAGTGGATCGAGGGCCATCAGTGTCCTCCATGTTTGAACACGTATGCGATCGTTGCGCTTACGAGACCAGCGAGAAACACCGCCATTCCTTGTGCTCTCCATTTGGATGCTTCAAGATTACGGATACGTTTCTCATGGTCCATGTGGATTTCCTTGTCCATTTCAAGGTGCTTTATTTGGACCATATTCATCGCGTCGATCTTTTCCTCAACGCGAGCAATGGCAATCAAGACGGGTGTTATTTCCTCATTCATTACACTAGCAATGAGTCGAGGGTTATTGCCTCAAGCTCCTCCACAGATGTAGCGGCATCAATCAGAGGGTGACTTAGAGTTTCACCAGTAATCAGGGCTTTCTCAGTAGCAGGAACCACTGATCTGAAGGGACCACCTAGACGCCCATGCCTTTCGTACAGCTCGGCCTTGAGTTGATCCGCCCGAATTACCTTTGCTTTGGAAAGGTTGATCCGGATCGTCCCTGATACAGGGGCCTCCCATGCGTCTCTGAACTTCCTTTGACTAGTTGGGAGTGTGAGACTTTCAAGGGTGTACTCTTTGTTTCCAATTCTTACGGTTTCTGATATGTTCATGAGGACAACTCCCACGCATTCCTGAATTTTCGTGATTGAGGTATTTCTGACATTGGAACTATGTAGAACATTTGCCGGTTGTGACTTCCTTCCCACACCCTACGAGGAACAACGTTCATTACAAGGTACTCCATAGCCTGTTCTTCAGTCATAGGACCCATACGGGGACCATTGTGCATTTCCCAAAGAGCATCATTATGGGCTTCTCCAGATGGGAGGGCCGTGTCCTCTATGGCGTGATACACTTCTGCCGCCGGTAAAATACCCCCGTGCATGGCTAGAGCCAACCATTCTGGGGCTGGGACCGTTACCTTTGCCGGGGAGCCCAGATCAGCAGGATCTTCCCATATGATGCAATAGTGGGGATCAACCCGTTTTAAATTAGCTGATGCCCACTCGACGCCCTTCTTAAAATTACTCATTAGAAGTCACCGTGGACTACTAGGTTAAGTGCATCAACGTCTAGGGCTGCGGCGTCTACCGTGGAGGAAGAACCCAGCCAAACGTGAAACCTAGCAGACCCGGATACGGGAAGGCTAGAGTTTGCAACTCCAACAGTAAACCCCCCACGGGTATTTCCTAGCCCGTTACTGACTCCTCCCGCTGTAATGGAGTAATCAATGCTAGAGAAATTAATAGTCCAATCGGGAGTGAAGTCACCTGTCGTATTGTCAGTGACACTCGTAATATTATAAGACGCGTCGGTGGCGGGGGTAGACTGATCATATTTTAACCAAGCCTTTCCCGCGCTTGGGTGATACTGTTGAGTAGAAGGTGTCACGGCGTCTACTGCGCTGGACGCGGCTTCCTGTTGGGCTTGAGTGGCTACCCCTAAAGGGGCCGCCCCGGCCTTAACGTAAGAAATGACTCTCCAATCACCGGTGGCATACTCATACAGAGTAGCAATATCACCCGCTGCTGTAGTTATGTTTGCCGCACCGGGTATGATTAAGTCTGTAGCGTGGTGAGTGAGGGTCAATGCTCCATCAAATTGAAGTGCAATCAGCGTGCCGACACCCTTGGTGTTCAAACTGGTGATAGTCGTGGTCCCGGTAACATCAAAGAAGTTTCCGTCGATGTCCACAGCGAGCGCAGCGGCGGATGCAACGTCGGCACCCTTGAGCCACGTTTGTGTTTTGGTGAATACGTTAGCGGTTCCAAGGGCAGCAGCATCAGCAAACGCCCGAACGTCAGTACCAATCTCAAGGCCAAGAGCCGTACGAGCGGCAGCAGCCGTTGCCGACCCAGTGCCACCATCTGCTACCGTCAAGGGTGTCCCCGGAGTACCACCAAGTACAGCCGTATCTACGTAGGACTTAGTTGTGGCGTCGCCGGACGCCGTGGGTGTCCCAACGTTCTTGATCCTGATGGACGTAGCATCCCAGATTTCGTCAGTTGCTTTCTTGAGCGCGGTGTTAGCGATGTCGATCGCTTCCTGCGCCATGTAGAACATCTGGATTGCGGAGTTGTCGAGGTCAGCTTCCGTCAGTGTCCCAGTCGTGAAGTCAACGTCCCGTGTGGACTGGTCGGTACTCCTTTGGAGAACCACCGTGTCATCCGCCGTTGCCCCCGACACCAAACGGATCGTGGTGGCGTTGGGGAACGTGTATTGGGTCGTAGCGGTAAGGGTCGTCCCGTTCTGAGTGACGACGACGTCATCTTCTTCTTGGTAGGGGAACGTGATTGTGAAATCCGTTTGGCCCCCGGTAGCAGTGTACACGTCCCGTGCAAACGCCATGTTTTAGTCTCCTGTTATGTCTTTGATAGCTTCCGCCATGGTCCAGAGGATCAACGAGTTGGCTATGGGTGCCCTCGCTGCTGCCGTTGCGGATACCTTATCCCAATTTCCATCAGAGAGGTCTGTTACCGTCCTCTCGAGAGTGCCGACCATACCACCCGCAGGGCCAAGTAGCCCAGTCCAGCGCTGCCCGTAGTTGAGCCTTGCGTACTCCGGGTTGATGATATCGAAGTCCGAGTCTGTGATCGCCTTCCAAGTGTTGTTGGCTGCTGTTGCCCCAACGCCCGCCCCGACATCAATTCCGATGCCGGTCATGCCGAAGATGAAGTTCGACCGCATGTAGGCCCGCTTGAAATTATTAAACGCTCCCTGCTCGGTGTCCCAACTGTTCCGCCACTCCTCGCCTTTACCGCGAGCGTGGTGACGCCAGCCATCGGCCAACACAGTCATCAACAAGGAGGACAACACAGCACCCCATACGCGGGTGTCCCGCTTGTTCAAACGCCCCGCTTGCCACAAGGGAGCAAAGAAACGCTCACCAGCGGTGTACGAGAACGACGAGAACTGAAGAACTAGACGGCCGAGCGGATTGGATGCAAGGAACGGCCGGTCGCCCAACGCTGGGTCAATCAGAGCCTCATCTCCTGCCCCACGCACGGCCCGCATGTACTTGTCCAGCATCTCGCTCCCGCGTGGGAACTCCAGCCAACCCTCTAGATCAGGGATACGCATCGTGCCATTGTCGTAGACCTTGTGTGACTTTGCCATGTACTCCCTGATTAACTTGGCGTCAGACTCGCTGATGCCGTGCTTCGCGTAGAAGCCCTTGAGGTTATCATCGAGTGTCTCATAGCGATCCATGTCACGCGTGATCTGCTTGGCGAAGTCAACACCAAACGATTGCCTGATCCAGCGGTTCCAGACGTGCATCAGGTTCGCCCACCCCTCGATCTGTGCAAGGTTCTGCACGGTACGAGAGATGGTACGCATCCGCCCACCCGGTATATCGGTTATCAAGTTGTCCGCGTCGATGCGGGACATGAAAGCACTCTGGTTTTGAACCGCTGTTCCCCTGATGTCCATCGCAATGAGGTCGTCGCCGTTTTCGATCATTTCATCGAAGATCTTGCTGGTGCTCCTGAACAGCGATCTGAAACCAACACCAAGGGCACCACCAGCAAACGCAAGGAGACCAACGTCAGCCAACTGAGAGGCCAACACAAACCCAAGCTGGGAGGCAGATATACCAGCCTGAACCGTCGCTATCATTTGGGCGGTCTTGATGTCGTACTTCATCAGGTCCTTGCGCGTTACCATGGCGAGGAGAGCGTCAATGAACTGCTCGGCGTCCTGACGCTTCTTGGTGATCTCTTTGAGTTTACCCGGTGCTTTCTTCAGATCTTCGTCGAACTCCTTGAGTGCGAACTCGCGGAAGTTCTTGTACATGCCCTCGATGTCATCACCAGCACGGTGACCAACGAGCGGTCCCAGTAGCTCCACCGTGTTGAGTTCCCGAAGGGCGCTGTTGCCATAGCCACGCTTGGCGGACGCACTGTCCCTGTTCAGGAACCTTGCCTTAGGTTGATCCCCCGGTGCTTAAAGTGGTTGCTTTCGTTTCGCAACGACTCCGGGATCCAACCGTAAGCTGACTCTCCCTTGGTCAGAAGCTTATAGGCTTCGTCCACGCGATCCATGACCGTGCTGGTGTTCAGCTTCCGGGCGACACCCTTCTGTGCGGAGCGTCTCGTCTTGGCGCTACGCTTTAGAGCACGCTTCTGTGCAGCCGTACCGGACTTCTTGATCTGTTCTTCCAGTTCCCGAACGGCACGGGAAGTCTTCGCCGTAAAGTCGTCGGCGATCCTTTCGGCCGCACCGCGCGTGTTACGCACAGTCTCCTCAAGGTCGGCCAGACGTTTTTCCGCGCGGCCGAGGCCTCGGGCGGCTTCGTCGATCTTCTTCATATTCCACGGGGTGCCAGGCTCTTTGTATGCAGAGTTAAGGCGTTTCTTGTGGTACACCACAGACGAACGGGCCTTCGTGATATGCCCTTCAAGGCGCTCGACGAAGCCCTCGCCAAGGTCTTTGACCTTCAGCTTGTGGCTCTGTTCCATCGCAATAGCGAAGGACTCGGCGTGCTCCACCTGTGCCGCGCGGACCAGATCGTAGTGCTCACGGGCCAACTCCAGAGCCTTTAACGGATTGGCTCGGGCAAAGTCATCCCATCTCTCGCCATTCTCCAAGTCGATTGCCGGACGCCCGAGGTCAGCGTGTCTTTCAGGTAGGGGCTCATCGTTGAGCAACCGGGCTCCCACCTTTCCATTGACCCACTCTTCCGGGGGTGCCTCGTCGGCAAACACCCGCAACAGCATGGCCTTCGCCGCTGGCATGTTGTTGATCAGTTCGTCGCGGTTCCAGTTCTGAGGACGGTACCCGTCAATCAGTTCGCTTTCTTCAAGGAGACCCGCCGTGACTAAACGAGACTTATTGGAGTTGTAGAAGGCGCTGTCCGTAAGCTCAATCTCCTCGACAGCCTTGATCATACGGTCAACCTGAGCGTCGCTGAGACCTTGTTCCTTCCATTCTTTCTTGTAGCCCTCAATGGTGGACTCCACGGCACTATTCGCACGCGCGGCGGCGAGGGTATCAGCTTTCCACTGTACTTCTGCCAGAGTCGGGGCTCCGTTGAGCGCGCGCTTTGTGATGCCGCCCTCTCGAAGTTCGTTGATCTGGTTCATCCCGAGGCGCGCTCGGGCGGTCCCAACGTCGAATGCTTCTTTGACAGCCGTCAGGTAGGACCTCTCGACGCGGAACTGTGAGGCAGTGACTTGGGTCTCGACTTCCTGTAGCGCCTCCCGCACGGTCTTCGTACGGGCGACCTGTCCGCCAATCTCATCGGCGGTCATCACAGAGGTCTTCAGGATA
>JAAOEI010001083.1_pt1 | contig 10070 bp, 7 predicted proteins | sample 7059261 | NCBI WGS metagenome assembly JAAOEI01 (sample SAMN14008812, study PRJNA610033) | viral metagenome | isolation source: viral particles filtered from seawater | place: China: Hangzhou Bay, Yangshan Deep Water Harbour | collected 2017-10-31
CCTGCCCTGTCGCAGACGCGAACAGATTAGCGTCTGTGGTGCATGCTTACTCTCGACATAGGGCAGGGCTCGCTTCACTATCAGACGCATTCCCAAGCCCCTCCTGCGCGATTGTAGAAGCGTTTGATGTGCTACACTCCGCCACAGAGGACATGATCGCTCGACAGCGAGAGCAAGCGCTCAAGGAGAGTCAACATGGCTGAGAACAAAGTCGAGATAGAGGTCGAGCTAGTAGGTCAAAAGGAGGTCGGGCAGGGGCTTGAGAAGATCACCAAGGGCGCCGAGGGGGTTGGGAACACCTTCAAGAGCGTCGGTGATGTGGTGGGCAAGACCAATCAACAGCTTGGCGAGGGACTATCGAGTGTGAGTGACGCCCTCGGTGAGACGATGAACGCCGTGGGCGGAGTCAAAGAGGCGTTCAGCACACTCGGCACCGGTGGAGCGATGAGCTTCACCTCGTTATTGGGACCTGTGAGCCTGGTCATCACTGCGTTGGGCGCGCTGTATGAGACCTATCGACAGCTAAGTGGAGCAGCTAAGGCAGCCGAGGATCGGCAGGAAGCGATGGCCGCCGCCGCCTCTGACCTGTCGAGCAAGCTGGAGGCGCTGTCTGAGGGTGGGGTGGTCCCCACGGTCAAACAGCTTGAGCGCTTTGCGAGGATCACACTTGAGACGCAGGTAGCCAAGGAGCTGCTCATCAAGAAAACCGAGAAGCTGTTTCCCCTGCTTGAGAAGGAGCGCACCGCCGCCGCTTCGCTTGCAGAGGCACAAGCCCAGGTCGTCAAGAGTCAGGCCGAGTATGGCAAGGGCTCAGATGAACTCAGCAACGCGCTGAGGGTGCAGTACAGAGCCGAGTTTGAGCTATCGCAGGTGCAGGCGGAGCGCGCCAAGAAAACAGCCGAACTAGCTCAACAAACAGCCCAAAACTTAGCGGGCATCGCTGAAGCAGCCGAACAGGAGCAGGCGCTTGAGGAGCAGACCACCGACAACCTGCGCGCCAAGTTCAAAGAGAACGCAGAGCGCCTCAAGACGGTGGAGCTTCTACGCTTGGAGGCGATGGGGCTCGATGAGCTGCTTGACGCTCAGGTGAAGGACAACATTGAGACAGAGCACTCAATCAAGCTGTTGGGCATTGAGGACAAGACGCGCGCGGAGCTCATCGAGCTTCTGAAGGGACAGACCGACGCAGTGGAGGCGCTCAGGGAGGAGGAGGCGCTGAGGGAGGCGAGCGCAGCGCGTCAAGCCAAGCTAGAAGCAGACAACCTCAAGCGCCTCAGAGAGGAGCGCGCCAAGGCGGCACAAGAGGCAAAGCTGAGGCGTGAGGCAGAGGCCAAGGCCGCCGCCGCTGAAGCCACACAGCGTCTCGCGCTTCAGAGCCAGATCAACCTCCTCGACCTTCAGCTCACCACGCAGGGAGACGAGCAGAAGATTAAGATGGCGCAGGAGCGCTATCGCCTCGGGCTCGAGCTTGCTAAAGACGATGCGATGAAGCGCGCAGTGGTCGAGAAGGCATATCAGCTTGAGGTCAAGAAGCTGGGTGAGGAGCGCGCCACGCGCGAGGCACAGCAGGCAGAGGAGCGCATCCGCAAGGAGCGCGAGGCGCAGAGGGCAATCATCGACGCGGAGATTGAGCGTCAGCAGTTCGACATCGAGCACCGACAGATCAGAGAGGGCGACCTCGCCGCCGAGACACAGAAGCAGCTCGACGCGCTGGGTCTGCGCTACGCCCAAGAGATCATCATGGCCGAGGGCAATCAGGAGCGCATCACCGAGTTGACGCGCAGGGCGAACATCGAGCGCACAGAGATCGAGCGGGCGCAGGTGGTCAAGCGCGCAGAGATGGTCAACGGCGCTCTCGATCAGTATGGCAAGGGCTTCGCTCAGGCGGCGGCGGCGGCGCTCCTCACAAGCAAGAGCATGGGTGAGGCGTTCAAGGCTGTACTCGATGGCTTGGCGATGGAGGCGACAGTGGAGGCACTGATGGAGACAGCCAAGGGGACCGCCGCGCTGTTCCTCAATCCAGCGGCGGCGGCGACTCACTTCAAGGCGGCCGCCATCTTTGGGGGAGCTGCTGTCGCGGCTGGTGGGTTGTCGGCTGCTCTGCCTAAAGGAGGTGGAGGAGGCACCAACAAGGCAGAGCCAACATCACCGAGCGGTCTGCCTCAGACCTCATCTGCACCGACACGCGAGACCGCGCAGTCATCGCAGATCGTCTACAATGTCAACTTCGGTGGGGCTGTGGTCTATGACACCAAGCGCGCCGCAGAGATGGCTTTGACTCAACGCATAGACCGCCGTCGCGGTGAGATGAGAGGAGCGCGCTGATGCCTGTTCATGACCCCTCCCCCAACTTCGCTCTGCTGACCTCGTTCGATGCGCGTCAGTGGAGCAATGTGACCGTCTTTGAGCAGCTGGGCTACCCTGTCACCATGCCCACCTTCCAAGCGGGCCAAGGCGTCTATGAGGATGCGCTGTTCTTCCTCAATGGCAGGTCGAGCAAGGTGACCCTGTCCACGCTCGTCGGGGCGCTCGCCAACTTCGGGAGCGATTGGCAGGTGTCGCTCAATGCTGATGACCTGCTTGTCATCAGCAACGCCTCGAGCGCGTTCACCATCGCGCCCATCGGTGATGATCTGTTCGGTTGGGGCTCGCAGTCCTCGACCCTCGTGAGCGGTCGTCATCGCGTCACCGCCTCCCTCGATTGGGAGAGGGGTATCTACAACGGCGCGCGCTTCACGCTGACGAGCGGAGCGACCTCGTTCAACGCTCCATACTCCGCGACCAGCTATCGCCCACGGCAAGATGTGCTCACGCTCCTGCGCGCCCGTGGTGTGACGAGTGATGCCGATGAGCTCTACTCAACAACATGCCTTGAGGCGCTCCACGAAGCCGCGTTGGGCTCCACCTCATCAACGGTGTTCTGGGTCGTCAACGCTGATGGCCATGTTGAGGCGTACTACCCCGCGCTCAACGGTGCGATCACTTGGCTCTCGACCTCGTTCCGAGATCGTCTAGGCTTCAGTGGCTCGGAGGTGGCGGAGACCACCTCCACCGACTATCGCAAGATCACAGCAGACCGACCGCTCCCAGGTGCGCTGTTCCCCTCACGCCCCTATCAGGCGCACTTCTACTCGACCGAGACGATGAGCACCGCGCGGAGGCTCCTCGGCGGTGGGTACACATCAAACTTCTTGGGCTCGTATGTGACGAGCAACCTCACCTTTGACCTCGACGCGCTCCTTGATCAGAAGGACCTCTATCGCCACTTCACCGAGGGCTTCCTGCCCTACTGCGGAGAGGGGGAGCGCATCAACTTTTATCAAGGATGGGGCGACTCACGACGCGCGCTCAGAGAGGGCTTGGTGACATCTTCTCAGCCAGCCTATGACATCCTATACACCACCGAGAACAACGGCGCTCTAGGGCGTCTGCGCTGTTCGATGGTGTCTAAGGAGTTCAGCCTGAGCTATGGCGACCTCCAAAAGCGCGTACCTGTGACGATCAGCTTGGAGCACCTATGAGCAACAGCTTTACATCGCCTCCCACCTTCACCGACCCACAGGCAGTAGTCGCAGGTCAGCCTATCGCCTCGGGGCCAGTGGCGCGCATCGGTGAGACGCTCAACTATGCCTTCGGTCGAGGAGGCATCACCAATGTCATCAGTCAGGCGTGGCGTGAGGGGACATGCTCCCAGAGCCTCACGACCTATCAAGAGATGTGTGAGTGGTATCTACCAAGCGCCTCCACACTGCACGATGACCTTGAGGTGTACATCATCGCTCATGGGACAGGGTCGATTAGGCTGACGCTCGATTTCGGTGTGACCGCCTCCGCCGTCATCGCGCTGACTGGTGGGTCTGCTCACTTGTACACAGCCACCTTGAGCCTCGCCTCGTTCGTCGCCACCTTCGGCACATTGACGATGGAGGTGAAGGCAACGAGCGGTCAGGTGAAGGTGGACTCAATCATGGCGCGGTGGGCTCCTCTCAGCTCACCGCTCCCAACATCGAGCGCCTCGATCTCGGGTGTGACATTTCGACCGATGGGGATTGGGCGGCTTGGCACTAATCAGCCATTGAGCGCGCGCGTGGGTCATCGCATGCTTCAGAACATCGAGGCGTTGCGTGGGCGCTATCGTACCTGGCTCTCATGGTCTGCCGTACTCAACGCTGACCGAGACAACCCAGCAGGCGACCGACCGGTGGAGTGGCTGGGCGGTGGTGACATTGAGCGCTTGATCACGCCCACGCATATTCAGTGGTCTGAGACCTTGCCTCAGATCATCTACTGCGCGCTGAGGGTGGAGAACTCACCGCTTGATGTGGACATCATGGGGCGGCGATACACCTTGATGAGCGATGGGTGGAATGTGATTTCAGTCGAACTCGACATCGACTCAGAGCGCGTCAACGCCTTCAAGCTGCCGATATTCCGTGTCGGGCTTGACGCCTCGGAGTACAACCTCATCGGCTCTGGGTGGAATGGGTCGAGGGGTATCTCTGATCCCGTCATCACCGCTGTCTGCATGTGGGGACCCTGATGCTTACACCAACCTCTCCTCAACCCTTGCCAAGCGTGGCGACCTGCGACGCGGGGCGCTTGGTGGCAGGTGCGACGATGGCACAGATCGCCATCGGTGCGCTTCAAGCGACCTCGGTGAAGCTCCTCGGTGAGGCGCACTATCACATACAGCAACAGGGCTACACGACCGTCATTCCCTATCAGATCCCTGCGCCGTTCGAGAAGGGCTATGAGGAGGCGCATCAGCTCCTCTATGCCACTACACCGCTGACCAAGTGGATTAGCTTTGAGGTGCTGTACAGCGCGACCACCTTCTATGATGACGCGCCCACCATGCAGGTCTCTCTCAAGTCGGTGGTGGGTGGCGCCATCGATGGGACCATCGACGCAGGCGCAGTCCTCGATGACTACCTGACCGTTCATGATCAAGCGCGCACAGCGCCTGGTCGCATAGCGTCTGGGTGGACTGCGGAGCTTGTCCCCTCGGGCTCTGCCTCCACTGTGCCTCGACCGCTCTATGTCCCTGCGGCATATCGTGGACAGGTGGTGTGTGTGCGTGTTGCCACGCTCGCGGCGTCTGTCCTTGCCGTTCACCTGCTCGATGTCTATCAGGAGGCGTGATGATTATCTCAAGCGACAACGGGCGGCGCGTCTTTGTCTTACAGGTGGCAGGTCTGCGTTATCGCTACATGAGCCATGACCTTGACCTCAGCAGCTCCAACCTCGACGCCAACATCGCCACAGGCATCGCCTATCAGAATGTGACAGGGCTCGTCTCGGTGGGCGCGCTCTCAGGCTCCATCGACCCAGCGGGGGGGGTTGCGAGCTATCAAGGCGTCAGCATCACGCTTGCTTCACGTGGAGCACGAGGCGCGGTGTCTGACCCTCATGTGGTGTTCGGTCGCTGTGGCGCGCGCTCACAGGTCATCAAGGCGAAGCTGACTCAGAGCGTTGACTACACCGACAACCCACCGACCTTGATCAATGTCGACCGAGACCTGCGAGGGCTGTTCACCACGCCTGCCTTGGTCCACATAGGGGCTGAGACATTTCGCGTGTCGAGCGTCACGGTCAACACGCTCATCAGCGGTGAGCGCGCTGTCGGTGGCTCACAGAGACAGGCGCACACAATCACGATGGGGGGCACCTCGGTTCCAGAGGTGACGCTTGAGATCACCACCTTCAGAGGCAGGCGCGCCAAGCTCTACATGGCGCATCAGTTCCCCGATGGAGCGCTCAGTGATTTCGTGGAGGTGGTCAACGGCTTCATCGACAACACGCCGCAGGTCGAGGAGGCAGGGGAGGTGAGCTTCTCCCTCCTGCCGTTGGCTGCGTTGGTCTCCACTGCGAGCGCTGCGGTCGGGCTCCAAAGCAACCTGCGCCAAGGCTTCCACTATTTCGGCACCGTCGCCAATCAAGTCGAGTGGGCGTGGAACCTAGAGGGACAGCCACGCATCGTCATCATCGGCAGTGTGACCACGGTCGGCAGTATCGCCACCGTGACGCTCCTCAATGCGATGCCCGAGATGGAGGACCTGTTCGACCCAAGCCTCCCCAAGTCAGACGACAACCTGCCGCGCTCACATCCTCGCTTCCCCTCGCTGTACCTCAACGGGTCAGGCGGGGAGATACAGCCCACGGCGGTCTTGTCACCGACGCAGTTTCAGTACGACACAACGGATGTGGGCTTGGTCAGTGTGGGTCAGGATCTGACGCTCAACCCATATGCGGAGATCAAGCGCGTGGGCTTTGAGGATGAGCTGGTTGAGTGGCCCTCCGCCCTCAACGCGCGCCTCGCCACGCTTCAGCTCTCGAACTCCACACAAGGCGAGGATGGTTCATGGGGGCGGTGGGGGCTTGTCGAGGATCAGCTTGTGGTGAGACCGCTCGCCGCTGTGCAACCTTATCGGCTTGAGTGGTGTTGGTGGTCGAGCAGACAACAGCTCATGCAAGCCCTGCCCGATGCCCTGTATTGGGCAGACACGCCCACCGAGGCGCTCACCGACAGCGCGCGCCTCCGCTATCCCATACAGGTTGATGACGCCGCCATCGCTGACCCTCGCCCAGGTACCCCACAGCGCTTCTATCGGCGCTCGCCTGCGGTCAACGGTCGCACCAACTCCACGAGCTTTCAGCTTGGAGGAGTGGCGCGCGCTTGGTATCAACTGCGTGAGCCCCTCATACTCTGCGAGAACAGCCTCGGCCTGCCCTCCTCCCCCGATGGGAACGACTATGACATCGAGGTCAAATACTACGACCGAGTGGCAGGGGAGACGCGCCGTCAGTGGTTCATCGCCACGCACGAGACGACAGCGATATTCAGTGGTTCAGCCATCGGCACCTATATTCACCTCAAGGGGGGCTCATCGATCCTCGACAATGTGAGCTTCGGTGAGTGGCAGGGGCAGGAGCGCGCCGTGTTGTTCCGCTCCTCGCGCTACTACAGCAAGCGCCCAGGCGTGTTGCTATTGAACCTCCTTGAGAGCGCAGGTGGCGCACAGGTCAACGGCACCTACGACATCTATCCAATCGGCTTAGGGGTGCCATCGAGCGAGATCGATGAGGCGAGCTTCCTCGCCTACGATGGCACCACCAACTTCTCCCTCAGTGGCACCATCAGCGGTGACGATGGAGCGTTGAACGCCATCATCGAGGGCATCCTCAAGATGATGGGGTGCGCGCTGATCATGCGACGCGACGCCTCATCTGGGCTGTCACGCTTGACGCTTCAGCCCCTCGGCGCGGAGAGCTCGCGCCTCCTCGACCAAACCATTGATGAGGGCGATTGGCATGTATCGCCCCCGCCTCGGTGGTCCACCTATGAGGACATCGTCACGCAGATCACCTATCGGTTCGGATGGGATGAGCAACAGCAGAAGTATCTAGCAGAGCGCACCTTCGTGAACCAAGAAGCGGTCAATCGCTACGGCGGAGAGATGAAGAAGGTGGACATCGAGGTCAGAGGGCTGACGATCGAGGACATTGGTGATGGTGCGGGTGACAGCTTCGGCTTCTTCCTGCCCCCCACGGCGCGCATATTCAGCCTACTCTCCAACCCAGCGCGAGAGTGGGCGGGCTCCATCGGAACAGGGCGCTCGATGACGCTTGATGTGGGGGCCTATGTGAGCGTCACGAGCAGTCACCTCAAGGGCTACTCTGACAGCTACGGCGTGACCAATGCGGTCGGCTTCGTGCGCTCCATCAATCAGGAGCTGATGGGTGAGGGGTGCCAGCTTGAGATGATCTCGATGGGGCTCTCGCCCGTGACATGGAACGCGAGCGCGCTTGTCACGGCGGTGAGCTCATCGACAAGCGTGACCATCTCGCCCGCCGTGTTCAGCGACGATGACGCGAGCTTCTTCAAAGCTGGTGATGTGGTTGACTACCTCCCCGACGATAACGAGGACAGCGCCATTGTGGGCTTGGTCATCGCCTCTGTCGTGGGGGCGGTCATCACCTTCACCACAAGCCACGGCATCAGCGCGCCCGATGGCACGATTGAGCCAACCACCTACACCAACGCAAGCACCACGCATAGGGCTGACGCTTATCTGGCTTCTAATGATGCCGTGCCTGTGCTAGGTTCAGACTCAGCGCAGCTCTATGCTTAAAGGGGGACAAGATGGCGAGCACTACTAAGAGCCAGATCACAGACCAACTGAAGGCAGAGCGCGACAAGATCGCCTCACTAGAGGAGGAGCTGCGCCGCGCCAACCGCGCGCTTGGTCAGATGCGCCTCGACATGAAGGCAGCGCTTGAGACCCCGATGGTCATCGAGCGTCGCGTGTACCCATCACCGCAGGGGCTCAAGGCCATCGAGCGCGCTGAGGCAGAGTGGGAGGCGAATGTCACAGAGCCCGAGTACAAGGGCGCATGGCAGCGCATCAACACATACATTAAGAGCCGAGAGGCGCTCGGGTGGACATGGCAGGAGGACTACACCAAGAACGGGCAGTTCGCCTGGTGTGGTGCCTTCGTGGCGTTCGCCTATGGTGACCAACTCAGCTTCCCCGTGAGGCAGAAGATACTCCCCTCATGCCTGCGCTTGTGGAACGCATGGGGCAAGACCGCGCGCTGTCGTGATGGCGAGGCGCCTCAGCCTGGTGACATCGTGGTCATCTTCAACAACATCAACGACAAGAGCGATGTGCAGGGCAACCACATCACGCTCTGCGTTGAAGCGCCCAACGACCTCGGCCTGTTCTCGACCATCGAGGGGAACGCCCGAGGCGAGGGACCCAAGGGGCGCATCGAGGGCGTGATCAAGCGTCAGCGCGATGTGAACTCCATCGCCCACATCTACCGTCTACTTCCCGAGGACTTTGAGGAGCGTTGAACATGGCTGCACTGGGCGTCACCTATCCCATCAAGGCAGGCTCGATCAGGGGCTGCATCCACCTCACTAGCGTCGCCGACACGGCGTGGCACACACTCACATCTGCCGACTTCAAGGACAGCGTGAGCGGGGCGAGCGTCACGACGGGGCTCAAGTTCGCTTGGCTGGGCGTCATCAACTTGAGCGACACCAGCACTTCCTTCGTCAAGTATCGGGCGGCGAGCGGCGCCGGTGACACGACAGCCAACGAGATTCCTGTGCTGCCCTACTCCGCGCACACCGACGACCTGGCGACGCTGTCATTGAATGTCACCTCGGTCGCCTACAAGAAGGGCGAGGCGGGAGCGGAGTTCTACATCATCGCCGGCTTCGACCACTAAGGAGCGCCCATGGCCATCAGTATTCGCATCGGCGGCGGAGCTGCATCAATCCCCGCTGCGTCCACCTCGACCGCCGGCAAGGTTCGCCTCGCCACCAACACGGAGGCGGTCACCGGCACCGCGACCGACATTGCGGTCACGCCTGCGGGCGTTGCGGCAGCTCTTGCAGGTGTTGTCGGCGGCATGACCTATAAGGGCTTCTGGGATGCGGTCAACGCTGTCCCCGACCTCTCGAATGCCAAGCAGGGCGATTTCTACTACATCAGCGCGGCGGGCACGCGCTACGGCAAGACCTGGAATGTAGGTGATCACCTGGTTGTCAACGCCAACATGGGCGGCACCATCGATGGCGCGAAGCTCGATAAGATCGACAGCACCGAGATGGTCAGCAATCTGGGCGATCTGCTCGATGTGACGCTGACGAGCCCGACCAATGGCCAGGCTCTGACCTATGACGCGGCGACTTCTCAGTGGGTCAATAGCACGCTAGACATCAGCGCGCTTCAGAGCGAGATCAACACGACGCAGACCGGCGCTGGGCTCAATACTGACGGCACCTATTCGGCGCCCGCATCCTCGAACTACCTGAGCACCGCGACCTCGCTCAAGAGCGCTGACAGCCTCCTCGACGCTGCGATTGCCGCCGAGGCGACGGCACGCGCCAACGCGGTCACGGCTGAGGCGACGTCACGCGCCAACGCCGACACCACGCTCCAGAACAACATCACGGCTGAGGCGACGTCACGCGCCAACGCCGACACCACGCTCCAGAACAACATCACGGCTGAGGCGACGTCACGCGCCAACGCCGACACCACGCTCCAGAACAACAT
>JAAOEI010001084.1_pt1 | contig 10069 bp, 12 predicted proteins | sample 7059261 | NCBI WGS metagenome assembly JAAOEI01 (sample SAMN14008812, study PRJNA610033) | viral metagenome | isolation source: viral particles filtered from seawater | place: China: Hangzhou Bay, Yangshan Deep Water Harbour | collected 2017-10-31
GCCAACCAGGCGATGTCGGTGAGGCGCATCTCCACCTCGAACCGGGCGACCGAGCGTGCGAAGTGATCCTCGAACGCGCACAGGTCCGGCAGGGTTGCCGTGACCTGTTCGGTGGCCTGGTCGTTATAGGTGACCGTCATGGTCAGTTTCATGGCGCGGATACCTCAGGGTTAGGCGACGTTGCGGGAAGCGGTGCCGGTGCTGTTCCAGGTCACCGAGACGGTGGCGACGTCGCCGACCTGCGACGCGAACGCCTGGTACTGCGACACGAGGTACACAGCGGAGTGCGCCGGGTTCGCCGAGCCGGTCGCCGACGACGTGGACTTGACGACGACGGTGGCGTTCGAGCCGAGCAGCGGGAACAGGGTCGCGTCGACCGAACCGGTGCCGAAGTCCTGAAAGAAGTTCAGCGTGATCGACGCCGACTTCAGCCCGGAGATCCGGCTACGCCACGCGGTGCCGAACGCGGTCGTCTCGAGCTCGCTGGCCTCGTACGACACGTCCACCGATTGCAGGTGGTCCGAGAAGTTCGTGCCGTTGATCGTGATGTTGTGGTCGGTGGCAGAGTAGACGGCCATCGGCCCTCCTTACTGTTGGACTTGGACGGTGAAGGCGGCGGACAGGTAGACGACCTCGCCGATGACTAACGGCGTGTAGTCGGTCATCTCGGTGACGACGAGCGTTTTGCACGTCCCGTCGAGGGTCTTGTCGGTTTCGATCGCCTGGCGGATCGACCGTGCCCCGTAGGGGTCGATGTATTCGTCGAGCGTGAGCTGCGCAGCGCGTTCTGATGCGCGGCCGACCACGACGGACACGGTGAACTCGAACGTCGAGTGGCCGGCGAACGCCCGGTGGTAGGTGACCCGGTTCGGTGCGACGACCGCGAACGGCGGCGTCGGGTTGTCGGGGACGAGCGGCCAGCACCGCAGGCCGGTGTAGCCGGTGATCGCTTCGGCGAGGCCGTTGCGGATGTCGCCGACGGTGCTCAACCGATCACCCGGTCATGGCGCCGAAACGGCTCGAGGAGCATCTGCACCGCCGGGTGCATGCGGGTGTTCATCCGCAGCGCTCCGACGTCGCCGAACCCGGCGACACCGAGCGGGGCGTCGAGCGCCTTGAACAGATACTCGGTTTGGATGATCGCCGCCTGGTTCACCGCGGCCGGCGTCGCCGACCACCCCCAGGTGGCGGCGACGCGAACGGTGGCCCGGCCGACGATGCGCGGCCACAAGTAGTTGTCGACCGCACGAATCCGGTAGTACGCCGAGGTGACGCCGGCGGCGCGACCGTTGACCGGTTCGAGCTGATAGTCGGACGCTGCCATCGTCGTCTCGTAGGTGCCGTCGCCGTCGGTGTCGAGCGTGATGCTCGAGACGGTCGTGCAGTCGTCGACGTACAGGACAAACGCGTCGTCCGGGACGAAGCTGCGGGTAGCGGTGCCTGCCGCGACCGTGAACGAACGCGAACACCATGCGTCGATCTGCGCGCACGCCGCGTCGAGCGACGCCTGCAACACGGTGTCGTCGGCGAAGTCGTCGATCCGCAACGCTGCGCGGACTTCGTGCAACTCCACGTAGGACATCTAGGACTCCATCCGTCGTCGGACGTCGTGGAACAGGTCGGCCATCGCGCCCTGCCACGGTTGCGGCTCTGGGACGTGCGGGTAGCGGACCCGGAACAAGGTGTTGTCACAGTCCCGGCCGAGCGGCCCGGTCGGTGCGTCGACCCGGCACGAGATGACCGCAGGGTCGACGCCGGCGAGGTCGCACATCAACCGGGCGACGTCGATACATGCGACGGCGCCGTCGTAGCCGACGTTCGCCGGGCCGTCGTACCGGTCGGTTTCCATGATCGCCCGGATACGGGTCACGGCGTCGGAGACGTGAAGGTAGGAACGGAGCTGCGTCCCGTCGCCCCACAGGTCGAACCGGCCCGTGTGGCGGGCCTCGAGGGCTTTCACTGCGGCTGCCGGCGGAAACTTCGCCCGTTCGCCGTACGACTGACCGGGGCCGACGACCGTGTGCAGGACGCCGACGCGGACATCGCCCGGTGCCGCCTCGGCGAGCGGGACCATGCACCGCTTCTCGAGCCCGTACAGCCCGTCCGGCGGGCCGTCCCACAGATCGGCGTGCTCGTTCAATCGTGGAGCGGCGTTGCGGACGTACTGCCGACTCGTGCCATAGGCGCACGCAGACGAGGCAAGGAAGACCCGACCTGCCCGGTCGGCGAGCGCCAGTGCCGACCACGTCATCTTGCTGTTCGCACGGAACACGTCGCGGCCGTGCAACCAGCCGACGCCTCCGTGCTCGGCGGCGAGATGCCACACCCACGCACCACGAGGGGTTTTGCGTTCCAACGCCGCCGGGTTCCGTGCATCGACGTCCCGGCCGACGCGGACCACGTCGTGCCCGTCTGCTTCGAGCGAGGCGCACAGATGCGAGCCGATGAACCCGTGCGCCCCGGTCACGACATGGACAGCCACAGGTGCCTCCGTGCCTCGAACGTGCGGGCGTCGCCCTGTTCGCTGCCGTAACCCTTCTCATACGTCGCGTCGATGCCGCCGAAACCCCACGCCGGGTGCAAGTGCTCGACAACCGATTCCCGGCACATCACCCACTGGCCTCTGGCCTGTGCGGACTTGACGAGCTCGGTGTCGCACCAGTTGTGCGTGTACCGCTCACACAGCACGAGGCCCGGCTCGTCGACCACGGCGTGGGCGAACCAGTCGCGGCGCACGAAATGGTGCGTTGAGTGCGTCCCGGCGATGACTTCGTGGTTGTGCAGGTCGTCGGTGCCGACGACGGCGTGCCGCTCGAGCAGCTTGACGGCGTCGAACCATCCGGGGTGGAACAACAGGTCGTCGGCGCCGCAGAAGATCGCGTCGCCGGCGGTGAGCCGTGCCGCACAGTTGATCGCACCCGCATACGACGCTGCACGAGTGTTGACGACCACGACAGCGCCAGCGGCCCAGCAGGCCCGCAGCGTCGCTTCGTCATGTCCTTCGGCGACGAACACGACGTTCGCGTCCGGTGCCGTTTCGCTGATGTTCGCCACAAGATCGGCGACCCGATGGGGGCGCCCAAGTGTCGGGATCAGGACGTCGACCCGCACACCAGCCCCCAGAACCGTTGCGCCGCCGTCGACGTCTTCTCGTGCAACCAGCCACGGTCGCGCCAGCGTTGGCACGACGTGATCCCGACGTTGCGGTTCGCGACGACTTCACAACCGGACAGCACCGCTTCGATCACCGAGCGGGATTCGGACTCGAACCACAGCGGCAGGTGGATGAACCAGCGGGCTTCGGCCATCGCGTCGAGCACTTCGGCCCGTGGCGCATCGAACATCGCTCGGAACGGCCAGCCTTTCGACGTGGCGTACGCCTCTGCGACTTGTCGGCCTTTCGACGGGTGATCGCGTGCCGCCCACAACGCCACGTCGCGTTTCGGGCCCGTGCGGAACTCGTCGGTCATCGGCGACAAGACGTGTTCCACCCGGCGTGGTTCGCACCACAGCCGCTCTATGGCCTCGTGGGCGGGCGTGTGCACTACCAGCGGGTCAGCGGCTCCGAGGAGGATGCCACGGGCCTGTGATGGCTTCTGGCGGTGGTGGAGGAACACGAGCGGGCGCAGCATCGCGAGCCGCAACATCATGGTTTCGTCGAGCAGGTCGGTGCCGGTGACGACCACCCGGTCGTAGCCGGCCGCTTCCCGTGCCCGTTCCGGCGGCAGGACGTCGAGCTGCACACCCGATGGTGCGGCGTCACGCAACGCGGCGTCGGTCATCTCGCCGCCGCCACGATGCAGGCCAGGGAGCCAGCCGGGGCCACCTTCGCCTTCAAGGTGGTGGGTGACCCACGCGACCCTCACAGCGGCAACCGTTCCGTCAGCAGCTCACCGAGCCGCTCGAGCACCGGCACCCAATGGGCGTACCACACGGTGTCGCAGTCGTAGCGGCGGGCGAACTGGACGGCTTTGTCCGAGTGACCGGGATGGTTGTAGGCGTCTTCGAGCGCTTCGACGATCGCGCCGACGTGCGGCGTGAAGAACCACGCCTTCTGCATCGGGTCCCAATCAGGCTGGCCGGCGACCGTCCACCCGTCACCGACCAGTTCCGGTTGCGCGCTGAAGTCGCTGACGGCGACACGGGTACCGCACGCCTGAGCTTCAACGACGGGGATGCCGAACCCCTCGCCTGCGGAGCATGCGAGGAGCACGTCGGCTGCGGTGTAGACCGCCGCCAACCCTTCGGGCGGAATGCCCATCCGGTAGCTGTATTGCGCCGGGTACGTCACCCGTTCCGAGTCGACGCCGGTCGCTTCGGCCAACGCGGCGAGGTTGATGCCGCCTGCGCCGCCGAGCTCGTCGGTGTGGACGTACAGCCACACGTCGTCGTGGCGGCGTTGCAGCTCCGCGACCGCCAGGAACTGTTCGGCGAACCTCTTGCGGTTCGGCATGACGCCTTTGTTCGCTGCGTTCATCGCGACGACGAACGCGTCCGCCGGGGCCTTCATCAACTGCCGGCCCGTGACCCCGTTTAGATCGGCGGTCGGTTTCATCACTGCGCAGTCGATGCCGTGCGGGACGTACTCGCAGTCGATACCGGCGTCGTTCAACATGCGGCGACCGAACCCGGCCATCGCGATCGGGACGACGTTCGGTTGCACGCACCAGGCGACCACGTCAGGCGGGCACGGCTGATGGTCGACCGGCACCCACGACGCGATCACCGGCACCGACAACAGACGCGGGTTCTTCAACACCCACGTGTCGTAGAGGGTGACGAGCACCGTCGGCAGACCAGTCTGGCGCTGCCAGTCCTCCCAGTGGGCGACGACCACGTCTTGGCTGTAGGCGTCGAACCCACGGGGGTAGATCGTGGTTTCGTGCCAGTCGAACGACACGGCCTCGAGGCCGTAGTTGTTCGACACCGATGTCGGGTAACCGGCTCGTTTCAGCCGTTCGACGACTTGCGCCGTTTGGGTTCCGTACCCGGTCGGCGCCCACGGGGCGTTCGACCACCACTGGACGGCGTACGGCGCTCGACGTCCTCGGACGTCGGCAACGCTTTGCCGGATCGCAGCAACGGGATCGCCAGATGATCCGGCAACTCCACCACTGCCCCGCGAACGACGACGTGCATGGTTCCCCACCTGTTTCTCCTGGCGCGGAGGAGCCCACAACGCCCGCCGCCTCCGCGCCGGATGCGACGGCGGGCGTTGTGGACGGTTCCGGTGGCCGGCGGGCGCGGGCGCCGGCCACGGTTCACCGGCTAGCTGGCGCCGCCGATGAAATACTTGATGGCGCCGGTCTGCGGCAGGTCCGAGTCGACCCGGACGGTTGCCCTGAACGTGATCAAATCTGCGTTGAAGGCAAATTCATCGGACCGTGCCACGTCGATGCCGCCGGCGACACGCACCATGAACTGCTGCGCGTTTCCGAAAATCACCGACTTGACCGCAGTGCCGGGGCTGGACATGTCCGGGTTCTCGTACACCGGGAACCCGAGCAGCATGTCCGGCTGGCCGGCCTGGAGGCTCGGCTCGAACAGGTACGCACCGGTAGAACCGTCGGCCTTCAGCTTCCGCACGGCGGCGAGGGCGGTGCGGTTCAGCATCCAGCACGCACCCGGCTGCCGGGTGTACGCCGTGTCGACGCTGTAACGCAGGTCGATGAGGTTGTCAGCGGTGAACGCACCGGTGGTAGCGGTGGCGCCGGTGACACCGGACGACGCTGCGGTGACGATGCCGTTCGGCTGCACAGTGCCGGTTCCGACCGTCAGCGCGTAGTTCACGGCGGTGCCGAGCGCGTAGCCGGCCTGTCGCCCGATGTAGTCGAGGAGGTTGACCCCGGAGTCGGTGATCATCTCGCGCGACACCTGGAACAGCGTCCCGTACTTGTGGCTGCGCAGCGTCACGAACGCCTGGAACGACGGGTCGGACTCGGCGAACAGCGCACCCTCGGCGGTCGCCGACGAGTTCGACCACGCAGAGGTGCGCGGCACCTGAATCGACTCGCCGGAAACAGTGTTCATCACCTGCACGACTCGCGGGTCGAGCATCGGGCCGGTGTAGCGGAGGTGCTCGATCAGGGTGCTGTAGAACCCGGTCGGCACCGGCGCACCGGTCGACGTCTTGGCGACGTCGCGTCGCTCGAACGTGTACGAGCGCAGGTCGCCGGTGGCGAGCCGACGGACGATCTCGTCGTCGGACACGCGTGCCTCGGCCTGCGGTGCCGCGCCACGCACAGCGTCGTCCCACTCGGGCCGCTGGTAGGCGGTCGCCTTCGTGAGCCGGTCGATCTCGGTGCGGAGCTCGTCGTAGTCGGCTTCGGCGCGGTCGTACGACTGGCGGTCATCGGCGGTCATCTCGCCGTCACGGTTCACCCGGTCGGCGATGTCCTTCATGGCCTCCCAGGCGCGCAGCTGGCGCTCCTTGAGGCGGTCTACGTGGGAGTCGAACATGCTGTCGCACGTCCCTTCTGCGCCTACAGGCGCGTCAGATGGGGTTGGGTGCGTCGCGTGTCGAAGGCTTGGAGTGCAGCGAAGGCCAGGGAAGGCACTGCTCAGGTGCGCGTCGTCCAGCTCGTCAGACCTGCGGGTCTTCTGCTCGTCGTGCGACGTTCAGCAGGGGCGCTGCCGCGTGAGCAGCAGCACCGCCCGCTTCCGAGGCTCCGCCTCGGGTTCCGGCTCGACGCCGGGTTCGACGACCGTCCGGTCGTCGTCGTCGAGCGACTGGCGCTCGTCGATCGTTGCCTCGGTTGCCGGGTTCGCGCCGTTGCGGACCACCGACACCTCGTACAGCTTCAGTTCCTTGACGGTCCGCAACGGCACGTCGCCAGACTCGTCCCACTCGTCTTTCACGGCACGGAACGCGAACGACATCTCGTCGAGGTCGCCGCGACGGATCGCAGATGCGACCGACTGCGCCCACGGACTTGACGGGTCGAGCTCGGCTTCGACGTACAGGCCGCGTTCGTCTTCGCGGAGTTCCATCGTCCCCGAGTGCAGCGCCGCCAACGGGATCGACGACTCGTCGTGATTCACAAGCATGTGGATCTTCGGAACGTCGTCACGTTTCGCGCCGCGGGCGTTGTGGATGCTGCGACGGAACGCACCCGGTGCGATCTGCTCGACGAACACGCCCGCAACGCCATAGGGCCGATTGAACACCGACGCGTACCCGCGGAACGAGATCGCGCCGTCGGCCCGTTCCTCGCTTCCGGTGGTGCGGAACTGGAACGCCCGAACCTCGGTGTCGTGGTGTTGCGCGGCGCGCAGGACGGCTTCGCTCATGGTTCTCCTCGAGGTGGCAAGTCCTCGAACGCACGCGCTTCGTCGACGCCGAGGAATCCGTTCGTGATCCCCACCGAGTAGCTGTCATACCGGGTCTTGAGGTCGGCACGGAGCAGCGCATTCACGTTGAACTTCCACTGCTGCTGACCGGGGAGCAACGCCGAGAACATCCGCTCGAGCCGCACGATCCACGGCAGCAACGTCATCTGCACGAGGTTCGTGTTGCGCTGCTCGATGTTCTGATACGTCAACGACGACCCGTTCTCTATCGAGATGCCGAGCATTGATGGGTCAACGCGGAACAGCTGGCCGGCGACCTGCGCGTCGGTGAACTTGCGTGTCTCCAAGAACTGGGCCTGCTCGTGCGTAATCGACAGCGAATGCCACGAGGCGCCGCCCATCAGCACCGCAGGCAGATGCGCCTTGTCGAGCCCCGAGTGCGCCGACACCCACCCGTTCTTCAGGTCGGTGAGTTGTTCGCGGTTGAGCGACGCCGGGGTTGTGATCACGCCAGGGACAATCGACCCTTGCCCGAAGAACCGGGCGCCCGAGTCGAGGGTCGCCATGCCGAGCCCGATGGTCTTGCGGGCATGCTCAATCGGCGACAGGCCACGTTCGGAACCAGGCCACGTCATCGCACGAACGACCCGGTACTCGCCGTCGTACGGGGCGCCGTTCAACTTCAACACACGCCGGCCGGCGTCCGACTCGAACTCGGCTTTCGTCGGATCAGCCAAAACCAGCGACAGCGCGTACCCGTCACGGCCGAACCGGTCGACCAGCACGATCGCCTCACCGGTGAGCAGCAGCGACACGAGCATCGACTGCACGAACTGCACCCGGTCCTGGCCGCCGTTCGGTGTCTCCACCCACGTCGGCGACGGCACCTGTTGCATCGTCCCGTCGGCCTGTCGGCGGTACACGTCCACCGGCATCGTCGCGATCGTGTCCGAGATCAACGACACGCAACCCCACACGACAAGGAGCCGCATCGACGTCTCGGGGGTGACGGCCTGCCCGGCGGAACCGCCGAACAACGGGTTCGACCCTTTCGCCCACTCCACCCACGCCGGGTCACGGACGATGCGCTGCTCCCGTGCGGGGACGAGACGACGAAGAATGCTCACTCGTCACCTCGCCCGGCCTGGTAGCCGACACCGATCAACAGAACCCCGCAGCACAGCGCGACCAGCCACGGCGACAACATCCACAGCGACAGGCCGACCACGATGGCGCCGAGCAGCTCGAGCAGATCAGACACGGCGTCTCCTACAGGTCAGCGAGCGACACGACCGACGGCGCCGCCTGCGCCGGCCGGCCGGCCGCTTTCGCATAGGCGACCGTCGCTGCGATCAACGGCGACACGTCCATCGACGTATCGCGCCGCGCCCACGTCCACGCGTCGCCGCTCTTGCGTTTCTTCGCCCCCGCAGCAGCCACGTCCAGCGCGTGATGGGCACGCAACCGGACCCGCCCCTCGAGCACCGCGTCGTAGAACGCGCCGCACGCCGCAGCTAACTCGCGGCCGGCGCAACGCTCCACGGTCACGCCACGCATCTCGAGGTGTTCAACGAGCGACGCCGCCGGACCGTACGTGTCCAGCGCGACCGGGACCCGCCACCGTTCCACGAGCTCGACGAGCCGATCCACCACCCACCCGACACCGGGCCGGTGCTCGATCAACTCCACCACACCGGACCCGTCAGCGGTCGCGATCGACGCTGCGGAGCGTTCCGGGTTCACGTCCACCGCGAACACCGCCGGCTGCGACGGCGACGCGTGCAGATCACACACCGCCAGCCACACAGCCTCGGGGATCACCCGATCGTTCGCGCTCGTCCACTGGTTCAGGTAGGCGCGCCGGAACTCGCCGTCGGACATCGTCTGGCGTGCGTGGCGGAACACCGCCTCGTCGATCGTGATCCCCATCGCCGGATGCGACGTCGCCCACACCTCAGGGTCGTCAGGGTCGCAATCCTCGGGTGCGGACCACTCGAAGAACGCCATGCCGGACGTCAGCCCCGCCTCAACCGCGGCACGGCCCGTCTCGAACTTGCGTTGCAGGTACACCGACGCGTCGGTCCCCGCCGTCGAGATCACCATCAACTGCGCCGCACGACGGGTCGCCATCGCAGGCAAAAGCGCCTGTTCGCGGCGGTCGTCAACGTCGGCCATGACTTCGTCGAGCACCGCCAGATCCAGCGTTAGCCCGTGACCGGCTGTCTCCGACGACGCGAGCACGTCGATACGTGAACCGCCTTTGAACACAACTGCTTCGTTCCCGGCCCCACGGGTCACCCGGTCCACTGCCGGCCGCAACGCCGACGCCATCAGCAACGGCGCCTGGTCGTTCAGCAGCTTCTTGTGCGCCGACCACCCATCCTGCGCAGTGAACGCCACGCGCTGGATGCCGCCCCAGTTCAGGCAGCGGTCGATCTCCCAGCACAAGACGAGCGTCGTCTTGCCCGCCTGGCGGGGGACAGTGATCACGACCTCGCGGTACGCCGGCACCGGTTTACCGTCGACAAGGTCGTACTCGCCGCCGACATCAGCGGCGAGACGCTGCCACGGCATCAACGGCTGCCCGAGGAGCTCCGCGACCTTCGCGATACGAGGCCCGAACGTTGGACGATCAGTGCGACGGGTCGCGAACCTCGGCGGACATCGCAGCGAGGAGATCGCCGAAAGCGTCGCTGTCGCCATGCTCGGACTCCCGCAACGCCTTCTCGGCTGCACGCAACTCGCGCCACAACGCCGCGTTCGTCGGATCGGCGTCGAC
>JAAOEI010001085.1_pt1 | contig 10066 bp, 10 predicted proteins | sample 7059261 | NCBI WGS metagenome assembly JAAOEI01 (sample SAMN14008812, study PRJNA610033) | viral metagenome | isolation source: viral particles filtered from seawater | place: China: Hangzhou Bay, Yangshan Deep Water Harbour | collected 2017-10-31
TCTAATTGTTTTTTTTCTATTGCAGCCGTACCGCGCATTACATCCATTTGCAATGTCTGCAAAAACTTATTTCTTACATCTGGATCGACACCGTTAAGTATCGCCATGCTTTTATTCATGGCCTCTCCGGTTGCTTTTTTGTATTTTGTAGTATAGTTCTGGTAATCGGTATCCTCATTAAATGAGGAATCTATGGCTATATTATCTTGAAGCCATTGCATCTTTGCGTTAATCAGAGCCTCGTCATCAAGCTTTTCTTTTTGCTTGATGCCCCAATCATTCAGCTTCTCACCCGCCTGTTGCATGGCAACGGCACGACCCTCAATGGCCTGACCAACGCGACCCGCCGCCGCGCCTATGCGTGATAACCCCTCAATACCGGCTTGCAATGGGGCTGTAGCATATTGTGGAGATTGTATACTGCGATCTACAGGTAGCGCAGGACGATCACCAAGGATTTCTTTATCGGGAATACGAGGCACTAATAATTCCTTACCATATTGTAAGAATTTCCACCAATTTTTTGAGAACCTGTATTCGGCTGATTGTACTTATCATACAGAGAACTTCCACTTGAAAGCAGATTGCTATACGCCTTCGTGCGCGTACCCATAGCATCTATCTGTCCTGACAGGCGCGTAAGGTTTGACTGCATCTGCCCCGTCTGACGGGCTACGTTCGCGGATTGCTTAAGCGCATTAGCGTCGTATTCCTGCATCTGTCCCTTAAGCATAAGGCTACGCGCATTAAGATCACCACCGTAAAGTCCCATGGCAGCACGGTACGCGCCCTCAGACGCAATGTCTGTTTTTAACGCTTGAATGGTGGGGTCATCAAAACCGCCTCCGGTTGCCCCAACAACGGCCTGTAGGCGGCTTTGCGCGAGTCTTGACTTATGCCTCTCAACAAGGGCTTCACGCTGTCCAGCGGCGGCCTCAGCCTTGGACGCGGCCTCTGTTTGCCCCCTCTCGTACTCAAGTCTGGCGGCATCAGCCTCATATTGTTTTGCCTGTAAATCAGCCTGTTGGCGCTGAACGGCAGCCTGATAGTTCGCCATGTCCTCTTGCGCCGATGCCTGCTGCATTCCGCCTACGAAAGAGATTACGGTTCCGGCTACTTGCGCGGCAATAGCAATCGTTGCTGGTTCGAAGCAATGCCCCGGCGTCATATTTCCTGGTTCGCGGAAGATTATATTCATACGCCAACCTCGCCAATAAATTGAAGCAAGTCATACTCATTAGACTTTCCAATAGTATGAAAACCCAATCTTCTCAAAAATTCAGGATTGCTGGTTGTGGCATACATAGGGACACCCTTTTCCTTGACGAAATCCATTATAACCTTTGCACCACGCCATATCGTATGCTTGTTAAGTTTAGCACCTTCCTTTATGTCTGAGAATACTACCAAATTGCCGTTCTCCATCTTCCAACCCCCAAGCGCAACAACCTTGTCGCCAAGCTCGAAAACAAGCGCATACATTGTGGCTGGAATATATCCATAAAAATCTCTTATATCCTGAGAGCCTGCGGGACGGTACGATACACCGCTATTGCCCTTTATGCGTCCCTCAAACTTTTTCATTGGTTGTCAACGTCAATACTAAAGCCATAATTGTTGCCGGTCGTGGCGCGTTTGCCTCAATGCATATCCTGCTATCTGTGTCATAAATACCATTAAACTCAACGGCGACCTCGTCATAGGTGCTATGAACCGTTCCGGTTGCCACCTCTGCTCCATCTTCAAAATCAGGCATCGGGTCGAGTGTGTTAAAATCAGGCCCGTATTCAATACCGTTCTTATGCGTATTCCGCATAATAAGGCCAACATGGTCAACACGCTTAATCTGCCCCAACGAAGCGACACCGCCAGAGCCACCATAAAACAACTTGGTACTCTTATACTGCGCCGTGTACCCAAGCCCAATAACCGCGCTCGTCACTGCCGTTGTAAGGCCGGTAATCTGCCCACTCGTAACTGTGTATGTACCGAGATCGGCTCCATTGCCCCAAACCACAACACTCTCACCCTCAAGATGAGAAAGCCCTGTGATAGTGGTCGTAGACGCACCCGAATATAGAATAAAGCTATCCGCTTGCTTATTTAGCGTACTACCCTGACACTCGCTCTCCAATGCCCACTTCTCAAGGTATCGTACCGTGGAACCATTGATCGTCCGTTTAACGCAATAATATATCGTATCCTCGCCGGTAGTGCTTGGCATAACGAATGCATCTTCAACAATGCCATCAGTTTCAAACTCAATCCACGCCCTTGTTTCTTCGGCAACGTCATAGACCATAATCGCTACCGTGCCATCGTCGCGTATGCAATGAACACGAGTGTCTGGCTTGCGCTGAACGGCTATACGATTGAATGGGGACTCATATATCTCCGGTATCAGCACCGTCAGGTTCTTGCTGATATACCCGTCTGTATTGATGTCGTACACAATCTCGTAAAGACCGGAACCGCCCTTTGGCACAAACAGTCCACGAGAGTCTACTTTTACGCCAGCAATAGCGGCGGAGCCAATCGAGGTTGGTGCTTTAATATTAAAGTTTGTCGGTGTCAACGGCTCGTCAAGAGAAGTCGCCTTTACAACATATTCCGATGCCTCGCCCAATGCCACAAGATTATTCAGGGGAAGCATACCTGTTATAACATCAACGGGACCGCTACCTATGCTGCGAGAAATGGGGCCGCTGTCGCCTTCTGTCGTATCGTCAAAACTTTCATATGCGTCAACTACAGATGCGTTAAATTTATCTCGCCCTGCCCATATAAGCCTACCCTCATACAGCATAGTAGACGTTGGAAAGCCACGCCTATCGGACCACGATCCCTCTTGCCATACGGCAGATGCCGTTGTGCCGCCAAGATTTTTAAGGACGACGGCGGTGACACTTGTCGCGCTATTGTAGGCCACAACACGAACAATACCGTCAAGACTGCCGGTTGCGTATGTTAACTCAAGAGTTGCCGTTCCGGATGTATAATCACCAGTATCTATACCAATCCTGTAAAGCGTGATCTGGTTATCTAACGTATCGTTATATGTAGCGGATGTATTTACAGTATACGTTGTCACGTCAGCCCACGTATCTCCATCATCAAGTGAGCGTTGCAGCGTTACGGTGGCAGACCATGTTCCGGTTATCACAACGGAAACATTCCGTGTTGTACCGACCCCCGTGACACGGATGGAATCCGTCCATTGTCCTGCACCATTTGCCGCAACAGTAACATATTGCCCGATAGAGGATATTTTGAATAATGACCCAACATTTGTTGATTTGAATATATTTCCATTTGTTGCGGTTAGCGTGACATCACCACTAACAGCACTTGCCGAGATTGATTTATTTGTTAGGTTTACCGATCTGAACGGCCCGTCATTCGGCAAATAATCAACCAAAGACCACGACCTTGTGCCGCGCCGTTCTATCTTCATCTGCTTGTACCCATCACAAGCAAGATAAACGACATCAGCGGATTGATCCCACCGTATCAAACCAAGATCGGCAGCGCCGTATGGCGCAGTAATTTCCATCACCCCTGACGATGCGATGGCTATAGAATCAACTAAAGTGGCATACTTTGTGCTTGATTGCAGTCTGACATAAACATTCCCTGTCGGTGTAAACGACAAAGAATGTGTGCCTTTTGTCAGAACTGTTTGTGTTATGTAATCATCATCCCCGTCTGTTGATCCGACCAAGAGGGTAAGCTCGCCACGCGCCACAACGATTGTCAGTGCATGTTCAACACCTTGGTCGCCTCCAATAACACTAAGCGTTTGCTTGCGTATGGCGTACTTATACCCTGTACCAGTAAGCGACATATATCCACCGGAAGCCCATGCTGATGTAGCTCCTGTTTCGTCGGCATCTGTCCACCCGGTAAGGTCGGTGTCGAATGCCCCGTTAGTTACAGCCGTTGAAACAGATGGCCTCGTTATGACCGTTTCGCTAAGACGCACACGCATCTTAACGTCGGTAAACTCAATAATAGCTGTATCGCTATTTGAAAAAATGAACGGTATATGAATAGCCTTATTATTTGAGGCCGTTGCCCCGATGTATTGCAGACCCGGCCTTAGCATCATGCTGCCGAGAATGCGGGGAATAAAGTTTGTCTGCGTTTCTGCTGATTGCGGTGTACGTTGATAGTCAGACCTTGCCAATGCCAGTGGCGAGATCAGGCCACGATTGAAAGTCTGAATCAGAGATATTGCTCTCATTTAAAATTGCCAGCTACCGCCGCTGTCCCTTTTAGGTTTTCCGCGACCGCGCCTTGCCGAAACCCACGACCCTTGCGGCATGAATGTCGTAGGATCGTTCATGGCATCCTTGCTACGCGCCTGAACAAGCAGCCTGTCAGACAGCTTCCGCAAATACTCAGTCTTATCTTCGCTTTGCGAAAGACGCGGAGAAGCCCTGTATGCCATATATGCCTTAGCGTATTCGGAAAAACTCTCAGGCCACGCCGCTATATCACCACCATAATCAGCGTCATTCGACACGTAGCGCATGTAAAGCGTTTCGTTGTCGGAGAAGATATACCCACCCTCATCATTGTACTCAATCAACGGGGCAACGAAAAACTCATCAGCCGATAACCCAACCGTTCTCACCCAATCAGAGGGCTTCTCGATGGCGTATTGATAGCCAAAGCCAGGGTCTATAGACGGATCGTAATCTATTTCCACTGTTCTTGTAGCGAAGTTCCAAAGGCCGTTCTCAAGGATAAGACCCTTAAAGTCACCACCATCCCACACATCGTCAAGCGCACGGCGGCTCTCCCGTGCCTCAGTGAGTGAAGAAATCTTCCTCTCACCGAGGTAGGAAAGCGCACCGTTGTATAGCTTGAGTTGCGTAAGAGCCATTATGCCGCCAGTGTTTTAAGATAGCCGATTAACTCACGTTCAGCAGACCGGCGGTCATCAAGCCCCTCAAACAAGACCTTTCCGCCATCCTTCTGAACAACAGACCATTTTGAATGAATACCGCGATGGACGATTTCGTAGTCCTCGCTCGTGACCACGCCAGGAACATTAGCCGAGCGTTCCGCATCTGCAAGGTCATGATATTCAAGGACAAATACCTTTGCCGAAAGATTGGTCACGCCGACTACCAGCAGTCGCGCATAAAAGCTGAGGTCATCAGCGATAACTTCAATCTTGTTACCAAGAGCAAGCTGCTTCGCAACGTGACAGAAATATTCGGGACGCATAATGTCCTCAATCGTTGTCCCTGATTCCGGCATAATCACGAAGTCTTTAGTCGCAAAATCACGCGGCTTGAAACGAGCCTCTGAAATCTTGCGTACCATTTGTCTGTTAATGTTAGCCATAGTTCCTCCCTGTGTTTGTACTTTCCCAATAATAATACCCCCTCATGCCGCAATGAGGAACCCCCGATTTGGGGTCGGGGGTTCCTTCCGAGGTACGCTTGCGGGGGGAGGAAGCGTAATTAGTCTGAGTCGGTTGCAGAGCCGATGACCGTGGCGTCTGCCAGGTCGCCTGCGCCGCCTGCCGTTACTGCATCAACGCGATAGGTGTTGATGAGTTCAGCACTCAAATCTTGGTGTACAACCAGATCGCCAACATCCATACCGAGGTCGTCCATGTTGGTGATATAACCGTTGGCGCGAACCGTAGCGGCTGAGTCATCGTTGTTGTACGAGTAGATTTTGATTTCTCCACCGCCAATACCTTGAGAGATAAGGGCCGGAGGTGCAGAGGTTGAATAAGCCATGTTATGTTTCCTTTCCTATGTTAAAGATTAGCTCAGAGATACCGCAGAACCGTCGTGCAGCATTTGCACAACACCGCTGTTTTGCAGCAGTTTTGCGCCCATGAACAACGAAGCCCGCGCCCAATAGAAGTCTTGGCGGTCATCGTATCCAGCGGATGCATTCAGGTTTGCGGAGTCGGCTGCATGACCGATAGCGTTTTTGTGGTACATGTAGCACTTCTCCGTTGACGTGTTGATGCCAGTCAGACCGGAGTGAACAATCCAGTTCACACCCATCCAGCGAAGCTGCTTTTTGGCAGGGCCAACAAACGGCTTAACTTCAACATATTCAGCGTTGGAGAACTCCGGAATCTGCATCAGGTACTTTTTGAATGCCGGGGTAATCAGGCCGAACATATTATCTTCTTCCTCAACGGGGACGTTCTGCGAGGCCAGATAAGCCAGCGCGGTCGTTACAACATTGAGGGACGCCGTAGCTGCCGTGGTGTTGATCGTGGCCGTATCAAGCTGTGCAATGATCTGGTCATCAATCTTACGGTTCAGCGTATCGACGGAGTTCTCTTGCATGACTTTACGAATATCGCCTTGCGACATATCCGTGGTGAAGCGCGTGGCTTCAACAAGGTCATGGTATTCCGTCAGTGTGCAGCTATTCTGCGTCAGGCTGGAGCTACGAGCCGGGATAAGGCCGTTAGCGCCACGCGTTGTAGCCGTTGCGCCACCGGAGCCAGCGGTCAGGAATACTGCCGTTGTGCCTTTGATGGATGCTTCGGTTACAGTCGTAGAACGCAGAAGGGATTGTTTACGCTCGAAAGTCGCAATGTACTCCGGGCGGTATTGGGTCATAAAGGCTGTTTGAGCCATGATAATTCTCCATTGTTACGGTTAAAAATGAATACAAAGACCACACTGGTCTCTCTCCACCGCAGCTTTGGGTTATCCTCTATGATGTTCGGAGTCGGGTTATCCGTTACCGGGTGCCGCCCATACACATCGGCAAGGGTGCCTACGCATAGGTTTGTTCAGCAGTCGTGGGTGCCGCGAATGCGGGTTGTCCACGAAAACAATAATACATGAATTGCATAAAAAAAATAGCGCCCTTTTTTAAGGGGCGCTAAGTATGAAACGTAAACCAATATGAAGGAGTCTTTTACAAGACTATATTAATCATCGCCCATTTTTAGGGCTTTGTCAATAAAATCCCAACCCCTACCTTAACCCCTTGCCTTCATACGCTGCTGTGCATCAAGCAACTCACCAAGGCGTTTCTGCATGGATGGATCACCCCAATACTTCTGAGGCTCGTCCCTCATTGTGCGCTGAATTGTTTGCAATTCGCTCTCAATGGCTTGTCCCTGATTGGACGCGCCCGGAACAACGGTATGTGCCGGATTGATTTCGTGAGCCACTTGCGCCAAAGCCTTCAAGACAGCAGGGTTGTTACCCAACACCGATCCATCGGCCAAACGAGCCATCTGTAGGTTCTGTGCCTGTTCAGGGCCGAAGGTCTTGACAAGGAAGTCCGACACCGAATCTACGCGCATCTTGAACTCATTACCCCATTCCTGGCGCAATGATTCTTCCGCTTGTACGCGCTGCGTATAATCGTACTTAGCTTGATTCGCAATCTGCTCATCCTGCTGCTGATAGTACCAAGCCAATGCATGTTTCACCTGATCGGGACTGGCGTTCTTTTCATGCATAGCCTTGAGGAACCCACCGACCATTTCTTTGTCAGCATCCCCCACGACAAGTCCGTTTGGCAATGTCGTGTCATATTTATCAGGAGATTCAGGAATACCATTCGCCTGGCGATACGCGGACAATTCTTCCGGCGTAGGATTGTCGGATAATTTCTGCACCAGCAAACCAGCACCCTTTTTCGATTCCAGTTCGCGGTAGTTCTTTGCGAACACGGACGGGTCGGTTACGCGATCAAGTTGCTTGCGAAACTTCTCATCTCCGGCAGCCATTAGATCGCGCCAGTTGTCGGGCCACGTAGCAGGCGTGGTAACTGGCTTGTCCTGTACGGCACCACCGGCGATAGTTCCGGTTGGTTGCTGTGTAGGCTGTTGCGCCGGTTGCTGTACAGGTTCCTGTACAGGCTGTGTAGTAGCAGGTGCTTGCGCTGCCTGCGTATTCATTTGTACATCGGTTGTCATTTATTCCTCCCAAAGACTGCTGTGTTTATTTTTAGTAGTTTAACAATTTGCGCCCCGACAAATCTTCGCCCTTCGGCAATATAAGTATCGTTTACGCTATCAGGACGTGCGCTTATATCGTAAGTCGCACAACCAGATTCTATGATCCACCTCAAGGCGCGTTTCTGCTGATCTGCCGTAGCCTCACCAGCTTCAAGTGCCTGCATTGCCACCGCGTCCGCAATATCCCAATCAGGTGGCAGCAAAGCAGATGGAGATTCAATTTTTTTCTTGAATTGATTCATAATCTTCCTCTTTTTAAAAAACACGACGATTGGCGATCTACGCCAGTTGAAAAACCCCCGTATCATATTTTTACATTACCCCGCCCAAACCTTCTTGTAGTGCTTTACCAGCCTTGCCAATCTGTTCCGCAGCCATGCCACCCTGAGCGACATCCATCATCATTTGTTGCGCTTGCTGTTGTTGTGATTCGGCCTGTACAATCTCATCTATTTCGTCCTGTGATCGCATCCAATTAGCATGAGAAACACCGGCAGAAAGTACATCGCGTAAAGACTTCTGCACATCAAATATATGCCTTGAATTAGGATCAAGCTGCGTAGCCTCAAGAACCATTGCTTTCGTTTCAAGGAACTTCTGTGACTTCTGATGTTCCTGTGCAGCAGCCAGTGGCGACTCAAACTTGAACCGCATATCGGCTCCACGCAGTTCGTCAGGTATGTTATCAACCGCACCGAACGCGCCGTTCTGCAACAGAATGTCAAACGTCATCTCGCAGAGGCCGCCGTTATATTCGACCTCCATCGGCTCAAATAAAGGGAGCGCATTGCGGATATACTCGGCAACACGCTGCCCAACCTCAAATGCAGTCATGTCGCCCTTTACGGGAGGCAGACCAATCTTATTCAGGAAAAATGCCTCCGCTATCTGTGCGCGTACATCACGCTGCATCTCGATGCCAAGAGGGATGCCACCCATGTCCTGACTAATCGGACGCAACACCTCGCCAAGACGCTCGTCGTATTCGGAATCAGTCCATGTAATGCCGCCTGCATAAAGGCTAATATCCGACCGGATCGCCTCCTGAACAGCCAACATCGGCGGATCGACCGCCTTCTGACCGGCCTCAAGCAATGTCAACGTCATCTCCTGAATAAGCCTGGCATCCTGCAATGCCGCAATCGTTGCCGGAGAAAACGCGTACTGCGAACCAGCCACGGTCTGCCAGCGCGGAATAACATACATCTTATTCGTTACGCCGACTTCCTCCATGACCTTATTGTTTTCCACATCAATGTGCATTGATATGTATGGAGTTTTATGTTTTTTCTTAATATCACCAGACTGATAATCCTCTGTCGGGATTACAATGTGGCGGCACTTGATTTCTTTATACGGCTCTTTTTCAGCAAACCGCAAAACGCTTGGGTGAATGTCTTTGAAAAGCTGCCGAAGTACCCTGGCTTCTGGTTGCCAATTACGATGGATTTGCTCAACCTTGCCTTCCGCGCCTTCACACCATGCTACATCACGGAGGTGCCACGTCCGGTAAAGTAACGCCTGCTTACGGCGGTTAAGTTCAACAGATATAACGCATTGCCCAAATGTTGCGAAATCATTATCAGCTTCTTTTGTTGATCTGACAAAATTTGCGTCACTATCGTACATGGCTCGACGCTGGACATCTGTAGCATATTCCATCCACTTCAAGGCATTGTCTGATTCGCGCCAATCCTGTACAGCGCGTAAGAAAAACCATTGCTTATCCGTCGGGCGCAACATCGACGAGAATGTATTAGCAAGGTCACGCCTTGCCATCATCGGATACGAGGTTGTGTTATGATCGCCAAATACATTAGTGGCCGGTCTGCCAGATGTGAAGTCAGCGCGTTCGATATAAAATTCTTCCGCGATGTTCTGCCACAAAGACATCAACGCCCCTCGTTTTCCAAAGAGCTTGTCACCGTGGTCTTTAAGACTTTTTGCGTCAGTGTGCATTAACCACCGAGTCTATCACTCAGGATTGTGGACGACCTCCCGGACCCCAACCCGTCGCGCGAAGCTGTGAGCATCTGGTTCCGACGCGAGGTAAGTGCATTTTTTGCATCAACTGGAACAGGAGCCTCAAGAACAGGGGGAGCC
>JAAOEI010001086.1_pt1 | contig 10063 bp, 26 predicted proteins | sample 7059261 | NCBI WGS metagenome assembly JAAOEI01 (sample SAMN14008812, study PRJNA610033) | viral metagenome | isolation source: viral particles filtered from seawater | place: China: Hangzhou Bay, Yangshan Deep Water Harbour | collected 2017-10-31
ATGATTATGGACGGTTCGAGCCTTATTCATGGCGAAGCGGCTTAGGGGGGGGGTGATGACTGCAATCATTTCATTAATAGGCGCCGGTTCTGTCTTAGCAATTTATTGTGGTGACAGAATTGGGGAGAAGGGAGTTAAGGTCGCGTTTGGGACTTTGTTGTTCTGCGGCTGGGTTTTGGGGAAGTTTTAGGGGGGGGTGATGTATTGCGTAATTTGTGAAAAAAGTTTTGTAAGAGAGCCTTTGATAATTTCAAGATGGGGAATATCAAACGAATTATGTTCTTTTACCTGCGCCAAAAGCGCAATTAAGATTATGGAGTTGCAAGCGGGAGAAGTTTTTAACAGAGGCATGGAAACATGCTTTGAGGCCCGCGAATATATTTATGATACTTCAGATAAAACAATATTAAGGGGATAGTGATGTCACTTGAAAGCGATAACGCTGAAATATTATTAATGAGCGCAATCATTGAGATGGGCGCGGCTGTAGAATATCTTGCTGAAGGCATTCATCGATTAAATAGTCGGGAGCCTCATATTGTACGTCACGATCATGTTGAAGAGGATTTAAAAGATGCGGAGAATCATTTGAAGGCTGCGAATGGCAATATTCAAGCGTATAAAAATTTTAAAAATAATTGGAGGGAATGATGTTAAATCTAATCTCACTCGCCCTTCTGGGCGCTTTATTCGGCTATACATTCTATCAGTTTTTAGTTTAGTGCTGCCCCTGTCGCGTTTCCTAAATCGCGCGGCGGGGGTTTTTTATAAGGATCAACAATGCCACAACCACAATTAGAGAACAGATTAAATTTTAAGGCATCAATGGCCGAGGAGATGTGCGCTGGCATTATTTACGAGCATACATGCGGTCGAGAAAATGATAATTGGGTGTATGCAGAAACAGACTTAAATTTAAAAGAGAATACAATTTCATTTATTAACACTTTATGCGAATCGATAGAAGATCATATTACGAAATTAAGATTTAAGAAGTTGCAAAGAATGAATCTTATGTCGAATTTAAGGAGCGATAACGCGGCTCTTAGAGATGTAGTTAGCAATTTAAGGAGAGAAAAAAATGACAAAAAGAACTAAAGAAGAAAAAATTTCAGCGCTCAGAACCTTTTGCAATGATGCTGGCAATGTTGTGATCGACACGCACAAGGCCCAAAGATTGATGGGCTTATCTTACTCGCGAGCTAGAGAGGTTTTGCTCATTCTTAGGGAAGAAGAGGGCTTACACGGCTATCGAAAGGCTCATTATCGCCCTTACCTGTACAAATCCGAGGAGGTGATGGAAGCTTACGAGAGTTACTTAACAAAAAAGGCTGCGTAAGAGGCTACAATGAAAAAAAACGCTGGGAAATCTATGCACTACGAGCTTACTATAGCGTTAGAAATACACACCATTAAGACGGGTTATAAGTTAGATATTGTGCATGGAAACCCGGAACTCGAAGACATCATTAGCTCAGGCATCGTTCATCAAGTAATAGAATTTTTTAGGAAGCGCGGTGAGATCGTTGATGATGTCTTTATTGACGAGTCAGTAAGTTTGAAGGAGGTGTTGTGATGCCGAAGATGAAGATATCAATAACCGACGCATGGTACGATTATCTCGCAGAAGTTGAAGAAGACTACAAATTCGCTGATATGGTCGATGCCATTATGGATAACGACGCTCACGAACTCAAAAACCGATTAACCAAAGGTTGGGTTCAATACCTGAATGAAGGCCGCCGAAACGGTTATGAATATTATCAACCAGGCACTGAGCTGCCTAACGTCTAAACAACATATCATTCCTGCTATTACCCTTGGGCGGTTGGGCCTTGGGGTATTTCTGTGTTTCGGGCTTACCTGGCCCCTTTAAGTCTTTGACTTCTTTCTTGAGGGTAGCGCTAGAGTAGCCGCCTTCTTTCTTCGGCGCTCCGCCGTAGCCTTTACCTTTGGGCATCGTTGTCTCCTGATTTGTCATAATTACCTAGTTTAGCACCAAGCATCGCACCAAGCTGTTGAAGGGCCGCATGGGGCTTTCTCTGGGCACTTTTAGTCTCAATGGTGTCTCGCCCCTCTTCCGACGATTTGGAGGCTAGAAACGCCCTCATTTGCTCTTCTCCTCGCTTTCTACTCGCATCTGCTAATGCCTGTCTCTCAAGCTCACGCTGTTTGTACTCTGGGCTGTTGTATTCTAGCACTGTGCTTGTGGTTGCTCTCGGGGTTTTTCTCCAATCTGGCACGTAGTCATGTTCATCATCATTGTCTTTCTCTTCGGCCTTTTTCTTATCAATCTTAGACTTGGCGACCTTGGGAGCCTTTGGATCTAATTTGGTATTATTTATATAAGTAGTATCGATCCTGTATTTTGACGGTTCCGATCCTGTATTTTGCATGTCCCGATCCTGTATTTTGTCACCCCCTATTTTGACTGTGGATAACTCTTCATCGTGATAGTGGAACTTAGCGCCCTTTTCGTAATTTTCGAACGCTGTCTGGTAGACCTTATTGTTGCCCAGAATAGACATGATCCGGGTAGCCTTACCCTTTTCGGTTCGCTTCTCAACATAGTTGCGATCGGCCAATTTAGTCACATGGTAGGAAATGCGCTGTTTTGATTCACCCATGACCTTCGCTAATAGCGATACCGATAAAAATACTTCACCATCTTCAAAGGTCTTGTAGTGCAGAAAGCCATGTGTAAATTTCATTAAGTGCTGAAGTGATTCGTCTTGACTAATAACAGGTAGGATTTCGATATAGTTGGGAATGGCTGCTTGTTTAAATTCTTCATCTGTGAGGTGCGGGAAGTCTTCCCGTTCGACGCTCCATATCTTATCGAGATCAATGAAGCTAAGGTTGCCAACCTCGCCCTCCATATACCCCGCCTTCTTAGCCGCGCCTATAGCCGCTCTAATGGTATCTTTCGAGTAACCGTAGTTCTTTACCAGATAGTGATAACCGCACGTGAGCTTGTTTCTTTGGCTGCTATCTTGTGGGCTTGAAGCAAAGTCGCAGAGGGCGCCAATGATTTTACGCTGGAGCGGTTCTAGTTCTTTGCAAATAGCTATCTTGGTGGGAACGCGAATGGTTCTGGTATCGATTATTCTTGGGCTAGAAGCTTGATTAGAAACGCCTGAAAAGGTATTATTTTCCATGTGCAGTATCTCCTTGATCGCACTATTAATGTACTGAAGCTGTTTAGCGACTTGGCCGTCGAAACCGCGCTAAACAGACAAAGCATACCACAAGGTGGTGTCCAATCCACCTTCAAAAGGGCAAAGGATGCCCTTTTTTCTTATATATAAGAGTGAATATCCAAAAATGAGCTGGCGTTATGGAAGCCAATGAAGTCTATCAATAGGTTATTTATGGCCTGCACAACATTTTGATTATGCTCGGGAACCTCAACAAAACCTTTTTCGTAAGCCTGCACGCCATCGGTTCGATGCTTAATAAGCATGAGCCTGTCTGAAAACTCTTCATTAGTCATTTTTTTACCTTATTATTGTTTTTATTGGAGCGTCGCAAGTGTCGGCTTTTCATCTCGTTCTAGGCATGGACAGACCTAACGTTAGATCCAACACTCGCTTCGCATTGGTTTGGTAATGACCCCGCAGGGAATCGAACCCTGGTCGCCGGACTGAAAACCCGGTGTGCTAACCGCTGCACCACGAGGTCATAAAAGTTGGGGCAGGCGGGGTTCAAACCCGCGACAAGCCGCAATGAGGTGCCATTGCAGCATAGCCTAACCACCTGAGCTACCGCCCCTATCCCTCGCTCCAGGGAATTAAGGTGAGAGGGCCAAGTGTTATACTATAACACCCACGAGGAGAGCCCTCTCGATTCACTTTACCAATTCCAGCCTCACAACTACACTAAGAATGACGTTCATCCGTCACACCCTGATTGCGGCCCCTTCGGGGGCCTTTTTTATCGGTGCTCTGAGCGCCATTCTGGGCCTTCACTTGGATTTTCTTCATGAAAGCATGCCACGCAATTGGCCTTTGTGAGCCACATGCACGCTTCCTGCAATTTCCTCATGCCTTGCGTCTTCTCGGGGTTCTTTGGCACAAGGGCCGAAACCCTTCTCCAGAAAACCTCAAATTCATTCTGAATCTCGGCGACATAATTGCCACTGCTGTTGTCGCTTAATGGAATTCTCTTAAATAGTGGTGGGTATTTAGTCATCACCGTGTCTCTCATAATGATTTGCTTGGAATTGTTCTTTCTCATGCTTCAGAAAGCACTTCATGCACCAAACCCGTAAGACTGTTGGCGAGCCAAGGTAATACGGCTTAAGGTTTTTAGCGTCTTTGTCTTTGCAGCTTTGGCATATGTTTTTCTTTTCCTTCTTCTCAGTCATAGAACATCCTTAAATTCTTCTGGAGGGATCACTTTATTCTCTTTTCGGTCATAAATAAAAAACTCTGCAACGTCGCCGATAACTTCATTAGCCCGCTTCCTTCGCAAAATATCGATTACAGCATCCCTTATGTTGGAATGGTCGTCTATATAGATATCGGTGCACCAATTGCAAAAGCCGTCGTATATTTCTTGGCGTACAACATAGCGCTTCATTCAGAAATAATCCCGAACGTATTTACGAGCGCCACATCGATTGCACATGTAGTACGGGCCGCGATCGATATCATCTAAAGCCGAATATGCTTCAACCATTAGGCCAAACTCGTGCCCCAACCTGAAGCACGTGTAGAAATTAGCTAGCATCCTTTTGAGCTTTGTTAACATCGGCCTTCAGTTCTCCATTTGTTATTTTCTCAATCCTAAGCTGCATCGGCATCGGGATATAACCCACGCGCAACCAGTATTGATATGTATTGCGACCTAGACCGAAGTTGTCCATCGTCGCAGCCCAGTTTCTGTAACCGTAGTCATAAACTTCCTGTATCGTCAATTTAAACCTCTTTCTGCAATTTACAACGAACTTATTGTGGAAATTATAATTAATATTTAATATAATGGCAAGACTAACAATCACGAGGAGTCAATATGGAAGACGGAATTCACGATATATCTAACGAGGAATATCACGCGGCAGCGGCGATTTCCCGTAGTGGCCTAAAGAAGCTAGAGCAATCACCTTACCATTTCTGGTATGAATACCTTAATCCCGATAAAGAGCCATTCGTCGAAACGCCTCAAATGCAGCTAGGCAGCATGATGCATGCGCTCGCACTCGAGCCCGATGAATTCAAAAAGCGATTCATGGTTTCAATCAAAGTGGACAGGCGCACGAAACAGGGTAAGGCTGACTGGGCCGCATTCTTGGAAGAAGCAGGCGATAAAACGCTCGTTACCGAAGAGCAATATTGCGAAGTCACTCGAATGTGTAACAGGCTGAATAAAACCGATCTTGTTCCATCGCTGATAGAGAGAAGCCAAATCGAAAAGTCGATATTCTTCACCCACGAGGAAACTGGCCTACAATGCAAAGTGCGGCCAGATATGTGGTTTGATGATGTCGTAGCAGATTTGAAGACGACAGCCGATGCGAGCTATTACAAGTTCCAAAGGAGTTGCGTCAACTTCGGCTATTTTCTACAGGCAGCCATGATCAAAGAAGCGCTAAAATCCCTCGGCATCGAAATGCGAACTTTTGTGAACGTATGCATCGAAACAAAGCCACCTTACGCCACCGGCGTCTATATATTCGGAGAAGAACCATTAACCTATGGCGTTAATCAATTTCACCGATTAATGAAACTGTACAAAGAGTGCAAAGACGCTAACGAGTGGCCTGGATATGAGGTCGCAACCATGGATTTACCTAACTACGTAGAGGAATAAAAATGAGTAACGATTTGGCATTGGCCCCACAAGGCCCAAAAGAATTGACGATGATGGCAGCAAACGAGGCGCGAGCAACCGCCGAGGTTCAAGCAGCTTTCGTGATTGCAAAGAAGTTCCCGAGAAATGAAAGGGACGCCGAGCAAAGGATCGTAAATGCCTGCAAGCGCAATCAGCTAGCAGAGCAAGCTATATACGCCTACCCTCGCGGTGGACAGAGAATCACAGGCCCAAGCATTAGACTTGCCGAAGCAATGGCGCAATATTGGGGCAATCTCGATGCAGGTGTACGCGAGATATCCCAGAGCAATGGCGTATCTATCGCCGAAGCCTATGCGATTGATCTTGAAACCAATACCAGAATAACGAAAGTGTTCCATGTGCCGCATGTGCGTGTCACCAAAAAGGAACGAAAGACGCTTACAGACCCTCGCGATATCTATGAGCTAGTCGCCAACCAAGGCGCTAGACGCATGAGAGCCTGCATACTCGGAATCATTCCAGGCGATGTGGTCGAGGAAGCCGTCACCCAGTGCCGAAAGACTCTCGAAACTTCAGACGTGCCCATCGCTGAGCGCATCAAAAAGCTCGTTGCGAAATTTGACGAAATCGGCGTAAAAGTAGAACATATCGAGAAAAGGCTAGGCCATAACCTTGATGCGATCATCCCAGCCCAGATAGTTGATCTCGGCGGCATCTACAAAAGCATTAAGGACGGCATGGCAAGCAGAGAGTCGTTTTTTGACATCAAATCGAAAGCAGCCGATGATGCGAAAGAGAAGCTAGAGGGGATATTAGAGAAGAAATGATAAAGACATTCAGCATTTTCGGCCAAGACTATACGATGGAAGAAAGGCAATATGCGGAATGTGTCTTTTTGTGGAATAAGGCAAATATAGATCTTCATATGGCGCAAAATGCCAATAGATTTAGCGGCAAAAGAGAGCCGACAATACCGCATAGAAAGAAAATGGCTGAAGCAACGGCTAAAATGATGGAATACGATTGGCTATACAGGCAGAAAGAGCAATGAAGGAGCTAATCTTCATGCTACTAGGAGGGGTCGGGCTAATTATAGCGTGGCTCTTCTTTATTGTGATCGTATTATCGCTGGCAGGTATGCGCATAGCAAAAAAGGCGGAAAAGGAAATTCATGATCATAGACGTCGAAAGTTTTAAAAAGCTCAATCGGGACGAGCTGGAGCAATTAACCAAGAATCTTGCGGTTAAGTGCGAAACCTACGAGCGCAACCAAAAGAAAGAAGAAGTTGATGTGAAGCCTAAGCCAAAGAAGAAAACCATCTCTAACGACGCCAAAGCAACCCAGGAAGCAACCGAGGCTTTTAGAGAACATTTGAAGAACTGGAGAGGGTGAGTGGATATAGATAGGCAAATGTTATCAAAGTACGCTAAACGATTGCAGAGATTAGAGCGGCGTCCCGAATGTCTTATAACATCCAGAGGGCTTGCCAAAATATTCGATATCGAAAAATCCACATCAACATGGCTTCTAAAGCAGCTTCGAACAGATTACGGTCTTAAGAGAACAAAAGTGGGGCGAGAGTATCATTACGATAGAGAAATGCTTTGTAAGGCATACAGGCGTTATGCGAATGACTTTTATCATGTGAGATGGATGGGCGAAAAGTAATGCACGAACTGAACTGGCCAGAAGCGGCGGTGTTAATGATGGCCTGCATCGCAATCGCGTATATTTTTAGGAATTATTTGTAATTACCGATTAGCCCGCCAAACCAAATAAACACAAATCCCAACCGTAACAAGCAAAGCCATTTCACATGCAGTCATAATCATTCCTCCGTTGAAATATATTCCTGAACTTTCATAGCGCCCATGTAAGCTAGTATCTCAGCTTCATTGACTTGTGGGTAGGTTATGCCGTACTTCGCCAATACGGGCCTCAATGGGACGTCTACGGCAAGCACAATAACTGCCACCCAATACATGTATTTACTCAGCTTGGGATTGCGAAGCCCATTCTTGATCACATATTGAATAATTGATGAAAGATTCATAAGCAGCCCTGATTGTCTATCCTTAACTAAGTGTAGCGGCTAATTAAGGTTAGGTCATGGACGACAAAAGAAGACAGGTAATGGAGTTCGTATTCGGGCTGGTCGGCGCTATAGTCTGTGTCGCAATCTCCATACTGGTTTCCATCTATGCCCAGCATGCAGCCATGATAATCGATCCCATCATGATCGGAATTGCTATAGCTTGCCTCGGCATCACAGCCCGGTCGATTGGATTCAAGATCGGAGCTTCGGCGGCCATTGTCCGTGATGATTCCGGCAATTTTAAACCCCAAAACAAAGATAAACGCCCACATAAAACCATTCATTTAGTGCACCATTTTCCAAAGAAGAAGCAAAATCCTACAGAAAGAAACGGCAGCATAAAGGAAAGCCGCGACCTGAATAAGAGTGAGAGCAAGATCCAAATCTCTAGACATAAAAATCATTCCTTCTTCAAAAAAATCATTAATCCTCGCAAGCACTATACTAAGAATAGCACTAACCAACCTAAATAATATCTAACCTCAACCTCGGGGGTCGCCATGTCAGCCGTAAAAATAGAGTACCTAAAATGGCTGATGTGGCTTGCCGAAGATATTAGTCGGCGCATCAATAAAATCCACATGGAATATCAGCTAGAAGCAGAGCTAGACGATGAACCTTCAGACGATGAGCCAGATTACACCATCCATCGGCGCCATATGCTCAGAAAATATCAGGAAAAACCCTGTCTGTGTGATATTCATAAGTACCAACTCATGCGTTTAAAATGGCGGCAACCAGTTGGTAACTCGGAAGAGTGGAAACTATGGCTCGCAAAAGTTCTTATCACCGTTCTACAAGCCATGTGCAAAGCTATAATCAAGCTCATTGAATGGACGCAAGTTGATTGTCCCATACATTACCCGGCATACTTAACACCTGGGCTTACCCATAAGCCCTGAGTCATCACAGCATTTCCTCTGAAGGCCGTAATCATGCAATTCTTCTAGCTCAGCGGTAGCCTCCATTATCTCCGCAAAAGCATCCTCGCAGTCACTACAACCATCGGACGCTAGCAAAATGTCGCCAGCTTCGTGTAGATGCGCGAGCGCTTTCTTAGCATACTCGCGTATTGTTTCTGTATCGAACTGGCCTGAAGTCTTTGTAAATGTGCTAGGCATTATTTCTCCTCATCCTCTGCGTATAATATATCGGGATATTCCTCAATGTCATGCCTTCAAGTTGAGTCTTGGTGTTGCGAGCATCTAGGTGGCTAGCATGTTTAATCTGAATATGGACGCGTTCCGCGAAAATAGTCAGCATGTAGCACTCGACCGTTATGTTGTAGATTTGCTCGTATAGAGTGAACGAGTGAGTGATGTTTTGAATGTTGCCCTCGTCGACAACCTCATAACATAACCCGTGTGAATGTAGTGTTAGTACGCCTTCCATTTTCTTTACCTCGCCTATTTTGCAGTGTGTGAATGTTGCTGGCATTAGTGCCCCCCATAAAATATCATCGACATAAACATGCAGAAGAATGATCCTGCAAATAAAAAATTAACTGTGCGCTCTTCGAAGCTGACCGAGCAAATTATCAGAATATCGAATAACGCTGCTAGTCTGAGCCATGGGCTATACATTTCTTTATCCTCATCATGATTCAATGTAGCCATCATAAATAGTAATTAAAAAATCAACTTGCGGGCCTGTTGGATTGAATACATTACACGGGGCGATGATTATCGCGTGTTCGCAAAACCCTATATATTCTATTAAGCCCTCAATGTCGCCGAAGTTAATAAATATAGGATTTGATTGATAAGCCCACGGAAAAACATTATCTTCCCTTTCAATTTTTTTATAGCTCATCTTAAGCTTTTCGCATAATTTGACCCATGCTTTAGCTCTATCGCGTTCAGTAGCCATAAAAAATGCCTTTTTCATTGCCCGCTCAATTTTAAAAAGCATCACTCCCCCTCATTCGTCATAATCATCAATAAATAATTAGCAAAAAGAACCTGCCCCGCCTCGACGCCCAATTGGTAGCAGTCGTCGAAGTTGCCGCCAGACCAATTTCCAGGATTAAAGAACTCATCCTCGCATTCGTCTTCAGCGGTAGGCTCGTTCGCCTTCTTAATTATTGTGTTGGTTAGTTTTATTAATGTTGCTGTATTCACACCCCCCCCCTAAGCCGCTTCGCCATGAATAAGGCTCGAACCGTCCATAATCAT
>JAAOEI010001087.1_pt1 | contig 10056 bp, 12 predicted proteins | sample 7059261 | NCBI WGS metagenome assembly JAAOEI01 (sample SAMN14008812, study PRJNA610033) | viral metagenome | isolation source: viral particles filtered from seawater | place: China: Hangzhou Bay, Yangshan Deep Water Harbour | collected 2017-10-31
CGCAGGATCTCCTGAACATCGGCATCGCGACGGGCTTCGCTGCGGTCGGCTGGTTTGCGCGCCAAATCTGGTCGGCGGTCGCTGAACTGCGACGCGATCTGCACGAGATCGAGGTCAACCTCCCGACATCCTATGTGCGGCGCGACGAGTTCAGCGATGCGCTGAAAGAGATCAAGGACATCTCGAAGCAGATCTTCGAGAAGATCTCATCGCTCGAACAGCGCAAGGCAGACCGATGACGAGTTGCGGTGATGGACGCGGATGCCTTCAAGCTCATCTCGGATGTAGGCTTCCCGATAGCCTCGGCCTTGGCCGGTGGCTACTTCGTCTTCCTCACGCTCAAGTTCATCCTGTCCGGCGTGCAGTCGTCGATCAGGAACCTCACCTCCATCATCCAGTCTCTGGATAACCGGGTGAGGACAATGAACCACGACATCGTCCGCATCGACCTGATGATCTCGTCGGCTCTCGACGTGCAGCCGGACATCGACCGCATCGCCCGCTCGGACGGCAAGAACGACACGAGGAAGGACTGATGCACGTCGCGTCGTTCATCAACCAGTACGGCTTCCCCATCGTGGCTGCCGCCGGGATGGCGTACCTCGTGTTCTACGTCTGGAAGTGGGCGACCGAGGAAGTGAAGCCGACCATCGCCGAAGCGAGCGGCACGCTCATCGGCCTGATCGACCGCGTCCGCACGCTCGACAACGACCTGATCAGGCTGCACCAGAAGATTTCCGTCGTGCTCATGATGAGGAAGAAGTGATGGACCTGATGAAGATCGTGGGCGCGGTCGCGCCGACCCTCGCGACCGCCATCGGCGGGCCGCTCGGTGGCATGGCGATGCAAGTCGTCTCCAGCGTGCTAGGGCTTCCAACCGACAGCAGCGAGAAGGATGTCGAAAAGGCCCTGAAGCAGGCGACGCCGGAGCAGCTCCTCGCGCTCAAGCAGGCTGACAACGACTTCGCGGTCCGCATGAAGGAACTCGACATCGACCTCGAACGCATCGCCGCGTCGGACCGCGACAGCGCCCGGCGGCGCGAGGCTCAGGTGCGCGACTGGATGCCGCGCGCGCTCGCGTTCGTCGTGGTCGCGGGCTTCATGGCGACGGTGTTCCTCGTGTTGCTCGGATACGTCGATGGCATGAAGGATCCGCTGACCGCCACGACGGTCGGCACGCTGATCGGCTTTGTCTCCGCGAAGGCCGAACAGGTGGTCGCGTACTACTTCGGATCGTCCAGCTCGTCGCAGCAGAAGACGCAGCTCCTCGCCGGGGGCAAGCAGTGATGCGTTCCTTCAACGGCGCGGCGCGAAAGGTCACCCTCGACGAGATCGTCGCGCTTGCGAAGAGCCTGAACGTCGAACCGGCTGCCTTCCGCGCCGTCATCGCGGTCGAGGCGGCCGGGTCCGGTTTCGACCAGCGGGGGCGTCCCAAGGCGCTTTTCGAGAGGCACTACTTCTTCAAGCAGCTCGCGAAGAAGCCCGAGCTTCAGGCCCGGGCGGTCGAGGAGGGGCTGGCCTATGTCGCGTGGGGCATGAAGCCCTACCCGAAGGGGTCGGACGCGGTCTACGCGGAGATCGAACGCGCCTGCGCCATCGATGACGAGGCGGCCCTGCTCTCGACCTCGTGGGGCCTCGGCCAGATCATGGGGGCGAACTTCAAGATGGCGGGCTGCCCCTCAGTCGCGGCGATGCTGGACGAGGCGCTGGCGTCCGAGGCGGGCCAGCTCCGCCAGATGGGGGCCTTCATCCAGAGCGCCAACCTGATCCGGCCCCTCCAGTTCAAGGACTGGGCGGCCTTCGCCCGGGGCTACAACGGCCCGGGGTACGCGAAGAACGCCTACGACGCGAAGCTCGCGGACGCCTACCGGAGGCTTTCCGCCGAGACCCATGAAAAGGGGCTGCCGTGACGGTTGCCGATTTGGTAATCTCCCTTGACGTTTACACGTCGGGACCACCGACGAAGGGCGCGCCGACATGCTGCTGCTGACCGCCATCAGGGAAGACATCGTCCGCATCGCGGCGCGCCTGCGTGATCGCGTGCGCGCGCTCTGGGTGCGCTGGAGGGGCTGATGGCGACCTCGATGACCTTCACGACGCTGAAGCAGGACGTGCAGCGCTACATCGAGCGTGGCTTCACGGCGGCGTCGGATCCGCTCGTCTACGACCAGATCCCGCGCCTGATCAACGCGGCCGAGAGGCGCTGCGCGCGCGAGCTGAAGATCGAGGGGTTCATCAACGTCGTCTCGACGAACTTCGCGAACGGCGTGTCGGTCTACGACAAGCCGGATCGCTGGCGTCGCACGATCTCGATGAGCTTCGGACCGAACCGCCAGTTCATCTACCCGCGCAGCTACGAGTACGCCCGCAGCTACTGGCCGGACGAGAGCCAGACAGGGTCGCCGCTGTTCTACGCGGACTACGACTTCAGCCACTGGCTGATCGCACCGACGCCGGACGCCGCCTACGGCGTCGAGATCCTGTACTGGCAGACGCTGCCGCTGCTCGACGACGCGAACCAGACGAACTGGCTGACCGACTATGCGCCGGATCTCCTGCTGTACGCGACGCTCCTCGAAGCCGCGCCGTTCCTGAAGAACACGGATGCCATCGGGGTCTGGCAGTCGTTCTACGACCGCAATCTCGCCGCGACGAATGGCGAAGACGTGCAGCGCATGATGGACCGCACGACCGCGCGGAAGGAAGCCTGAGATGACCAGCTACACCCAGACCTTCGGCGGCCAGAACATCAACCCCGCCGACCTGTCCTACCTCGCGATCACCCTCTCCGCCGACGCGACGCTCGTGTGGCCTCTGAACGCACCGCCGGGATCGAGCGTCGTCGCGGACAAGATCGACGTGACGCCCAGCGGGGCTGGCTTCTCGATCATCATGCCGGACGCCACCGGAGGCTCGAACGGCACCGACGCCCTCTTCCGTAACCTCGGTGCGTCGTCCTTCACGGTGAAGACCTCGACCGGCAGCGTCATCGCGACGGTTGGGGCGGGCGAGGGCTGGCTGGTCTACCTCCGCTCGAACGCGACGGCGGCCGGGACTTGGGGTGCCATCCAGTATGGCGCTGGCACGTCGAGCGCCGACGCAGCCGCGCTCGCCGGGCTTGGCCTGCTCGCGATCACCACGACGCTGAACCAGAGCTGCCCCGTCGCGACGAAGAACGCGAACTACACGCTCGGCACCAACGACCGCGCGCAGATGATTGTCTCGACCGGAGGCGCGATCACCTTCTCCTTCGACTCGGCGGCGACGCTGGGGAACAACTGGTTCTTCATGGTCCGCAACGACGGATCTGGATCGCTGACGCTCGACCCCGCCGGTAGTGAGCTGATCGACGGCGCGACGACGATCACGCTGAACCAGACCGAGAGCTGCATGGTCGTGTGCGACGGCACGCAGTTCCGCTCTGTCGGTCGTGGTCGCTCGGTGACAAACACCGTGACCGCCCTCAACATCACGGCCGGTGGAGCGGCCGGGACGCAGACGCTCACGTCATCGGAGGTCGCGGCACAGATCCAGCAATTCAACGGCACGCTCACCGGCAACAGGAACTACGAATACGGCACGGCCGCAGGCTACTGGTTCGTCAACAACAACCTCACCCTCGGCGGCTACACCGCGACGTGGCGCGTGAACGGCGCTGATGCTGGCGTGACGAGCGCCAACATTGCCTCCGGTTCTCGCGCAATTCTCGTGTCGAACGGCACGAACATGTTCATCGCGATGTCCACCACCTCGGGCACCGTGACGAGCGTCGCCACTGGCACCGGCCTGACAGGTGGGCCAGTCACGACGAGCGGCACGATCTCGCTCGCCAACACGGCGGTGAGCGCGGGGTCGTATCGCGCCTCGAACATGACGGTGGACGCGCAGGGTCGCATCACCGCCGCGAGCAACGCGACGCCCGCCTCGACGACGAACGGCAACCTCGTGACGTGGGGCGACGCCACCGGAACGCTGACCGCCGACGCGGGCTTCGCCGCGACCGATGTGATGCGACTTTCTCAGGCGCAAACCGCGACGGGCGTGAAGACGTTCTCGGTTGCGACGCGCGGCACGCCCTCCACCGTGTCCTACGCGGCGACCGTTGCGCTCGATCTCGCGAGCGCGAACAACTTCGCGATCACCCTCACCGGCGCGATCCTTCTCGACAACCCGACCAATCAGGTCGCGGGGCAGAGCGGCGTGATCAGGCTGGTGCAGGACGCGACCGGGAGCCGCACCGCGAGCTTCGGTTCGAACTGGAAGTTCCAGAGCGGTGCCGCGCCGACGCTTACGACGACCGCGAATGCGGTCGATCTCCTCGTCTACTACGTCGAGGCGTCCGGCCGCGTGTCGGCCACTCTCCTCGCTGACATGGCGTGATGCAATGGCACCGACCCCGGTCCGCATCCTCTCGAAGCCGGGCATCAAGCGCGACGGCACGATGCTTGAGGGGGACTTCTACGTCGATGGCAAGTGGGTGCGCTGGCAGCGTGGTCTGCCGCGCAAGATGCTCGGCTATCGCCAGATCAGCTCGTCGCTCGCCGGTCCAGTGCGTGAAGTGAATGCTGACAACGCCAACGGCCAGACGATCATCCACTGCTTTTCGCAGAGTGGGATCGAACGCATTGCCATCGACAATCTTTCTGGCGTCGCGACAGGTGTGATCGACCGCACGCCCGCAGGCTATTCTGCTAACGCAGCAAACGAGTGGACGACCGCGACGATGTACAACGCGGCGGGTTCAAGCAGCGTCGTCGTCGCGCACGTCGCTCCGAACCTCGGGCAGATCGACAACGAGACCGGCGGCCTTCTCTACTACGGGGACACGACTGCGACATCGGCATTCACCCAGATCACGGACGCGAACATCACCGGCTCGAACGCGCTCGCGGGCGGCCTCGTGGTGCTGCATCCGTATCTCTGCGTCTTCGGTCAGGCCGGTGGCTTCGCGTGGTCCGTCGCGAACCAGCCGACAGACTTCACCAGCTCTGGATCCGGCCGCGCGCGCATCACGCAGTCGAAGCTGGTCGCCGGGCTTGTGCTTCGCGGCGGCCCGGGCGCATCGCCTTCTGGCCTGCTCTGGAGCACCGACAGCCTGCTGCGCGCATACTTCACTGGCGGCTCGACCGTGTTCGCGTTCGACACGATCTCCGACAACATCTCGATCATGTCGCCCAACGCCGTCGTGGAGTTCGAGGGCATCTACTACTGGGTCGGCGTGGACAAGTTCTACATGTTCAACGGCGTCGTGCGTGAGATGCCGAACACGATGAACCTGAACTGGTTCTTCGACAATCTGAACTACGCGCAGCGCTCGAAGGTATTCGCCTTCTCCGTTCCACGCTGGGGCGAAATCTGGTTCTGCTATCCGCGTGGGACGGCGACGGAGTGCTCGCACGCGGTGGTCTTCAACGCACGCGAGAGCGCGCTCGCAGGATCTGCCGTCTGGTACGACACCGAATTGCCGCTGAACATGAGGACGACCGGCATCACGCCGAAGGTGTTTCCGTATCCCTTGATGACTGGCGGCACGGCGTCGAGCGGGAAGTACCAGCTTCTCCAGCACGAGATCGGCGTCGATGCGGTCGAGGGAAGCCCGATCACGACGAATGCCATCGACAGCTACTTCGAGACGGCAGACATCTCGATGCCGAAGGGCGCGCCGTTCGGCAAGGCGCTGAACCAGTGGCTGCGCGTGAGCATGATCGAGCCGGACTTCGTCCAGAGCGGCGACATGACGGCGCAGATCACTGGCACGACGAACGCGCGCGCTCCAGAGGTCAATGGCGAAGAAATCTCGTTTCCGCAGACTGCGAGCGCCTCGTACCAGCAGATCGTTCCGTCGAAAGAGGCGCGCCGGAACCTCCGCTTCAAGTTTCGCTCCAATGTCGTCGGTGGCGACTACCAGATGGGCTACTGTCTCGCGCATGTAGAGGCGAGCGATGGCACGGTGATCGGATGATTGATCCGCGCGGCCTCACGATCAGCGAGTGGGCTGACTACGTCGTGCCCGAGGTCGAGGCGTTTGGCAACGTCGGACGGCTTGATGATCCGTCTGATTGGCGTGCGTGGGCCAATCGCATCGCGTCGCTCTCCGAAATGCAGGAGCGCAACGTGCCGTCGCCTTTCGAGTTCACCGACTGGCAGAACTGGGCGTTCGCCTTCTGCCAGCAATTCGATCAAGGACTTTGACCATGACGATGATGCCCTGCCATTTCGGCGTGATCACCGAGCCTCGATATGCGAGCGGCGGCCTCGCACACGCTGCCCAGCGTGTAAACGCTGCGGGGCGGAACGGAGACAGCGTGGTCGTCCACCTGTCGCCCGAGGAGTTCGGCTGGCTGCGCCAGAACTGGGGCGAGCCGACGCGCAACCCGAAGACCGGACTGCCCGAGTACTTCAAGCTCGGCTCGTTCTTCAAAGCAGCCGCGCCGTTCATCCCGGTCCTCGCCAGCGTGTTCGCGCCGGGCGTCGGCACCGCAATCGGATCGGCGCTGGGTGCGGGCAGCACCTTCGCCCCGGTGCTCGGCAACGCGCTCATCGGCGCGGGCGCTGGCGCGCTCGGCGGGGGCGGGAAGGGAGCGCTCCTCGGCGGCCTGACCGGCGCGGCCACTTCCGCGCTCGCCCCGGTCGTCGCCAACGCCCTCTCCGGCACCGAGTTCGGCAACGCGCTCGGCATCGAGAACACCGTGCGGCCGACCGTCTTCGACGGGCTGAACCTGAGCGGCGCGACGCCCTCTGGGAGCGCCGCCGCTGGCTCAGGAGCGGCGGGAGCGGTCGGGGGTGGGGCGCAGGCCCCCTCGGCCTCCGAGATGGCTCAGGAGACAGCCCGCAAGGCCGCAGCGGCGGGCATCTCCATCGGCGGAGCTGGCGCACCGTCGCCGTCGCCGCTGGCCGAGGTCGGCGCGTCCACGCCCGCCGTCTCCAGCGAGGTCGCGAAGCCCGAGAGCCTGCTCTCGAAGTACAAGTGGCCCCTGCTCGGCGGCGGCGCGCTGCTGCTGGCCTCGCAGGCCTTCGGCCAGAAGAAGCCGCAGCAGCCCGCCATTCCGGCGTCTTATCAGGCGAACACGTTCCGGCCGACCAACTACTCGGTCTCGTCTCGACCAATCCCGGCTGGGAACACCGACTGGTATCGGTACGGGATGCGGCCGCAGACCGATGCCGCCTCGCCCCAGTTTATGGACCGGACGTGGACTTCTTCTGTTCAGGCCGCGGGCGGTGGCTACATGGGCGCGGGCAGCCCGCTGGCGACGATGGCTGGAGGCGGGCAGGGGCCGGTCGCCGGACCCGGCACCGGGCGCTCGGACGAGATCCCGGCGCGCCTGAGCGACGGGGAGTACGTCATCGACGCGGAGACGGTCGCGATGCTCGGCGACGGCTCCAGCGATGCAGGCGCTCGCGCTCTGGACCGTTTCCGTGCCAATATCCGCTCGCACAAGGGCCGCGCGCTATCGCAGGGCCGGATCTCACCGGACGCGAAACCCCCCGAGCAATATCTCGGACGGAGGCGCTGAAATGGCTCTTCTCGACTTCCTATTCGAGGGCAAGGCCCCTCCGCAGGCGACGAGCTTCTCCTCGTCGAGCGCGAACCTACCAGACTGGTGGCAGGCGTACACGCAGGGCCTGATCTCGAAGGCGAACGCCATCGCGGCGCAGCCTTACAGCGAGTACGCCGGGACGAAGCCGCCGCGCGTCGCCGACTTCACCGCTGACCAGAACCGTGCGTTCGACCTGACGCGCGCGAATGTCGGGTCGTTCCAGCCCGCGCTCAACACCGCGCAGGGCGCGCTCAATCAGGCCGCGACGCCGTTCGACGCGAACACCTTCGCGCAGTTCCAGTCGCCCTACCTGACGGGCGTCACCGACCGCATCGCGCAGCTCGGCGCGCGGAACCTGAGCGAGAACCTCCTGCCGCAGATCAACGACACCTTCACCAAGGCGGGACAGTTCGGCTCGACGCGCAACGCCGACTTCGTCGGCCGCGCGCTGCGCGACACGCAGGAGTCGATCCTCGGCAAGCAGGCCGAGACGCTTCAGGCCGGGCAGGATGCCGCGATGCGCGCCTACGAGAGCGCGATGGGTCGCGGTGTCGCTGCCGGGCAGCAGCTCGGTGCGCTCGGCCAGCTCCAGCAGTCGCTCGGCATCAAGGACGCCGCCGCTCTGGAGACCATCGGCCAGACGCAGCAGGCGCTCGGCCAGCGGAACCTCGACACCGCGATGCAAGACTATCTGGAGAAGCGTGACTACGACCGCAACAACATCGCGTTCCTCAATCAGGCGATCCGAGGCCTTCAGGCTCCGACCACGACGACGACCATCGGTTCGCAGCCGGTCTCGAACTTCCAGCCGTCTCCTCTCGCTCAGGTGGGTGGCACCGTCGCTGGCGGCGCGGCGCTGCTCAAGGCGCTCAACACTCCATAAGGTGCGGACATGGCCGAAGACCTGACCGACTACAACGGCCCGCTCGCAATGGCGGGCAGTGCCGACGACGAGAGCGCGCTCTCGCTCGTCCCGATGTCCGCGCCGCTGCGCGCGATGTTCGAGCGCGGCCAGAAGATGGCGAACGTGGACTTCTCCGAGGCGGACCGTCGTCGCGAGGAAGCCATCGCCAACAAGCGCGCGGCGATCCAGCGCGGCTACCAGAACCTCCTGTCGAGCAAGCCGGACAACATCGAGCTGCTGCTCTCGATCTCGAAGGGGCTGCTCTCTCCGACGCGCACGGGTGCCTTCGCGGAAGGCCTTGGCAACGTCGCTGGAGAAGCGCTGCCCGCGCTGCAACGCCAGAGGCAGATGGAGCGCAACCGTCAGGATCAGCTCGCGCAGTACGACGTGTCCATGTCGAGCGTGGACGCCGAGGCGTCGAAGGATCTCTACGACAAGCTCCTGCGGCGCGCGCAGATCGGCCAGCAGACCATGAACCGGGCCTCGACGCTCGCCGCGCAGGAAGACCTCCAGCGCGACAGGCTGGCGCTGACGCGCGAGATGGCACTGATGCGCGCCGACCAAGCGCGAGCCAACGCTCAGACAGCGGCAGCGTCGCGTCGCGAAATGCGAGACATCGAGCTGGACGACGACGAGGCGAAATCTTTCGGCCTGCCGCGTGGCGGCACCTACACCGTGTCGGTGGACAAGGCCAATCCCGAAGACGTTCGGATCGTCGGCCGCGTGAAGCCGCAGAACACGGGCGGCACCGTTCAGGACATCATGCTCACCGAGGAGCAGGCAGCGAAGTTCGGTGTGCCCCCCGGCCCGGCGAAGGTGCGGGTGGATGCTCAGGGCAACATCGTCAGCGTCATCGGCAGGCCCCTGACCGTCGAAGAGAAGAAGGGCGAGCCGTCCGCCAGCCTCTCTCTGGACGAGAGGAAGGCCGTCGCGGAGCGCCTCGGCGTTCCGCTGCAAGATGTTGACCCGACTGCGGGCATGTCGAAGAGCGCCGCCGACGCCGTCATCAAGGAACAGAACAAGCAGGCCGAGAAATTGCTCGCCGAGATGCGCGAAGCGGTGGCGACCGGACGCGCGTCGCTCGCTGACTACAAGCGCTTCGAGCAGCTCCTGCAAAAGCAGGGGACGGGCGGCGTCTACGGCGCTCCCGTCATCGGCGGAGCGGCCCGCGCCATTTCCGGCATGACGAACGCCGAGCTGCGGGAGATGCAGTCGATTGCCGACCGGATCACGCCGACGATGAGGCAGCCCGGCAGCGGAGCGACCTCTGACTTCGATGCGCGCATGTTCCAGAGCGCGACGGTCGGCGTTGACAAGCCTGCCGCCACCAACCGAGCCATCATCAGGGGCGCGCAAGCCGCGCAGCAGAACCTGATCGACAGGCTCGCGTTCTTCGAGGCCTATGCAACCGCCAATCGCGGGAGCCTGCGCGGTGCGGAGGAGTACTGGCAGAAGTACCTCGACGCCAATCCGATCTTCGATCCGACGAACAACAAGACGCCAGTGCTCAACGAGAAGCGCAAGCCGTGGCGCGAGTTCTTCCGCCAGCAGGGCGCAAGCCCAGCGCCGAACAACGGTAGCTGGTCTGTTCGCGAGGTGCGGTGATGCCGAAGT
>JAAOEI010001088.1_pt1 | contig 10055 bp, 14 predicted proteins | sample 7059261 | NCBI WGS metagenome assembly JAAOEI01 (sample SAMN14008812, study PRJNA610033) | viral metagenome | isolation source: viral particles filtered from seawater | place: China: Hangzhou Bay, Yangshan Deep Water Harbour | collected 2017-10-31
ACATGCTGCGGGTCGGTGATGAGCATGATGCCCTCGCGCCCGTGCTGCGCGCGGTATCCGCCCTGCGTGTGCTGGTCGCACGGCGTCTTCCAGATGTCGCCGTTCGTGCATAACTGCGAACCGTCCGGCGAGCCGTTCACGTACCACACGCCACCGGGTCGAGGTCGCACGCCAACGTGAATGATGCCGAACTCGGTCCACACTGCGTCGAACAGCGCGCCGCCACCGACTGACACTTCGGTACGCCCGCTGTCGAACACGTAGTAGTTAGCGACCGGCCAGTCGTACACGCCGCCCCATTTCTCGGGGTACAGTGGGTAGTGAATCAGCCGCATCACGTCGGCGATGTCGGTGCCGTCCTTGACAATCAGCGCATTCACGTCGCGACCGAATGCATTTTGCTGGTGGATGGTCCCGTAGCCGCAGAAGACCGCGAGGTCTAGACCGTTCAGCTGCTCGCGCCATGCCGGGTGAATCTGGAACATGCCGCCCGCAAGACCTTGGCTGTTGAACCCCCGCATGTAGCTCAGGCGGCTGTATTCCGCATCCGACATGCCGGGCGGTTGAATGCTGTTTGTGCGCGTGCCTGTACCGCTGCCGAGTTGCGGCGCGACGTGCAAGCCGGGGCGACCGGGCAGGTGGAACGAACGCATCTCCTGGTGATCGCCGTTGTAGGGGTGTCGCGTCGTGCAGCCGACGCCCTGAATCGCGCTGTGCGTGTCGGTCGCGGGCAGGTCGAACCATTCCAGCCCGTTGACGCTGGGGTCGTCGCCGCGATCCTTCCACCACTGAATTCCGCCGTGCGTACAATCGAACGCGCCGCTGGTGCCGACGGTGGACACGCTTTCGGCGGTGGCAATCTTCGGCGTGGGCACCGCCGCATACGTCGCGCCGTTGTGCCGTTCGTTCGTGGTGATGGCGAGCGTCTGACCGTCGGGCGATACGGCAATCGAACCGCTGCCGTGCGCGATGCCGCGCTCGCCTTCGCTGTTGCGGATGCGGAACCAACCCTTGTATTGCAGGTTTTGACGGGTGATGGCATCAGGCACTTGGCTGCTCCGGCTGGGCAATCTGCGCCTTCAGCTTGCGGTAGTTGTCGATGAGCGCGGGACCAAGCGACACAGCCGCAACGCCCGCAATGGCGACGAACATCACCCACGCATAGCGGTCGATGATGGTGGGCAGGAACAGCAACACAACGCCAGTGCCCGCGATGCCCAGGCTGACGCCGACCGGCACAATGGGCATGCCGAAGCCGAACCGCGCGATGAGCAAGCCGATACCCGCCGCAATGCACGCGATGCCCGCCCACGTCAGCGTCTCGCTTTGCTGTTCCGCTGCAAGGTCGCGTTCCATCGTGCCGCCGTCGGTCGATGCCGCGCCCACGCCCTGCATGACGGCGTTCAAGCCCTTGGGCGCGTCTTCGGCGTTCTCGACGACGATTTCGCGCACAACGGTCGTGGTTTCCTCAACCACACGCCCTCGCGACGGGTCGGGTTGCTGTTCGGCGGCGGGAAGCTGCGAACACGCGGCGAGCAGTAGGACGATTGCGGCGGCGTATCGCATCACTTCACCTCCACCCAGGTCGGGTCGGGCTGTGCGTACACGCGATGCGTCGTGGTCGTCTCGCGGATGGTCGCGCGCCCGCCGTCCGCGCGGTTATGGCAACCGGCGAGCGGAAGCAGCGCGCACAGCAACGCCGCCGCGATGAGCGTTCGCATGGTCGAGACTCCGAATGGGGAAAGCGCCACGCGCTCAGTTAAGGGCGCGCGGCGGTAGCACTGGCGGTCCTTGCCGTGCTGATTGAATGTGTTGTTTTCGGGCATGGCGGACCTGTCCACGCAAAGCGCGCGGCAGGACCACCACATCTACATCATACCGCATGTAGTGGGCGGGGTATACAAGAAACGCTAGGGATTGTGAAAAATTTGTATGGGCTAGGCTTGCTCGGCCGCCCGCAGTAGGGCGGCGAGTTGCTTGTGGTCAGGCTTGCCGCCGTCGAACACGTTAGACATCCACTTCCACCGCCCGCCTGCGCCACTCGGCGTCGGCGCGGAGCTGGGCGAGGGCAGCGTTGATCGTGTCGACATCCGCACGCATCGCGTTGCTGCCCTCAAAGTCGTTGTGCGCCATCGCCGACGCTCCCGCGTAGGCGTGGTCGCTTCGCATCTGTCGCAGCCGTTCAATCAGGTCGCTCATGCCCCGCCTCCCTTCGCCGCCTTCGCTGCGGCCTCGGTGGTGTAGCACTGTGACATGACGCCTTCCGCCACCGCGTCAACAGCATCGTATAGCTGCCACGCCTCGCGCCCCCTGTGCCATGCGAACACTTCCCCCTCCACCCGCAGATACCCGTCCGCCGTCGCGGGCATGCGGGAGATGAGCGCGGCGAGGTGGTCGAGACGATCGGCGGCGTGACCAAGTTTCTCCGCATCAAATTCGTAGGCCCGCAGCCCATCAATGGCCGTCTTGACCGCATCCAGAAATTCCGCCTTCGTCGGTTCGTCATTCGGCATGGGTCGCCCTTTCATCGGCGGGTTCTTCGGTGAGTGCTGCGGTTTTCAACACTTCGTCGAGCAGGTCAGTCGCCAACTCATTGCGGCTCGACGCGACAAGCCTCCGCACACGTCGCATTTGCTTGGCATAGTTGTCAGCCCGCGCCTTTTCGCGCATCACGTCCGCCACCAGCCCGTCGTGCGCGTTGTAGCGGTTCATCACAACCAGCATTCGCTGTTCGTTCATGCCGTCTAGCTTGAACGTCAGGCCGGTGCGGGCGAGCGCCAATACCGCAAGGGCAATCGCCGTGTTGGCAAGCTGCTCCTGTGGCGTTGACGCAAGGTCGGACGCGGCTCGCATCAACAGTGTCTCAATCCGCTTCGCCTCGCTCATGCCGTGCCTCCGGGGTGGGGGTGGGGTCTTGCTCGCGGATCACGTCTTGACAGGATTAGCTCAATCGCGTCGTCCTGCGTGATTGTCTTGCCTTTCTCAAGTTGCATGACGCGCTGCATCGTCCATCTTCTGCTCGTCAATCGGTTCGTCCTGCGCCGCCAGCCACAGCAGCGCCACCCGAATCCGCGCGTCGCCGACCACCGTCACGCGAACGCCGGGTGCGCCTGCGTGGAACGTCAGCCGCCACGGTTGCCGGTTGCGTCGCCACAGCACTGCCCACGCGACCGGGTTGCGTTCCTGCGCCTGCTGGATGGCCGAGTCCATCGCCGCGCCGTGGTCGGTCATGGCTTCGACGCGCTTGACCTCGACCGACAGGTGCGGGTGTTGCTTGAACATCAGGTCTTCGCCGCCGCGCTTGCCGAGTCGCGCCGCACGGTCGCAGTCGAAGCCGAGCCCGCGCAGGTAGGCGGCGGCGGAACGCTCACCGCGTGCCCCTTTTGCTCGCTGGTTAATCGCCATCCGCCCCTCCCCCTTCCCCCGCCGCGTGCCGAGCGTATGGTCCGCGCGGCAATGGCATCCATTGCGTGGGCATCTCACTGCCTTCCAGTCGGTAGCCGCTGTTCAGCGCGTCGCCACCGAACCATCCCGGCGTCTCGACAGATTCGGTATCCGCGCCCTCAAGTTCTGAGTCGGTGAACAGGTCGATGGGCATGCCGTACTGCACGAGCATCACGCCGCAATCGTCACGCCACGCCAGAATCTCGGTACCGTCACGTGGCGCGGTGTCGATGGGTCGCCACGCCCGCTCCCGCTCGACCTCGGCGAGGCGGGATTGCAGGGCGTCGCGTTCGGCTTCAGCCTTCTGCCGTAACTCGTGTGGCGTCGGCTTCACCGTCTTCTGAATGGTGAGCGTAAACTTCTCGTCGGGGTTGTTGCCGACTTTGATGCCCGTGCACAGGTAGTTCTCCGCGCCGCTTCGCTTGAACGACTCGGCGAGCATCTCAACCATGCACATTACGATTGGTGACGACAGCACGAACTCGACCGACCCGTCGTCGTATTGCATGTCGAGCAGCCGCGTGCGCTCCATCAGTTCGTCGGCAGTCTTGTCGCGAATCGCTTCCAACTCCTCCCGCAGCCGCGCGGCTTCGTTGGGGGCGGCGGGTGCGCCCATCCTCGCAACGCGGTCGGCTCGCGCAACAGCATCTTCCAACTTCGGTCGCTCATCGCTCATCGGTTGCCTCGCTTTCTGTGTTCGCCGCTTCGCGCGACGTGTCCGCGCCGTTGTGCGCGGTCGGGCCGAACAGGGTGGACTGGTCATGCATCAGTGCGCTCCTGTGTCGTTGATGGCTTCGACTGACGCCGCGATGAACTGCGCCGCGAGCTGCGGGACGATGGCGTTGCCGAAGCCGTGGCAAGCGCCCGCACCCATTCGACCGGGAACCCCATCATGCCGCCGACACAAAAAGGGTAGGGCGCGCCGTCGAAAAGCATCGATAAGCCAATCTGCTTCCCCAAACGCGCACGCCTGGCGATTGCTGGCGTTCTCCCCCAACTGCCACGGTTTCGGTTGTCGCTCGCCATTGGCGTGGGAAGCAACCCAGTAGATGCGCTGTCGCAGGTGGTCAGCGCCGACGCTCGCAGCGCACAAATCGGCGGCCCCGACTTCATGTCCGATTGCTTCCAAGTCAGCGCGAACACCTGCGAGCCATTCGCGTCCATCCGCTGACGCAACCTGTTCGCCAAACAGGCTTGCAGGTCATCGCTGCGCAACCAGCCACCGAAAAGCGGGCCACAGGTGCCGCTCGTCGTCAACGCCTTGACGCTTTCCTGCGACACTGAATGGCTGGCAAGGGCAGCTTCCCGTCCAGACGCCGACGTGTTCCGGCCATCCAGCCAGTCGCAGTGCGTAATCCCAGCCGCCAATGCCTGCGAAAAAGTGACATCGCGTAAACCCGTCAAGGTCGGACGGTCGCACATCTTCGATGCTGCGCTGGTCGACTTCGCCGCGCATGATGTGTCCTTGCGCGATGAGTTCGCGAAGCCACGCTGCCGCACCGGGGTCGTTTTCGTTGTAGTAGGCTTTGTGCTGCATTCGTTCTGCTCACCCATCGCCCACCCCCGGCGTGTCTTCGCTGTTCGCCGCGCGCTTATCTTGCCGGTGCGCCCACTGCCGGTCATGCGCTTTTCGCGCACGCTTCGCGGCTGCAATCGTCTTCGCCTGTTCGCGCCTGAACGCCAGCGTTTCGCGCCGCTCGCCGAGCACGCGCCCGGCGTCGCAGAACCATTCGGCGATAGCTTCGAGCGCTTCTTCCTGCCCCAGCGTCGCGGCGTCGTTCACCGTCACGCGCTTGCCGTTGCACCGGAACCGGATGGTCTGTTCCTCGCCGTCGCGGTCGCGGTAGGTAATCGCGAGCAGGTCGGGTCGTTGTTCGATTTGTGTCACGATGCCTCCATTTCGTCGAACAGCCCCGGCGAAACGGTTGCCGGTGGCGTGGGGTCAATCAGCGCGGTCTGGTCGAATGCCTCGTCTACGCGCTTGCAGGCGATGGCGAAGTAGGTGGGGTCGATTTCGATGCCGAAGCAGGCGCGGTTGAGTTGCACGCACGCGACGGCAGTGGTGCCGGAACCTAGGAAGGGGTCGAGTATCAGCGCGTCTGGGTCGGAAAACTGTTCAATCCACTTGGCAATCAGGGGCAATGGCTTAACAGAAGGGTGGGCCTGAGTCCTATCCCGGCCATAAGTCCACACCGCGTGGGAGCCCCCGCCATTCCACGCCTTTTTGCTGGGACGATGAAAGATACCAACTGGCTCCCATCCGGTGCCCGGCCTGTCGCCGGTGAATTGTGGAGCACCGTCTGGCTTCACCCACACACCGAATCGCACAAGGTTAAGACCCGCACGTTCAGCGGCAGACAGGTGCCTCCAATCGCAGGTTGCCACCACCCACCCACAGGACTTGTCAATCAAAGATCGCATCACCGCGACAAACGCTTCATCGTCCAATGCCGAAAAGTGCACCAGTCGGGTAAAGCCTTCGCCGCTCGCGAACCCCTTGCTTACACACCGACCAGTCGCCACAAAAGTCCTCGCGCCGTCATGGGTTCGTACATGGAACGGCGGGTCAGTCACCACTGCATCGACGCACTTGTCGGGCAGTCTTGGCAGGATGTCCATGCAATCCGCGTTCACCAGCAGCACGTCGCCGCGCAGGTAGTGCGGGTGGCGCTTCACGCAGTCGAGTTGGGCGAGGTCGTGGATGGTCATGACGCCTCCTATTGCAGATTGACCGGCATCACCACGCACCGGAAGTCGCCGTCGATGAACAGCGCGGGCTTGTTTGGCGCGGTCATTTCGATGCGCACCGTTTCGCACGTGCAGACTTTGAGCACCGAAGCGACGAACGCCGGGTTCAAGCCGATGGCGAGTCCGTCGCCCGTCACGCGCCCGCATTCGCACCGTGCCGTTGCGTCGCCGAGTTCTGGCGCGCGGCTGGTCAGCGTGATGGTCCCGCCCGCACAGTTGCCGGGAAAGTCAAACCGCACGCCCCTGCTTTCCTCGCTCGTCATCAGCGCCGCCTGGTCGAGTGCCGCGCGCAGTTGGTCGACCTCGACCTCAACCGTCGTCGTCGCGTCCTTCGGCATCACGTCCTTGTACGGCGGGAAGTTGCCTTCGATTTGCGCCGTCGTCACCGTCCAGTCGTCGCACGTGAACCGCACACGCCCGTCGTCGGCGCGGATCACGGTCACGCCTTCGGCCACGTGCGCAACGAACTGCGCGGCCTTCGTCGGAATCAGCAGCGAATTGCGGTCGAGCGTTTCGTTTAGCCCGACCAGCGACAGTCGCCTGCCGTCGGTCGTGACCACATCGCAACCATTGCCATTCTTGAACATGGCGACGCCTGCGATGGCGTACCGGCTCGCCTCGCGCGATACGCTCGGCAACGTCTGCGCGAACGCCCGCACCAACAGGTCGGCGTCGAGCGACATCAACGGGTCGGTGTCGACTTCGGGCGTTGACGGGTAGTCGCTCGCGGGCATGCCGTGCAACTTGAATTCGCTCGTGCCTGCCGTGACCTTTAGCCCGTCGCCGTCCCCGCGCAGGTCGATGGTCGGCGCGAACACCTTTGCGGCGATGTCGGCGAACCGCCGAGCGTTTACCAACACCGTGCCCGGTTCGTGAATCTCGCACGCCCGAATCGTCGCGGTCGCGGCGAGTTCCTGGTCGGTCGTGGTCAGCCGCGCGGCGCCGTCGCGCGCCTCGATGCGCACGCATTGCAGCGCCGGCTTCGGCGAATTGCCGGGCACGATTCGCGCCAAGCGGCTCATTGCCTCACGAAGCTGGGTCGCGTCAATCGTGCAAGTCAGGTCGGTCGTCGCTGTTGTTGTGGTGGTCATTTTGACTCCATTAAGTGTGTCGGTATCGGTAGCGGTTTCGTCGGTGTGCTCATCAGCTCGTGCAGCTCCTTGCGGAACTTCCACCCGCACGCCTCGCGGAACGATTTGCTTCGCGTCCAGGCGTCGATAATGTCGGGCATGGTGGTGTAGCGCCATCCGTTGCCCGGTCCGCGCCGGTGCAGTTTGACGTTGCGACGGATGCACAACGTCGAGCAGTTGCAAAGATGCGCGGCGTCAGCCACGCTGAATCGCATTCGGTCTATTAGCATCACCCTTGCCTCCTGCCCGCCGGGTACTTGACCACCAGACCTTGCTCGCTGAACGTTAGCGAACGCGTGCTGAACATGAACCCCACGCGCTGCCCTTGCCCCGGCCCGTTGCGCGCCTTGGCAATGACCATTTCGCGATTGATTTCGCGCAGCGTTGCGATGTCGCCGCTGTCCAACTTGCACGCCTTCGTCTCGATGTCGGGCATGAACTTGAGCCACAACACGCACTGCGCGAACCTCGTAAACGCCGCGCCGCCGCTTACGTCGTCGAGCGTTTCGCCGTCGGGTCGCTTTGACGGGTGCGTGACCAGAATGAGCGAGCAGCCGTACTTCTCGGCAATCTTCTTCGCGCGCGACACGAACGACGCATCAGCCAGCCACGCCTTTTCATTGCTCGCCGCAATCGAAATCGGGTCGACCACAATGACGCGCGTGCCCGCTTCGGCAGCCTTGCGAACCCATTCGACGATGTTGTCGTGCGTGGCAATCACATCGCTCGGCGGCGTGTGGATACAGCGACCGAACGACCGCTGCCACGATTGCGTCTTCGCGCGGTGTGCGTCGGCCTCGTCCCGATGTTCCTCGACCCATTCGTAATCGGTCAAAAACGACTCTCCGACGCGCTGGGCAATCGCGCGCAGCAGGTGATATTCATGCGTGTCTTCCAGCATCAGGCACGCGCACGGGATGCCGCTGTCGTGCCAGTACGCAAGGTTCTCAATCACGAAAAACGATTTGGTTGCGCCCGGCGAACCACACAGAATCGTGAGCGTGCCCGGCAGCAGCGCGCGACTCGCGCGCGTCAACACCGAAAACTTCCACGGTACGTTCTTCCAGTTGCCCGACGCAATCTTGTCGAACAGCTTGCGGATGCCGTGGTCGGCTTCGGTCTTCGTGTCGATGTCCCACGTCGAGGTATTCGCGGGCGTGTAGAACTCGGTGCAGCCCGCGACCGCCTTCGCGACCGTCAACTGCCCGTAAGTCTGCGCGCCGCGCTTCTGGTCCCACTTGTCGCGCATCAGACCCGATTGCCGGAACATGGAATCGACCTTGCCCGCGTCGCCGCCCGTCCAGAACGCCAACATCGAACACAGCGCGAGGTCGGCTTCGGAGTGACCTGAATGCGAGTCGGTCGAGTATCCCGACGTGTCGCCGTCCCACAACCGCCGGAACTTCGCCGACTGTTCGCTTTTTTCGATGCGTTCGAGCAGTTCGGCAGCGTCGAGGCTCACCGGTTGCGATGGCTTACGCGCTGGCTTCGCTTGTGGCGGCCACAGTTGCGCGCACAGCCCGTCTAGCTGCTCCTGGCACCGTTCCACCGTCCGCACCGACGCGGGCAGCACGCGGCCCGTAACGGCGAAGAAACGACCGCTGTCGTAGATCTCGACCTCACCACCCCAATCGCCGCGCGTGCGGCAGTTCGGCGTCGGCTTCGTGCCCTTGCCGAACAGCTTGCAGCCCGTACCGCTTGGCGATGCTTCGGTGTACGTGGCAAAGGTGTCGACAATCGCCTGCGCGGATTCGTGCAGCGCGTCGCCGACCACGCAGTCGTCGAGGTCTAGCCCGAAGTACGGGTCGTCGGGCGTGAACACGAAGCCCAACCCGGCAAAGTCGCCGCGCCGGTACGTGTCGAGACAATGCGCGAACGTCGACCACGTACTCGCGTCGGTGCTGCTGGCGGGCTTGTACGAACACGTCACCGGCACCTTGGTTGCCTTGCCGCCGCGCTCGACGACTATCCACAACAACCATTGCGGGCGCTGCTTGAGTTCGTCGGGCACGTTCGCGAGATTGTCGAGGTACGTGGTGGCGTTCATGTTTCGCTGGTGTTGAAGATTTCGTCCACAATCGGGTCGTTTTCGTCGGGCAGGTCGTCGGTGGTCGAACCGCCGCCCCATTCCTCAACGTCGTGGTATCCCTCGTTGTTGAACCACGTCGCCGGGTGCGGGCGGAAGTCTTCGCCGTCGGGCTTCGCGCCTTTGGGCGACGACGCGAACGCCTTGGTCTGCGCAAGCAGCCATGCTGCCGGGTCGTCGTGGTCGGCGGATAGCCTTTTCACAGCCTTTGCGATTGCCTTGAGCGCAGACGGCCGCTTCGCCTTGCGCGGGTAGGCGTTGTAGATTTCGAGCGCGCGTCCCTCTGAACACAGAGACTCATATTCATAATCAGACGTTCCTGACAAGCATTTGCTTAAGCGTTTGCTTGGGCTTTTGCTTCCGCCCTCCTTTCCGATTTGGCGAAGGCGTTCCACCTTGCCGATTGCCTTATCCCGTTCCTTGGTACAGCGCGGATTCTGTCTGGTGTTGCCGTTCCTATTGCTGAACTTCCGGTCCAAAAGGCTTTGCACTTCGCCCTCTGATCCGGGGTCCAACATGGCATCCTTGACAGCTACCTCGGCATTGGCGGGCACGTCGCCTTCGCTCCATTGGCGAAACAGAAGGCGCATGTACCGCCCGAACTGTGCGTCCGACATGGCGCGGCAGTCCCGGTCTGTATCAATGTC
>JAAOEI010001089.1_pt1 | contig 10045 bp, 15 predicted proteins | sample 7059261 | NCBI WGS metagenome assembly JAAOEI01 (sample SAMN14008812, study PRJNA610033) | viral metagenome | isolation source: viral particles filtered from seawater | place: China: Hangzhou Bay, Yangshan Deep Water Harbour | collected 2017-10-31
TCATGTCTCTTGAAGAAGTAGCTTTTGAATTAAAGGTTACACGCGAAAGAGTAAGACAGATCGAAGCCAAAGCAATTAAAAAACTTCGCCGCTATTTGGCGATGAAAGATTTATTAAAGGCTTACGAAAAATTTTTAAAATAGTTATTGACATGCAATTTTCTACATGTAAATTATTGCATCAGATTAAAAATTAAACACACGTAAAAAAGTGGAATTAACATTTGAAAACGGACATTACTATTTGAGCTGCACTTATGAAGAACGTAAAGCTGTAAAAGCTATGGGGTTCAAATGGTGCAATGACACCAAACGCTGGTTCACCAACAACTGGTGGGTTGCTATGCAATCCCCTGCCGCGATTCAAAATTCTGGGCTGCATTTTTATCGCCGCCAAATCGCAAATTCTTTTTCACAAAAATCGCAAGGCATCATCAACGATTCAAAGCTAATGCCGTTCCAAAACGCTGGCGTCGAAGAAATTCGTGAGCGCAAAAATGTTTTGCTTGCCGACGAACAAGGCTTAGGCAAAACCGCTCAAGCAATTTCTTACCTCAACATCGCGCAGCTACCACCACATCAAAGAATAATCATCATTTGCCCAGCATCTTTGAAGCTGAATTGGGTGCGCGAGTTCATCAAGTTTGGCAGCCCCGGCGCTTATCACATCAAGGTAATGACGCATGGCAAAGACAGAATCCGCACCGACAAATCAATTCTCACTGGCAAAACCTGCAACGTTGTGATCGTCAATTACGACCTACTCAAATCGCGCTTCATGCTCGATCAGCTCTTGGCGTTTGATGCTACAATCCTTATCGGCGATGAAGTGCATTACCTCAAAAATCCAAAGACTGCCCGCACCAAAAACGTTGGTAAGCTAATCAACAAGAAGCAGAAAGTGATTTTCATCAGCGGCACGCCGATGACCAATCGCCCGATGGAGCTTTACCCGATCTTGAAGATGATCTCGCCAGAAACTATCAGACCATTCGATGATTGGAAGCGCTATGCTTACCGCTTCTGCAACGGTCGCGAAGGACGCTGGGGATTTGATGCAACTGGATCGAGCCACGAAGCTGAATTGGGTGATCGCTTAAGAGCAACTTGCATGATTCGCCGCTTGAAAAAAGACGTGCTTGACCAACTGCCAGACAAGACTTTGACCGTGCTGCCGTTTGAGCAAAACAAAGCGACAGGTAAAATCATCGAGCAAGAATACCGATTTACTTTCGACCTAGAAAATCTCAAGAAGCACCCGGAGAAAGGCTCCGTAGGGGACTTAGCGAAGCTACGCCATGAATTGACCTTGGCTAAATTACCTCAGTCGATCGCAGCGATTCAAGATTTATTGCAAAGCGTAGATAAAGTTGTGGTATTCGCTTGGCATCGTGACGTGATGGAAGGTTTAAAAGTTGGGCTTGAAGAGTTTAATCCGGTTTTACTCGTTGGTGGCATGAGCATCAACAACAAGCAAGCATCGGTTGACGCATTCCAAAAAGATGATAAGGTAAGAGTTTTCATTGGGCAAATCCAAGCAGCTGGTGTGGGCATCACGCTCACTGCGTCAAGTCACGTAGAATTTGTCGAAGCCACTTGGGTGCCCGGCGAAATTGACCAAGCGATTGATCGCTGCCACCGCATTGGTCAAAAATCTAGCGTCAATGTTAGGTTTCACGTAGTCGAAAAAAGTTTGGATGAAACCATGCTTGTTTCGATTCTGAAAAAGAAAAAAGTTATCAACAAAATTTTGAAATAATTTATGAGCAAAAAGAAATTAACTCTTGGTCAGAAAAGAGCACTAGCTCAACAGAGATTGAGCTTTGTTCCGAAACCAAAAAAAGAAACAGTTTGGGAAAAACGCGGTCAAACTTTTGAAGAATATCAAAAACGAGATACCAGCGGCGTTGATAAATTTTACGGCGTCAACCCGGGGGGAAATTCTGTAGTTAAAAAAGCAGCTGATCCAACAAGTATCTCATCATTGAAAATCAAAGCGCGCTTAGAAGGTGTGCGTGTAAAAGACTCAACTCGCGCAAAAATTCGTGAAAGTCTGGGGCGCGTTAAGCAAGCGAGGGCCGCATGAACATCGAATTCAAAGACGTTCCTGACTTGATGAACGCATTTAAAAAATTCTTCCCGAGCTACTTCCACATTAGCTTTAAATGGATGCCGTGCATGGCGCAGATTGGTGAAGAAGTTAAACAAGTCACAGTCATTCAAGTGGTGGTTAACAACACCAAAGACGGCGGAGCGGCTGAAGAGAATTGGCTGCTTGAGTATGCGCAAACACTACTGAAGAACCCAAAGGAATTGGACGCTTGTGCCAATCGTTGGTTAACTGCTTTTGCGAATGCGAAACGGAAAGCTACGCTTGACATCTTGGGTCACAAGAACGTGGACAAAGCTATGTTAGCTGAGCCCGCAAATAATAACTCTAAACTTATCCATTAATCTTAATTGAAAAATTTTATGAACGCTAAAGAAATCGCAGAAGTAATCAATGTAGCCAACCAATGCAACGCTAAACTTGATGGTATCAAGATGGAGTTCTTGGCGCAGTTAGTTATCAACACTAATCGCATCGTGCAAATCTTGGAGTCAACAATCGTTGGTGGTCAAATGGAATTGCCATTAACCCCACCTCAACCGAAAGCAGCGGCGCCAGCGCCAAATCCTGAAGAGAAAGTTGCGGAAGTAGCTAAGCCTGTTGCGGTAAAGAAGCCAGCTGTTGCAAAACCTGCACCAGTTGTTGCAGAAAAACCGGCAGAAGTTGCAAAACCAGCGCCAAAAAAAGTTGAAGCCAAAGGGCCAACTAAAGAAGAAATGTTAACAGCGCTTGAAGCATTCATCGTGAACCACCCAGATGGTGATGACGCTGGTGTTGAAGCACTTGGCGACGTGCTAAAAGAACTTGGCAACTACACACAATTCCCCGAAGTGCCAGCGGAAAGGTATGCAGAATTGCTGGAAAAAATTAACCAGGAGTAGACCATGACCAATCAAGCCCACTCAAAATTCGGTGCGTCATCTGCGTCTCGTTGGTTAAACTGTCCGGGTAGTATAAAGCTATCCGCGACAGTGCCGCCGCAAAAGTCCAGTGGCTATGCGCTTGAAGGCACCGCTGCTCACAAACTAGCAGAAATCTGCTTGGTCAAAGGTGGCAACCCGCATGATTTTGTGGGCGAAGAAATTACTCTGGACGCCAAAGACGCGGCAAAAGCTGAAAAGTATTTGGTATCTGAAGACATGGCAGACGCCGTGAAAGTCTACGTTGATTACGTTCGCAGCTTACGCGGCGAAATGAACGTCGAAACTAAATTTGATTTGAGTTTCATTGAGCCAGAAATGTTTGGCACCAATGACTGCTGCGTCTACTCGAAACTATTTGGCGTGCTGGAAGTCATTGACTACAAGCACGGCAGTGGCATTGCAGTTAGTCCAGAAGAAAACTCACAGCTCGCTTACTACGGACTTGGCGCCGCAAAAATTTATGAGCTTCACCCGAATAGCACCATCAAGTTGACAATCGTGCAACCACGTGCCGCAGGTGAGCCGATCAAATCTTGGACAACAACTGTCGGCTATCTCGACAAATTTGCCAAGACGTTGAAGAAAGGTGTCAAGGCTTGTAAAGCCAAAGACCCAATTCTGGCTGAAGGCAGCTGGTGCAAATTCTGCCCAGCTCAAGCCGTGTGCCCAAAGATTTATGAGAAGACAATGGAGTTGGCAAAAGCCGAGTTCGCTGATGATGGCGCAATTGTTTTACCGGTGCCAGAAAGCATGAACAAAGTTGACATCAAAAAAGTCTTGGACTTTTCAGACACCCTTGGCTCTTGGCTGCGCGCCATAGAGACGTATGCGTTTAATGCGCTTGAGCGTGGCGAGAAAATTGATGGCTACAAATTGGTGAAGAAGCGTGCCTTCCGCAAATGGAGGGGCAGCGAAGAAGAAGTAGCAGCTCAACTAAAAAAACAAACCGGATTGGAAGAGAGCATTTTCTTCCAGCCTGCAAAGTTTAAATCACCAGCGCAAATTGAAGCGCTGAAGATTGACAAGAATTTGGTTGCCTCGCTATGCGAAACGCCAGATAATGGTAACACCTTGGTGCCACTTAGCGATAAGCGGCCAGAGGTGAAACCATCAATGGAGATTGACTTCGAGCCAATCCCCATTGAGGAATAAGATTGCCGATTCATAGGGGCTGACGATGATTAGTCCCAACGAATCAATGCTGCGCTGACCTCGGCATACTCCTAGAGTAATTTGGTCAAAGCATTGAATCATCTGACAGCTCGGAAAGACGGCAAACTTTAAAAAACTTTTAACAACTTTAAACACGTAAAACTATGTCAAACGCAAAAACTCCAGTAGGTCTTATCAGCTATCCAGTATTGTTCGGTGAAGGCAAAATGAACTCATTGAACGGAAAGAAAGAATATTCAGTCGATATTCTTTTCCCAAAAAACACTGACCTTTCAGTTATCAAAGCAGAGATTGATAAAGCAATCGAAGCTAAGTGGGGTAGCAAACCACCTAAAGGTCTTCGCAATCCAATCAAGGACGGCGATGGCGCCAAACAAAATGGCGAACCATACGCACCGGAATACAAAGGGCACTACTTCGTCACTTTGAAAAACACTCGCAGACCCGGAGTTATGGGGCCTGATGGTGTAACTCCGATCACTGATCAAGGTGACATCTATGGTGGCTGCTACGGTCGCGCAATCTTCAATGCGTTTGCTTACGATCAATCAGCTAACAAAGGGGTTTCTTTGTCGTTAATCCACTTCCAAAAAGCTAAGGACGGTGAACCATTCGGTGGTGCCAGAGTTAGCGCAGAGGACGCATTTGACGCCATTGACTCTGAAGAAGCTGACAACCCAGCTAACTATGAGCAACCAGTTGCTGCACCTAAGAAACGTTCTGCAATCTTAGGCTAGGTTCAACATGATCTTCTTAGACTTTGAGACTCGCTCCGAGGTTGACATAAGAAAGACCGGGGCTTGGGTGTATTCATTGCACCCAAGCACCGAGGTTCTTTGCTTAGCCGCCAAGTATGATGACGCTGAGGTCGGCCTCGTTACCGGCGAACAGTTACGCGAGGCAAGAATTTTACGGCAGGTTCACAATTCGCCGCTCTACAAATTGATCGTGAACAGCGATGAATTGTTTGAAGCGCACAACGCATTTTTCGAGAAAGCGATCTGGCAAAATGTGATGATGAAAAAATACGGGTGGCCTGAAATACCGGAGCACCGTTGGCGTTGTAGCGCATCAGTCGCTGCGTATCACGCATTGCCGCGATCGTTAGGTGGCGCAGGAAAAGCACTTGGCTTAAGCACGGTGAAAGATGATAAAGGCAAACGCGTCATGCTTCAGCTCTCAAAACCAAAGCCACGAGTTGGCGGTTTCATTTCAAAAGAAGAGAGCCCAGAAAAATTCCAAACACTTTACGATTACTGCAAATCCGACGTTGACGCAGAATACGCACTAGCAAATAAGCTCGGGCACTTACCAGAAAGAGAATTAAAAATCTGGCAGCTCGATCAGAAGATTAACCAACGCGGTGTGCACATTGATCGCCAAGCAGTTGACGCCGCAATAAAAATTCTGACAGAGTATGTAGCCAAGATGCTGCAAGAAGTTGATGAGATAAGCGAAGGCGCATTTAGCTCAATTAACCAACGAGCCAAAGTGATGGAGTGGTGCAAAGAGAATGGTGAGAACATGCTCTCTTATGACAAGGCTTATGTGTCGTCGATGGTGCAGAAGGTAAAGAACCAAGATGTCAAACGAATTTTAGAAATCCGCCAAGCTCTTGGCAAAACCAGCACCGCAAAATATGAAGCAATGGCAAACTCAGCGGCGCCAGATAACCGCATCCGCGACGTGCTAATGTATCATGGCGCATTGACCGGCCGCTGGTCTGGCAAGTTGGTGCAGTTCCAAAACCTACCTCGCGGAAGTATAAAAGACATGGACGCTGCGGTTCGTTTGATTAAGTCTGGCAGCTGGCGCAAGATCGAATTATTTCACGGCAACGTGATGAAATTCATGTCAAGCGCAATTCGCGGAATGATTTGTGCACCTGAGGGCAAGATGTTGGTGGTGTCAGATTTCGCAGCGATCGAGGCGAGAGTGCTTGGTTGGATGGCTGGCTGCGAGAAGATGTTGAATCAGTTCAGAAACGGTGAAGACCTTTACAAAGACATGGCGTCAAAGATTTATGGCGTTCCAGTCGATCAAGTTACCAGCGACCAAAGACAGCTCGGTAAAGCTGCGATTCTTGGCGCAGGCTACGGCATGGGGCCAGACAAGTTCTTGCAGACCTGCTTGAGTGGGGGCATCCAAATTGATGAAGAGTTGGCACGCACAGCGATTTTCACTTACCGCCAAACTTACAAAGAAGTTCAAAAATTCTGGTATGATTCAGAGGCAGCCGCGCATTCAGCAGTGCGCTCAAGAAGCTCAATAAAAGTCGGTAAGACCAAATGGTTTATGAAGGATGGGTTCTTGAAGTGTGAATTGCCAAGCAGCCGTATGTTGCATTACTACCAACCTAAGTTCGAGAAGAACGCTTACAAAGACAATTTCGAGTTAACATACCTTAAGTCATTTCGCACGGGAACGTATGGTGGGAAATTGGTGGAGAATATCGTTCAAGCCGTTGCGCGCGATTTGATGGCAGAAGCTATGCTGCGTGTTGAAGCCGCTGGCTTTGAAGTGGTGTTGTCGGTGCATGACGAATTGATCGCCGAGATACCAGAGCAAGCATTCATTTCAGAAAAATCACAGGAGATTATTTTGAAAAGATTTGAGAGCCTCATGGCTGAAACATCTGACTGGGCTGTAGGCTGCCCAGTATCTGCAAGCGGGTGGGTCGGCAAACATTACAAAAAATAATTATGAAATACTACGTTCACAAATTAACTGGCGAATTGAAGCAAGGATGGTCAGCGCTTAAGGATTGGGTTGCTTTACCGCCAGAATACCAAAATAAATTCTTTGAAGATATTCGCTCTTGTATGGTCGGCGTTAAAACCATTATTGCGCATCACGATCTAAAACCAGAAATGCTTTTTGGCGGGAGATGGTCAACCATTGAGGCAGTGAATAAAGGCACAATGGTTTATGCAGACAAAGAAGGTCGAGTAGGTTTTAAGCAACCTTGGCCGTCACCGACAGAACAACGCGAATCTTTTCAAAAAAACTTTCCGCATCTAGTTAAAAAAATCAAAGGTTTTGAGCACGTCGCCACGGTTGATACATCACCAAAACATTATCGCCAAGGGGCTATCGAGCCTTGGGATTTCATCACGAGTCAAGGCATGAATTTTCTTGAGGGCAATATCGTCAAATACGTTACGCGCTACAAAGCCAAAGGCGGCGTAGCTGATTTGCTCAAGGCAAAAACGTATTTGGAAAAACTAATCAAAGAGGTAGTGAAATGCGAAAACTCAAAAAACTAAAAGAATTGTTCAAGCTGACATTGCTTGAAAAACAGAATCTTTTGCAACTGATTCGTGAGCAAGAGCGCATGATTCAGCGGCAGAATTTAATCATCAAATCCCTTCAACAACAAATCAACAGAGGTGTGTAACAACTATGCCAAGAGTAACCGTAGAATCACAAATGTCGCGTGATAAAACAGTCATTGAATTGACCAAAGAAATCGTCAAAATGAAAACCGTTCTTGACGATAAAGCTGCGAAGCCAGATGGCCGCAAACTTGAATTGCACATGGACGCATGGAAGAAATTGCGCGAGTCGCTAACTGCGCTCAATGGCTTTTTGAACTGCGAAATAATTGCGAGCTCAAATGTGAGCTTCGCTAAAATGTGGGGGGTGGACTGAGTGAAAACAATCTTTGCGTTTGATCTAGGAACCAAATGCGGCTGGGCAATCTTCGATGGACAAAAAATAAAGTCCGGCGTCAAAGAGCTCAAGGCCACAAGGTTCCAATCAGCAGACATGCGGTTTGTGAACTTCCGAGATTTTCTTGACGGACTTAAAAAGCAGACGCAGAAAAACACACAGCTTCATGGTGCTGCGCCAATTTATTTTGAAGAGGTAAGGAAGCACATTGGCGTTGATGCCGCGCATTGCTATGGTGGGTTTAAAGCCACGCTCACCACCTTCGCTAATGATAGCAAACTTTCTTGGCAAGGTGTGCCCGTAGGCACAATCAAGAAGCACATCACCGGCAAAGGCAATGCCGACAAATTAGCTGTGATTAAAGCAGTTCAAGCGCTTGGTTACAACCCCAAAGACGACAATGAAGCTGATGCCATTGCATTGCTTGAGCACGCTATGAAGCAAGAAGGCATTATTTGTAATCGAAAGGTGAAGTGAAGCGGTTAAATTCGTCAGAAATTCTTGAGCCAATTGGCTTCAAATTCACGATGATTTTTTCCTGATTATTTTTGAAGTAGATAGTCGCGAACAGAAGCACTAAGCACGCTGCGGCTAGAATGGTGATTACGATTTTTTCTTTCATTTCAACCTCACACGGTTTTTGAACCAGCCAAAAATAAACTTCTTGTCTTTCGGTCTTTGCTCGCACAGCGAAATGTAAAATTCGCCCTGAAGCGCATTGAGCATATTGAACAAAACAACTTCGCCGTCAAGTCCGCGTTTAGCGATAAAAGCGCCAAGAGCGTCAACAGATTTTGTGCCAATCTTACCGTCAACTATGAGATCAGTTCCGCCGCCATTGAGCGCATTTAGGCAACGTTGCAAAAATTTTCCAGCGCGATCAATACCCATATTTACACCGGTGTCAAAGAGTTCTTCGGCGACTGATGGTGCCAAAGCGCAAATGGCGTCGAGGCTCAAAGTGTCCCAGTATTTTTTGGCGTAGATGTTGAAGGCTTCACTGTAAGTCATCAGCGACATTTCGAGATTAAATCCGCATTCACGCGCCACAGCTTTGGTAATTCCAAAATTGGTTTCGCCACCTGAGTCAGAAGGGTCGTTGACGTAGCCGCCCTCAACTTTTATTGTGGCGTCAATTATTTTTTGCTTTTGGGCACTGGTCATATTCCCTCTCATTGATTGCATGGTTGTTAATGTATTTGTCGATCGTAGTTCTAAACTTATCGCTCTTGCGAATCTCGTCAATGTTGGCAAAGTCTTGGCGTTCTAGCCAAAGACTTTCATACTTCCCTTCGCAAAAAGTATCAGACAGCACAATCTTTGCAGCGGGCTTGGCGCAACCACTCAAGATTATCGTTAGTGCTAATTGCGCGAGCAACTGCTTTACGCTGCTGAACCTGTTTTTTAACTTCGATGACTTCATGTTGAATCTCGATTTGCTGTTGTTGATGGTCAATGATCTCTTCTTGTTTTCCGGTTTTAGCGGCGAATTTGAAGAATAGAACCACAGCAATAATGACCACACTAGTTGCTGCTAGGATTTGCCAAATTTTTGCCATATTTTTTTGTCATTAAAATGTCTGCTAGTCCGGCTGCCAGTAAGCCAGCGGCGAAGAAGCAAAGAGTTTCGATAAGATCAATCAGCTCGCTATTTTTATCCGCTTTGATGAAGTGGACTGACGCAGCGATTGAAATACCGAGAAGCACGAAAGTGGTTGCCAAACCTGCCAAACGTTTTGAACTATTTTCGCCTTCGGGGCCTTGAAAAAATCGAATAAAATTCATGGTTAATGATGGTTTCGTTGATCGACAATTTCGCGATGAAGCTGTTTTATCTCGTCGAGCACGAGGTTCAACGACCCCATGGTAGCGGCGCTATTATTCCTCTCGATATGGAGCACCGCACTCTTTACAGTTTTTTCAATCGACTCCTTAAATTCAATTGAGTTGAAAATTTGTTTGCAGATTTTTTCAACGGTCTTTTCGATAGTAGCGTAATCAGTAGCTTTTTCAACTTTATCAATGCGTTCTTCGTGATCGGTTTGTTTTAGTTCCAAAAGCAATGCGCGATTGTTAATCTTCACAATAAGCGAAATAACGTAGAGAAACGTTAGCGCAAATGGCGTTATGATCCCGATGATTGCTAAAATTGAGTTTAAGTCCATTAC
>JAAOEI010001090.1_pt1 | contig 10045 bp, 19 predicted proteins | sample 7059261 | NCBI WGS metagenome assembly JAAOEI01 (sample SAMN14008812, study PRJNA610033) | viral metagenome | isolation source: viral particles filtered from seawater | place: China: Hangzhou Bay, Yangshan Deep Water Harbour | collected 2017-10-31
TATTATGAAACCTAGTAAAAAAGACGCTCTGATGAAAACTTTGTTGTATGAGACTGCTGCTGTCATTCATGTCGGTGAAGGTGGTCGGCCCACTACGGTTGCAATGGTGGACGTTGAGAAGAACGCTACTGACATGAAGAAGTTGGAAACTGCTTTCATGAAGACCAACAGCATCACTGATGCTTGGTGGGTCAACGAAGGTATTTACAAAATGTTTGATGGTGCGACTTGTCGGAGTACGAGTGTCGGTGACATGGTGTTGTTGTCGAGTGGTAAGAAATACAAGGTTGATGCTTGTGGATGGAGTGAAGTCTAGAATGGTTGAATACAACATGGTATATCCCGCAAATCGTTGGGTTAATGAAGAGTACATTCGCATGATGTATAGCGATGCAATTGCCAACGGTGAGGTTGAGTATACTGATTTGACCGACATCAATGATATTATTGATGAATTGATGGATACTGGCGATGTGACATTTACCACAAAGGAAAGAGAAGTCTAATGATACGCCCAACAAAAAACCGTGAATTTGTAATTAATCTGGACGGTCCAGATGGTAACGCAGTGGTCTTGATGGCCTATGCAAAACGGTTTGCCAGGGATATGGGTTATGCTTCTGATGAGGCTATCCTTAACTTGATGATGGATGGTGACTACACCAACCTTGTCAGAACCTTTGACAAGTATTTCGGTGAGTTTGTGATTTTGGAAACGACAAATGAGGAATTGTTGAATGCCTAAGGTTTCTGCAAAACGTGAGAAGATCAACGTTGCGAAGGCAGCGGCACCTAACGTGCCTGGTGATACATGCCCGTCAATTGATTATGTGCAAGAGATTATTGATCAGATTGCAAATCGTGGTGATGACTGGGCTGATAAACAGGCCGCAGTGATCACTGATCTGCTTGAGTATGTTCGTGACGCAAACTTTGAGTTGCGTAAATCTTCAAAATACTGGTACGACAAATACAAGGAGGCTGCATAATGCAGATTAAATATTGGGGCAACAGACCTGCTTTTGCTCGAAAAGAATATGGAGTTTACCATCACGGCGAAGGCAGTCCAGAGTATATTCAACTTGTAGAAAATAATGCGCCATCAATGAGCGAGAGGTTGTGGAGAATTAGAGAGCAACTTTCAATCGCAGAGAAAAGAATATTTGATGCGATTATTGAACTTCCAGAAATGGAAAAAAGAGAGGCGGTTCGCAAGGTTTCTGAATATACTGGCACTTGCCAAGACACAGTTAGATGGCATTTTAAAGCCATTGAGTGGGCGATTTGCTGGGCAACGATGGATGAATTAGAAAATATAAGGGAGGCTGTATAATGCAAGTCAATACTGGTTCGGTTGCGATACTAACCAAGTCAATTTTGAAGTCAGAGATTGAAGTCTTGAAGACAAGGTTGGATACGCCGGTTGCGGGCCCCGGCAGTCCTAGATACCTTGGTGATATGGCAGATTTGAGGACTGCTGTTCGTGTGTTGGAAAAACGAATTAAAGAATTAGAAGGAGCGGGTGTATGATTAAAGCGTTAATGGTTATCACTATGGTAACAGGTACAACATACGAGGTAAAATTACCTAGTATGGAACAGTGTATGGCAGAGAGGACTCCTGTTGAAGTTCAAGGTGATGTGGAAAGTACAGCCTGTATTCCACGAACTGAAGATGAAAAAATGTCAAGAGAACTATTCAACCGATGGCTGGATGTTATCTTACAAGTGCAAGAGCAGAAACAATGGACAGAGCCCTGTAATCTAGAAGAGGATTACTATCCACCGAAACCATAAATAAAGACATGATTGTAATTACTGATTCTGCTAAAAAATATCTGGACTCTGTAAGAGGCAATGATCATGTATCACTTGCTGTTCAAGGTGGGGGATGCGCTGGGTTCCAGTACGTTTGGGGATTGAAGTCAGATCATCCAGACGTTAAGTGGGGTGACCCAATAGATGACACGCTGGTTATTGATCCAGTGGCAGAAATGTATGTGTTAGGAAGCGTTGTTGACTATGTTACTGAATTAGGCGGTTCCTACTTATCCATAAAAAATCCCATGTCTACATCAAGTTGTGGATGTGGGGAAAGTTTTGGAGTTTAAGTATGTGGCAAATTGTGGTTATAATGATGGTTGGGATGCTTGCTGAAAAAGATGCAATTGAAATAACTCATAATGATGGTAAACTATTACTGTTTGAAACGCAAGAAATTTGTTATGCTCATGTGTATGAGAATTTGGATAAGTTAAAAGAATTTGCATCTTCACAATTTGACGGGGCACCTGTAAAGACAATTAGATGTAATAAAGTGCCATTTGGAGTATGAAATGTATGAGTACAGATGTAAAATTTTAAGAGTAGTTGATGGCGATACGGTAGACGTTGACATTGATTTAGGTTTTGGTGTCTGGATGCACAAAGAGCGCATTCGTCTACATGGTATAGATACGCCAGAGAGCCGCACCAGAGATTTAGTGGAGAAAGTCTTTGGTCTTGAAGCGAAGAAAATGGTGGAGACATGGTTACCACCTGGCTCAACTCAAACTTTAATCACTCAAAAAGATAAGTCTGGAAAGTTCGGCCGAATACTTGGTAAGTTTAGAATATTTGATGGAAAGAACGATAGAGAATCCACGATAAATGAGTGGATGGTTGAGAACCACTATGCTGTGGCGTACAATGGACAATCAAAGAAAGCAGTAGCAAATGAACATCTCAAAAATTACCAAAAACTCGTTGAAAGTGTCAGCATTAGTCAAAGTGAGCTTGATGTGTACATCAATTCTCGTTCTTAATGGTTGTTTAGCCGTGACTATTATCAGTGGAGTTGTGGGTGGTGTTGATTCTGTAGCAAAAGAAATAAAAATTAATAAACTTGAAAAAGAGATAGAGAAGATAAAAAAGGATCGTGATGAGTAATTGGTGGATTGAAGAGTATAAGAAATACCACAGAGAACAAAATGATTATGGAAACGGCGGCGCCCTAAAATTTCACAAACGACATATTGATGACCTAATCCAAGACACAAAGGCAGAAACCCTTCTCGACTTTGGTTGTGGGAAGGGCGATGTGTATAAGGTCAATGATTGGGACTGGCCCATGCCAACTCTATATGATCCAGCAATTCCAGAGCATGATGAGCTGCCTGATGGTACGTTTCACGGTGTTCTGTCCACTGATGTGATGGAGCATATACCAGAAGACCAGATACCAGAAATTATTGACCAGATATACTCACGAGCAGAACGGTTTGTATATCTTGGTATTGCAAACAACGAGGCACATGCTGTGTTGTCTGATGGCACAAATGCTCACGTTACTCGACAGTCCGTAGAGTGGTGGGCAAATCAAGTAAAACTACACGCACCCAAAGAGGTTTATACGCATATTAAAACGTATGGTGACAGTAATGGGTACATGATATTGAATGAAGAGATATATTTGGAGTGGATGTTAGAGAATGTCTAATGTAAAGGATAAGTATAAGTACGTTGTAAAACAAGTAGATGGCGATGAATATGTTGATCATACTTTTATTGGATTGACTCCACAGGCTGGACGTTATCAGGGTGTCATATACGCATATGGTAAAGTGTATATCCCAGAAGAAAAACAACCAAATCCAGATGGGACCTTGCCATTTAAGTTTGAATATGATATCATAGACAGTAACGGTTGGAGTCAAGAGGACTTCGGTGAAGACTTTTTTGAATTGATCGGTGATATATTGGTTGATATCATTGAAAACGAAGAAATTGAAGAAGACACTTGACAATCCTACAGAGATGAAAAAAGGTTTATGAATGCAGACAATTGAAAAGACTATTCTAGCCAATCTAATACACAACGAGCAATACACAAGAAAGGTGTTGCCCTTCATCAAGGGTGACTATTTTTCTGATAGGACAGAGAGAACTGTATTCGAGGAGATACAGAAATTTGTAGATAAGTATAATGATCTACCAAATCAGAACGCTCTAGAGGTTGAGCTGGACAGTCGCAAAGACTTAAACGAAGATGATTATAAACGAGTATTATCAGTAGTTAAGGAGCTTAAAGAAGACGAAAATGCGATTTTTGATTGGTTAGTGGAGACTACAGAGGATTTTTGTAAGGATAAGGCAGTATACAATGCGATTGTGGACGGTATTGCGATTATTGATGGAAAAGATAAAAAACGAGGTGTCGATGCTCTACCTACAATTCTTACAGACGCCCTTGCTGTTGGTTTTGATAACCGTGTTGGTCACGATTATCTACACGATACTGATGCCCGGTTTGAGTTCTACCATAAGGTAGAGGAGAAGATTCCATTTGATCTGGACTTCTTCAATCGTATCACCAAGGGTGGACTGCCACAGAAAACACTAAACATTGTTCTTGCGGGCACTGGTGTTGGTAAATCGCTGTTCATGTGTCATATGGCAGCAAACTGTTTGAGTCAGGGTAGAAACGTCCTGTATATCACTCTGGAGATGGCTGAGGAACGTATTGCTGAGCGTATTGATGCAAACCTCATGAATATTTCTATAGACGATTTGCATGAGTTACCCAAGCAAATGTTCGACAACAAGATAGGTCAAATCGTGAATAACACGAGCGGGCAGTTGGTGATCAAAGAATATCCCACTGCATCTGCTCACAGTAATCACTTTAGAGGACTGATCAAAGAACTTGCGGTCAAGAAATCTTTCAAACCAGATATCATCTTTGTGGACTATCTGAATATTTGTGCTTCATCTAGATTTAAGGCGAATGGAAATGTTAACTCGTATATGTACATCAAGGCAATTGCTGAAGAACTTAGGGGACTCGCAGTTGAGACAAACGTCCCGATTATGTCGGCTACACAAACCACAAGGAGTGGATACACCAATACAGACATTGGCTTGGAAGATACGTCAGAGAGCTTTGGTCTACCAGCTACGGCTGACCTCATGTTTGCGCTCATTAGTAATGAAGAACTTGAAGAATTAGATCAGATTGCAGTGAAACAATTAAAGAACAGATATAACGATCCGACCATAAATAAAAGGTTCGTTATAGGTGTAGATCGTGCAAAAATGAAACTCTTTGACGTTGAAGAAAGTGAACAGGCTGGTCTTGTTGACAGTAATCAACGAAAAGGGGCGGACGATAAATTTGTAGAGGCTGTTTTCGACCAGACTGATTTTGGTGATGGTTGGAAAGTATAAGGAGAGACGACATGTCACTTAGTGATCTAAAAAAAGAATATCAGGCAGAGTTAGACCACTTGCAAACTCTTGTTGAAAATCTTGTGAACAATCCAAGATATGGAGAGCTAAATTTACCGCTTATTCGTAAGCATGTTGATGAGATGGCACCCATCAAACAAAGAATAGAAGTGCTAGAAGAAACATTTAAAGTGAAATAACGCACTATAAATAATACCATGATATCTTTTATAGAACTTACAGAAGATAAGGCTGGGAAGAACTTGCACCTTGAACACCTTGAGGATGAAATCCTTAATTTTGGTGTTGACGGTGGTCGAGCAGCAATCAACTTTTTGCGGTCACTAAGAGATATGATGGCAGGCGAGAGTCGGTCATCAGTCAATATGACTGTAAAGTGGGATGGTGCGCCAGCAATCTTTGCTGGAATAGACCCAGAAGATGGTAAGTTTTTCGTTGCAAAGAAGTCTGTGTTTAACGTCAATCCAAAGCTATACAAGACAGTGCAAGAGATTGACGATGACCTATCCGGCACACTGAACGCAAAATTCAAGGTTGCACTGGAAGAGCTCTCCAAGCTTAACATCAAGGGAGTTCTACAGGGTGACCTTATGTTTACGGATGACGTAGAGACAGACGATATTGATGGTGCCAAATACTTCACATTTCAGCCCAATACAATCGTATATGCGGTTCCTGTGGATAGTGACTTTGGCAAGAAAATATCAGCTGCAAAGATAGGAATCGTCTGGCACACCACATATACAGGAAAATCATTGCCTGACATGAAGGCAAAGTTCGGTGCTGATATCAGTAAGCTGAACACACCATCTTCTGTATGGATGGATGATGCGTCTTACAAGGATACCTCTGGAACTGCCACATTTACCTCTGCTGAGACAGATAAGATCACAAAAATATTGTCGGACACGGGTAAAACATTTCAAACGATCAACGGGCCCAAATTGCGTGCTTTCCTAAGGCTACAGGACAGCATGACAGGTCAAATTGCTGGTGCCTCTCTCAAGACATATAATAATAGTAAGGTAAGAAAGGGAGAGAAGATCACAAACCCTGCTGCACACGCAAAAGGATACGAGGAATGGGTATTTGACTCGATACAGAAACAGATAGACAAAGCAAAGTCAGACAAGGGAAAAGAGAAATACGAAAACATACAGAAAGAGTATGTGAGAGAAGTCAAGCGTCACACAGCAAATCTCAAACAGGTAATTGCTTTCCAGAACCTACTCGTTGACGCAAAAATGATGATTGTGACCAAATTGGACAAAGTGAAATCCATTGGAACATTCATTCGCACACCTAACGGATTTAAGGTAACCAACCCAGAGGGATACGTTGCAATTGATCGTGTAAAAGGAAACGCTGTCAAGCTGGTGGACCGTATGGAGTTCTCGTTTAATAATTTCACTGCGATTAAGGCATGGGACAGATAATACACGAGCACACACTTCACCTACCCTCCTACGAAGACACAATGTCACGAATTGTTGGAGATTACACACAAATCGGTAGAGTAAAATCCAACGTGGGTGGATATCAAAGTATATTGATTGAGCCAGAGGATATGCCGTCCAGCTTAAAGAAATGCATCGACCATTACACGCATGAAATAAACGATACAGTAAGCATGGCTCACTGGTGGATCAATGTAAACGGAGAGGGACACTTCAACGCCACACATGATCATTATGACAGAACACCACCTGCTTCTCCTGTAGGTATGAGCGGTGTATACTATATTTCCATACCAGATGACAACATGGGTGACATTGTTTTTCAAGGGACAATCATGAGAAACAATCCCACACTATATGACCCACCCATACGCATTTCACCTGTAACCAATAAGCTTGTACTGTTTCCATCTGACTGCTTTCATTCAGTGGAGTCCAATATGTCGCATCAAATTAGAATAAGCATCTCATTTAATTATACATAAATAATTCCATGCCAAAAGCAAAATATTCACCATGTATTAAAGTTTGCACATATGACGATGAAGGATATTGTCTTGGCTGCTCACGCACTAAAGAAGAAATACAGGGATGGCGTAACAGAACAGAGGAAGAACAACTCGCTGGTATAGAAATGCTAAGAGAGAGAAGACTGTGGAGAGCAACGGAATCACTCTAAACAAAAGAGAGCTCCGCCTTCTTAAAGAATACATGGGTCATCATGGATGGAATGACCTTCTCGTTTCACACCCCAATAACGATCCATTATATCAACCAGATGCAGACATGATAAAACGATATGGTGGATTACGCCCTAAATTCAAGATGACAGCTGAAGAGATAGACAGATTTCGTAAGAAGCTAAGCATATGATCCCAGAGAACATACCAACAGATAATACAGTATATGCATGGTGTGGAGAGTATTTCATCACATTAACCATATGGCAAGAGAAGTTTCCAGTAGAGATGCTGTGCGCTCTACACTATGCAGAGAAGATGACACAATACATTTTTTAGGAGAGTATATTATGAGTGTGACTAATCTTTGTGAATTTATGGAAGGTGAAGAGGAGCCAGAGGTAAGATATAAAAAATGCATAAAATGTAAAGATATCAAACCGCTGAGTGAATTCAAATATCGCAATTTCACAGTGAATGGAAAAGAAGAAACGATTAATACATGCAATTCATGTGAGAAAAAAGAAAATAAGATAATTTCAAGACTTAGGAAATATCACCCATTACCGGATAAAGACTATAAGTGTCCTGGCTGCAAACGAACAGAGGATGAGATTAAGAGTGAAGGTGGATGGCAACATCATTCAAAAGGTAAGGTACGAACTGTCTGGAGATTAGATCATTGCCATGAGACAGGTGCTTTTCGTAGCTACCTATGTGACTATTGCAATAATATAGAGGGACGAGCATACGATTCTGATACTCTTAGAAGACTGGCGGACTACAAAGATTATCATTGGCGGAAGAATAACCCAGAATAACCCATAATATCCCATTTTTACCCAATCATTAAAAAGGTTAAAATAAACATGAGTCTGATGTGATTAAAGTCCACAGCATATCGCTCCACAATCCACGCACCCACAAAAAATATACAGAAAAATGAAAAAAATGCCTTGACAATCCCTTGACAGGGTGGTACTATGGGTATGTTGAGAGAGTAAGAACACATACAGGAACTAAGACATGGCTAAAGTTACTACAAAAGAGATGATCACCCTGATTGACGAAGATATCAAGTTCGCCTTGGAGATTGGTGACAAGGAGTTCGTCGGGTATCTGAAAGACGCAAAGGCCAAGTTGCTGGACGCTGAGTATCCCACACGCAATGAAGAGTATGCTGAATTATTCGGAAAATAATGCATTTTCTTGTTGACAAACCCTGACGGATATGGTACTATAAAGACAATGGAGAGAGACTTCTGGAGTGGGAACCACCCACTAGGTCACATGACACTGCTAGCACTCTCTGAGGATTTGGAATGATTGACTTCATAGATGCCCATAACGGTGGTATCAAGATGTTTGCTGGTGATAACCTCAAAGGTTGGGCCAAGACTGCCACTGGTATCGCATACACTCTGAAGACATGTGGTGTTGCAGATACCGTATATGGGAGTGGCAGCATGGACTTTGCTGCCGACTATGGGTTCGAGACGAATGATGGTGCGATGTTGTTATACAAGAAAGCATTGGAGTTGATTTGATGACTGCTCTACCTCGCCTCTATGCCAAGGGTTACTCCAATGTGGATGGAGTCACTCCGATCTACTTCTGGGGTCTGGGTAGCTACAAGTATGAGATTAAGGTTCGCAATACAACTGATTGGCGTAAGAACGGGAGTGAGGTCTTTGAGGACTCCTATGAGGAAGCCATGAAAAAGTTTGAGAAAACTGTTGACAAAGTGGTTCTGTTGTGATACTATAATATCATGATAAAGTTTCTTCTCTTTCTGGCAGCTGCCTATGTTGCCGTTAACGTTCTGATTTTTGGGAGTATGTATCTTATAATGCTGTGATACCTTGGAGAGCATCCCGAATGGACTTTCGTATATTGCTGAATTGCTAAGTGGTCTGATGCTCTCTCTTTTATAGTTGGATGTGGTCCATTGGTAACAGTGGACCTTCACCGGATGCCTAGAACGAGCAAACCCAGTTATCTCATCCAACACTTTTATGGAAGGCACTGGGACGCCCGTCACTGCGCTATCATCTGCTGGGTGTAACGTACATGGGGTGTGAATGGTCCGATCTGACTACGATCAGCGGTGTGTCAGGCACTGTAAGAGAGGTTCGATTCCTCTCCCTTCCTGATCCTCTGGGTAAATGGCTTTATATATGGGGTGGGGGGTTAAAACTGGATTGACCTTTCTAATCTATAAATGCAATAAGGTGTCTTTGAAATATGTTAGAGTTTGATTATTCGATAGACTACAAGAACACGCTGTTCGTTCCCAATGATTCCCGTTATCGTATTGGGAGAGGAGAGCAAGGTGTATTACTGATTCGTCCCTATACAGAGGACATATGCCAGTATTGGCGTTTTAAAACTGTACATGAAGCAAGAGTAAGTTCTCAGCGTATCTACGATCTATATTGTGAATATCGTTCAGAGAAAGACTTTGTGGGTATGGACATGTGTCGCAAGTTTCTTGAGATGGGTTTCACAAGAGCTCGCAGATACGCAAATCATGCAGATGGTAGAAAGTATGATGCGAAAGGAAATGTGAAACCCCAAGAACCAGATGCGTTAACCAGTGAGAAAGCAATCTCAGCTCGTATCTTTAAACAGATGCGTGATGAAGTTGCATATGATCCTGTGTATAAGTCTATGCGTAAGGAGT
>JAAOEI010001092.1_pt1 | contig 10038 bp, 11 predicted proteins | sample 7059261 | NCBI WGS metagenome assembly JAAOEI01 (sample SAMN14008812, study PRJNA610033) | viral metagenome | isolation source: viral particles filtered from seawater | place: China: Hangzhou Bay, Yangshan Deep Water Harbour | collected 2017-10-31
GTAACCGTAACGACGTGGCCGACGCGCCCTGCGACCGTGTGGAAGCCGCCCCTCTCTAATCTGATATAGCTGGAGGCCGTCATGGCAGCCGCATTTGAAACAACGGCCTTCCAGAACGACGCTTTCGAGGTAGGCGGCGCGTCTACGCAGACCCTGCTTCCCGGCCTGCTGTCGAACGCGAATACATTTTACGCGCCGAGCATCACGCGCGGCACCGTCACGCTAAGCCCAGCCAAGCTGGCGAACAGCAACACCTTCTATGCGCCCTCAGTCCATCCCGGCACCGCCACGCTTTTCCCCGGCCTTTTGGCCAATACCAACCAGTTCTACGCCCCCGCGATCAATCCCGGCACGGTAAGCCTCGCACCCGCGCGCCTCAACAATACGAACGTCCTATACAGCCCCACGGTCACACCGGGCGCTGTCACCCTGTCGCCCCCGCTGCTGTCCAATACCAACGCCTTCTACGCAGCGACGATCCGCCGAGGCACTGTCACGCTCAGCCCCGCCCGGCTGAATAACGCGAACGCCTTTTACAGCCCCTCAGTCCATCCCGGCACAGTCACGCTCAGCCCGGCGCGGCTCGACAACAGCAACCAGTTCTACGCGCCAACCGTCTCGGCAGTTACACCCCAAGACCTTTTCCCGGCGCGGTTCGATAACGTCGCCTCATTCTTCGCTCATTCGGTCAGTCGCGGGACATATCCGCTAGCCAACGTGGCGCAGCCATTCCCCAGCCCCGCGCAATCGTATCCGCTCACCGCTTTGCAAACCTATCCGTTGCGCGCCACGCAAACCTATCCGCGTGAGAACCTGGCGCAGCATTATCCGCTTGAGGAGGCAGCATGAGCTTGATCGTTGAAACCGGCACCGGCTCCAGCACCGCCGAAAGCTACGCGTCGGTTGCGCAGGCCGATACGCGCCTTGCTAACCTTGGCATGACCACTTGGGCCAGCGGAACCGTCACCGCAGAACGAGAGCAGGCCCTTCGCCGCGCTACGGCTTACATGGAGCAGGCCTATCGCAATCGCTGGAAGGGAACTCGCCTCCTTCGCGTTCAGGCCCTGTCATGGCCGCGCTATGGCGTCTGTGCTGACGGCTACCCGGTTGACAGCACGGTTGTTCCTGATGCGGTGGTCAATGCCTGCATTGATCTGGCGTTCAAGGCGGCGGCAGGGGATCTGAACCCTGATCTGACTAAGACCATCGTTCGAGAAAAGGTCGGGCCGCTCGAAACCGAATACAGCCCCCATTCGCCCGACGCCACGCGCTATCGTTCGATTGACCAGGCGCTTGAGCCCTATCTGAAATGGCAGTTCGGAGTGGTTCGCGCATGACGGCGGCGCAAACTGCCGACCGGCTGATAACGGCCAAGGGGCAAGCGGTCACGCTAACCCGCCGCGCGTCCGGTGCGTATGACCCGGCGACGGGGGCAGCGACGGTTACGGAAACCACGCAAGCCGGAAAGGGGGTGATCCTTCCGCTTGCCGCCGCGGTGCGCCATTCCGGCAACAGCAACGTCCCCGCCGGTTCTGTGCAATGCCTGTTGTCGGCGGTGGGGATTACAGCCCCGACGCTGGACGACACGCTTACCGATGTGAACGGCAAGAAATGGGCAATCGTGGAAGTGTCCACGCTGGAGCCTGCCGGGTCTGCGGTTTTCTATGATTTGACTGTGAGGGCGGCATGACTTTCGCGCTCGACCTCAAGACATTTGCCGACAAGGCCAAGGCCAAGGCCGATGATGCGGTCGGCCTGATCGTGGTCAAGGTGGCGGCTGAACTCGACCGGCGCTCTCCGGTGGGCGATGCGACCTATTGGAAGCGCAAGCCGCCCAAGGGCTACATTGGCGGGCACTTCCGGGCCAACTGGCAGCTTGGGGTCGGCGTTCGGCCCACGGCGGAAATCGCGGGCACAGATCGCAGCGGTTCGGCAACGCAAGGCCGGATCATGGCGGCTATCCCCGAAGAAGCGGCGGGCAAGCTCTATTGGCTCGTGAATAACGCGCCCTATGCGCAGCGGTTAGAACATGGCTGGAGCCGTCAAGCGCCGCAGGGGCTCGTCGGCCTGACTGTCACCAAGTTTCAGCAGATCGTCAATCAAGCCGCTGCGGAGGTTCGCCAATGAGCCTGACCCTCGTTCGCCGCGCGCTGGAAACCGCCCTAGACGCCGCCCTGTCCATTGATGTGGCCTGGGAGAATGTGCCCTATACCCCGACCACGGGCACGCCTTACGCACGGGCCTATCTGCTGGCCGGTGAACCTGACAACCCGGAAATGGGCGGGCTGATTACCGAGCGCGGCTTCCTGCAAGTTTCCCTGTTCTATCCGCTGGGCACTGGCCCCGCTGCGGCCATGGCGACTGCCGAGGCCATCCGAACCGCTTTCCCCCGTGGCGCGTCTTTTACGGCGTCGGGCGTCGTCACACAAATCGAACGCACGCCGGAAATCGGCCCGGCTATGACCGAAGAGGATTGGTATAACCTCCCGGTGCGGTGCCGCTTCTACTCGCATCATCAATAGGAGGGCACTATGGCCGTCGCACAGGGCATCAACAAAACCGTTGCTTACAAGAAGCAGACCGCGCTTAACTCGACCGCTTCCGGTTCGGGCGGGCAGCTCATTCGCCGCGAAACCGCGACGTTTAACCAAACCAAGGACACCTACGAGGCGAACGAAATCGTCTCGCATCAGCAGTCCACGGGCGCAACCCATGGCATCGCCAAGACCGCTGCCACGCTGAACGGCCTGCTGTCGGGCGGTTCCTATTCGGACTTCATTGACAGCCTGCTGCGCAAGGCCCGTGCCGCCACTTCGGCCATTTCGAGCCTGTCGCTCACCATTGCCGCGTCGGGGTCTAACTACACCATCACGCGCAGCACTGGTGACTTCCTTACGGGCGGCATCAAGGTCGGTGACGTTATCCAGCTTTCGGGCGGTTCGCTGAACTCAAACAATATCACGAAAAACCTCGTGGTGGTTGGCGTGACGGCTACTGTCCTGACGGTGAACGTCCTTAATACGGGCTCGACGCTAACTGCGGAAGGCCCGATTGCCTCTTGCACCGTCACGGTTGTCGGCAAGAAGACTTGGGTTCCGACCTCTGGCCACACGAACGAATATTACACCTTCGAGGAGTATTATTCGGATATCGCCCGTTCGGCAGTTTACCCCGACATGCAGATTGCGACCATGGATGTATCGGTTCCTGCGACCGGCAACGTCTTGGCCAACTTCGGCATCGTCGGGCTTGGCGCTGTCACCAAGTCGGGTTCGCAGTCGCTTACTTCGCCCACCGCTGCCACGACCTCCAGTGTGCTGGGTTCCGTGGCCGGTGCGGTTTACGTTGGCGGCACCCGTTACGGCACGATCACCAGTTTCTCGCTCAAGGTTGACGGGCAGGTTGCTGGCGGTGAGGCCGCTATCGGATCGAACGTCGCTGCTGACGTATTCCGGGGCCGGATCAAGGTCTCTGGTTCGTTCACGGCGGTTTACGATGCCGATACCATGGCCACCCCGTTCGATCAGGAAACGGCGACCTCGCTTATTGTCGTTCTGGCCGATAGCCGCACCGATGCGGCCAATACGGTTGGATTCACCATGAGCCGCGTTAAGCTATTCTCGAACGATGCGGACGACGGCGAAAAGCAGATTGTCAAGTCGTATTCGTTCGTGGCTGAGATTAACGGCTCAGGCGGCGCTTCGCTGGCCAACCATCAGACCATCATTTCAATCCAAGACAGCCTTGCCTCGTAACTGGGGCTAACCTCGTTCCCCGGTGGTGTGCCCGCAAGCGCCACCGGGGGACAACTTGCGGAGAATTGACATGACTTTTGACTTTGCCACGCTTGACCTAACCAAGGCCTGCGACAATCCTTACGAATTTGAACTGGAACATCCCGCCACTGGCGAGGGTATCGGCGTGTTTGTTTCCGTGGTCGGGGCTGAAAGCGCCACGTTCCAGGCGTTCGTTCGTGCCGAGGGCAACAAGGCCCGCAAGCGCCGGATGGAAGCGGAACGCCGGGGCAAGGATGAACCGCTCACCATTGAAGAAGAAGAAGCCGCACTGATTTCAGCGGTTGCCGCGTGCATTACGGGCTGGCGCACTGAAGTGGGCGGAAAGAGTGAGCCTATCATTGTTTGGGGTGAACGCAAACTGGAATTTACCCCCGACAATGCCCGCGATGTGCTGAGCAAGTTCCGGTGGATGGTGCCGCAGATCAACAAGGCCACGGGCGACCTGACGCATTTTCTCAAGCCCTGATCGAGGGCTTTGAGGCGTTCGCTCAGGGCGAATTTGAACTGGACGCGGTGATTGAGGGGGCAACGCTGCGGGAACACCTCGCCAGCGTTTGGGAGCGCACCGGGGAACGACCGGCGCGGCTTCGTGATGCCCCCAAGCTGCCAGATGGCTGTGCAGGGCTATGGCGCGATTTCATGGCCCTGCATTCCTGCCGGGGGTCGTCGGGCATGGGGCCTTTGCGCATCAGTTGGGCAGATATTGACGCTTACCAACGGGTGCAGCGGTTCCGGTTCGAGCCGTGGGAAATTGAAGCATTGCGCAGGGCTGATCAAGCCTACATGCGCCACCATGCCGAGAGCAAGCGGCGGGATTGAAGGCGCGGCCCAGTAATGCTATCGGAGCCCGCCATGTGGTATCTAGTCCTGTGTGTGATGGCTGCTGGTGCCGATGCGGATATTTGCTTGCCGATGCAGCAAATGGCATCGCGGGAACAGTGCGAGGCGGTTGCGCAGCACTATAAGGAAATCGCACATGGCGTGCGCTACCACTGCTTTACGCTTGAGACACCCAAGCCATAGCTTGACTTTCACGCCGAAATAAGGGAAGGTCGGCCCGCTTGATCCAGCGGGTCTGGCAATCCGGCAGCGCCGGGACAATCGCTCAGTTGGCAGCGCCAATGGGCTAGGTTCCCCCGAACGCGCCCGGTGCCATGACCGACCTTGCAACCCTAGCGATCCAGATTGACAGCCGCGCCGCGAACGATGCGGGCGTTGCGCTTGATCGTCTGACGCAACAGGGCGCCCGCACCGAACAACAGATGCAGCGCGTCACCGCTTCGGCGGGTCAACAACGCGCCGGTATGCAGCAGCTCGGCTATCAGTTGAATGACGTAGCCTCGGGCTTTGCGATGGGGCAGGCCCCCATGCAGATTTTTGCACAGCAGTCGGGACAGATTGTCCAGTCGGTGCAGTTGATGACGGGCGGCACTTCCCGCCTTGCATCGTTCCTTGCTGGCCCTTGGGGCGCGGCGGTAATCGTAGGAACTTCGGTCCTCGTTCCGTTTATTGCCAAGCTATTTGAAGTAGGGGATGCCGCTTCCGGGGCTGAAAGCGCCCTCGACAAGATGATTTCCAAATACCGCAGCGCACAGGCGGAAAAAACCCGCTTCAGCGACGCGCGGGGGAACTTGGACGCGCTGATTGCAGAGCGGGACAAGCTAAACGCCTACATCGCCAAGTATGGCCGGGCTGGACCGAACGGACAGTTGATGTTCGTTCGCCCCCAACAGGATCGCGTGGCGGAACTTAACAAGCAGATTGAGGAAGGCACCGCCGCGATAGATGCCGAGCGCGTCGCGGCATGGTCACTCGATAAGGTCTTGCAGGGGCTTGGGCAGTCGCATGGCCGTTCCGCCGGGGCTGCCCGCGCCCACACTGCGGCGGTCAAGGAAGCAGCTACCGCACAGGATCTTTTTGCGCAGTCCATCGCCCGGACGACGCAAGACCTGGCCCGGCAATACGCCGTGATATCGCGGGCGTGGATGGGGCCGGAACAAGCACCCAAAACACCATTTGAGCAATTGTCAGACTCCCTCTCGCAAATGCGCAATGAACTGTCGCAGATGACGGCAGACCGGATGCAGCCGTTCATGGACGCTGCGAAAGCAACCGCCGAATGGAACGCCAAGCTGGACGGCGCAATTGACCGGCTTCAGCGCATCGGAGGGATAGGCGGGGATATCGCCGGATGGGCCAAGGCGCTGCGGGGTGACTTCACCGGCCTGTCTGGCGCAACGGGCGCTGCCCTGCAATCCATCCTAGCCACTCCTGCCGGTTCAATGAGGATCAATGGCAAGAGCGAGGCGGTTACGCTTGGCGACCGGATCGAGCGCATCTTTAACGGCAAGGACGGCGCATTCGGCAAGACCATGACCTCGATCCTGCAAGGGGCGGGAACGGGCGTTGCCGTGGGCTCCGCGCTCTACGGCAGCAACAACAAGTCAGCCCAGACCGGGGGCGCGATCGGCGGGGCGATCGGCGGGGCGATCGGCTCTATCGGGGGGCCGATTGGGCAGGCGATCGGCTCGGTCATCGGCTCGGTGATCGGCAGCACCATCGGTGCGATCGTCGGCAAGAAGCCGCGCGGCTCGGGCACGGTCTCGAACACCGGGATCATGACTAGCGCCAATGACGGAGGGATTAAGTCGGGGCTCGATAGCTTTGGCCTTGGCTTGCAGCAGTCGGTTGGCAAGATCGCGGACCAACTAGGCGGATCGGTCGGCAATTACAGCGTCGGCATCGGCGCTTATAAGGACTACTATCAGGTAAGCCGCAGCGCGTCTGATCCCTATCTCGGGCAGTCGAACTATGCGCGCAAATCCAGCATGGACGCCTACGATGGCAAAGACGCAGGGGAAGCCCTCCGCGCCGCTATTTCCGTGGCTATCGAACAAGGGGCCATTCAAGGCGTCCGGGCGGGCGTCAATGCGCTGCTCAAGTCGGGTTCCGATATTGAGGCCCAGCTTGCCAAGGCGCTCAAGTTCAATGGCGTCTTTGATGACCTCAAGGCCGCAACCGATCCGGTGGGCTATGCGCTTGACCAGGTGACGAAGAAGTTTGCCGACCTGCGCAAGATTTTTGACGAAGCCGGTGCCAGCGCGGCGGATTATGCCGACCTTGAAAAGCTGCTTGCGATCCAGCGGCAGGACGCACTCGACAAGGCCCGTTCGGATGTGGTCGGCAAGGTTTCCGATCCGATCAACTACGCTGTGCAGATCCTTGACCTTTTGGGCCAATCGGAAAAGTCGGTAACGGCGCAGCGCCTGCTCGAACTGGCGGGCCTGAAAGACACGCTCCAGCCCCTGCAAGGCATGATCTACACGCTCACCGATGCCAAGGCGGTGATAGACAAGTTCACGCCGCTGCGGGATGACCTCGTAAAGTTCCGCGATGAAATCCTCGGCGGGGACAGCGCCTCCTCGCTGGGGCTGGCCTCGGCCAAGTTCCGCGCGCTGGCCATGTCTGCCGCCAATGGCGACGCTACGGCAATGGCTGCGCTTCGCGGGGCGGGTTCGGACTACCTGTCAAGCGCGAAGGATAACGGCACGTTCGAGCAATATCGCCGTGCCCGTGCGCAGGTGCTTGCCGCGACCGATCAGGCCATTTTCGCGGCAAACGAGCAGATCGATTACCAGCAAGCGGTGATCGACACGGCCAAGTCGTCTGAACGCATGGCGACAATCATGGCCGATCTGCAAGCCAATGTTGCCACCCTGTTTGCGCAAGTCGCCACCACACAGGCCGATACTGCCCGCATTATCAAGCGGTGGGATGGCGGGGAAAATGGCGCGCCCTTCCAGGTGGAGGTGGTTTCGTGAAAGTCATCCTGCCCGTCACCGTTACGTCAACCAACATGATGAGCAACGTGGGCGAGACGTTGCCGGTCTGGTCGGCGGTGACGACCTATGCACTTGGCGATCAGGTGCGGGACGCCACGACCAACCACGCTTACGAAAGCTTGGCGGCGTCCAATCTAAACCATGCTTTGACTGATGCAACCAAGTGGCTGGACCTCGGGCCAACGAACCGTTGGGCCATGTTCGATACGTCGAACTCTACGCAGACCACCAACCCCGGTTACATCAGCGTTATTTTTTCGCCGGTTGGAGAACGCCTAACCGGGCTTGGCCTGTTCAACTTGTCTGGCACATCGGTAGAGGTTCTCGTAACCGGGCCATCTGGCACAGTTAGCGACACGACATATTCCCTGATTTCCACGGCGGGAATTACCGACTGGTGGCTCTATTTCTTTTCGCCGGTCACTTACAAAACCGACTTTGTTCTGACTGACTTGCCGATTGACGCAGGTTCCTCACTGCAAGTCATTATCTACAGCGACACCACGGCGGCTTGCGGCACCTTTGCTTCAGGGCAGGCGCTTGACATGGGCGTCACGACCTACGGCGCACGGGCGGGGATTACCGACTACTCCAAGAAAGAGGCTGACGCCTTCGGTAATTACCAAATTGTCCCGCGTTCATACGCGAAGCGGCTTTCGTTCAAGGTCGTCGTTGATGCTGACAAAGTAGATAACTTCTACAATCAGCTTGCCGCGCTGCGAACAACGCCGCTCGTCTATGTCGGGGCCGATGAATATACTTCAACCGCCGCGCTTGGGTTCTGGAAAGACTGTGTGATGGAAATCAGCACGGTCAACAAATCTTACCTGTCGCTTGAAATCGAAGGGCTGTCCTGATGTCGATTCCGACTATCTCCTCACTGCCGAGCGCGCCGAGCCGGTCCTCGTCGCCATCCACCTTCGCCACCGATGCGGATACGTTCTTTAACGCCTTCCCGACGCTGGTAACGGAAATCAACGCGGCAACGGCGGCTATCCCGAATACGGTTCTCGGTATTGATTTCACCGGCACCAGCTCGACCTCGATCACGATTGGCACCGGGTCAAAGACCTTCACTACGCAGTCAGGCAAGAACTGGTATGTGGGTCAAGCGGTTCGCATTGCCTCGACCTCTACCCCATCAAACTACATGGACGGGCAGGTAACGTCCTATTCGTCAACCTCGCTGGTGGTGAATGTCACGGCGGTTGGCGGGGCGGGCACCATTGCCTCCTGGACTATTGGCCCTGGTATCAGCGCGGGCACCTATGCCTCGTTGAACGGCACGGAAACGCTTACCAACAAGACGCTGACCACGCCGGTTCTGTCGGCATCGGCAGCGGGCACCACGGCGGGGCAATTGGGCTATTCCAGCGGCCTGCTGTCCTATGGCAACGGTTCGGCCTCGCTTACGCTGGTTTCCACCACGGGAACGCAGACGCTCACGAACAAGACCCTGACCAGCCCCACCCTGACAACCGCAACGGTATCGAGCGGTGGCATCACGGTAACTGGCAACATTGTCGCTAACAACTTTGTCGGCATCGGCACGGCAGCCCCGTCAACGGCGGTGCATGTCTATTCGGGAACCTCCGATGGTAATATTCAGATCGAAAGCACAACCGGCGCGGCGCAGTTCGTCTCCAAGCGCGGGGCCAACTCGGCATACATCGGTTATGACGCTTCTGGCGGGCTTACCGCGCTAGGCACGAATGGCGCGGTTGACGTAGTGTGGTCTAACAACGGCTACACCGAACGGATGCGTATGCTGTCCACGGGCGGCTTGCTCATCGGCACCAGCTCCACAACCAACCTGACCAGCGGCGCTTCGGCCAATGTCGGCATTTTTCTCGATGGCCTGGGAACGGTTGGAGCGCAGCGCAACAACAATGCCTGCGCCTACTTTGCCAAGGCGTCGGGCTATAGCGACTCTACCTTTGTGCAATTCCAATACAACGGTGGTTCCGTCGGCACTATTACCACCACCGGCACCGCAACGGCCTATAACACCACGTCAGACGAACGGCTGAAAGAAAATATCGCGGACGCCGACCGCGATGCAGCCATTGCGTATGTCAAGGCAATGAGGGTGCGCTCGTTCGACTGGCGGGGGACGGGTGAGCATGAGCCGTTCGGTTATATCGCGCAAGAGCGGCTGGCGGCTGGAGCACGTAACGTTCACGTCCCCACCAATCCGCAGGATATGCTTTCGCTTGACTATGCGAAGGACGTGCCCGCTCTTGCCTTGACCGTGCAGGTTCTGCTCGACCGGGTAGCTGCACTGGAGGCTGCGAAGTGACCCGCGCCGCCCAATCCCTACGCGCGCTTGCCATTGCGCTCGACGTGCTGGCCTGCGCGGTGTGGCTCTCCACGCTCTACCTGTTCAACCTGTGCGACCT
>JAAOEI010001093.1_pt1 | contig 10034 bp, 7 predicted proteins | sample 7059261 | NCBI WGS metagenome assembly JAAOEI01 (sample SAMN14008812, study PRJNA610033) | viral metagenome | isolation source: viral particles filtered from seawater | place: China: Hangzhou Bay, Yangshan Deep Water Harbour | collected 2017-10-31
AATAGCAGTAGAGGTACAAGGCGAACAGCATAATGAGTTTAACAAGTTTTTCCATAATAATTCCAGAGATAAATATTTAGAATCAATACAAAGAGATATGAAAAAAATACAGTGGCTAGAAATGAACGAATTTAAAGTTCTAGAAGTGACGAAAGAAGATTTGCCAGAATTGAGCAGAAAGTACATTTTTGATACTTTTGGCGTAGACATTTAATACTAGGTGTAATATATTATGATGAGCAAAGAAGTACAGTACGGTAGCATACCCCAAAATCTTCTTGATGACATCAGTGAAATGTCTTATGGTGGATATGTATTATTTAGCTTTGATGAAAAAGCTAAGCCACAAGTTCACTGCGGGATATCTGACGATTTAAATGCAATGTCTCTACAATATTTTATTAAAAACTGGTCAGAGGCAATGGAAGAAATTTCCAGAGAAAGCTTTTTAGAAAATATAACTGCTAGAATACAAAACGATTCAGACGAAGAAGAAGGTTACGAAGATGAGTGATACAGATATTTCAAATTATTATCCTGAGAAAAAAGAAACTCCACTTCCGGGATTAGAGCCTCCAATGTCATTAACAGCCGGTGAGGCTCCGGACTCCGCCCCAGTAGAGCCAGAAGCTCCTGCTCCAGTAGAAGCTTTAGGCGTGGATGATTTAGGTATTGATTTGCCGGACATACCTTTGCCAGATGATGAGCCGATTGAAGATTCAATCAAAGATACTTTTGAAGATGCAGCTTTTAATTTTGCCGTTGTAGGCGTTGGGCAAGGCGGCTCTAGACTAGCTGAATCTTTTTGGAATTTAGGCTACCGCAGGGTTGGAGTAATAAATACTGCCAAGCAAGATCTGTCTATGATTAATATACCAGAAGAGAATAAGCTTCTGATTGGAGACGGTGGGGCTGGTAAAAATCCAGATGCGGCAGATGAAGTATTCCGCACTAGATATGAGGACATTCTGGATTTTCTAAAAAGAACTTTCGGGACGAGCTATGAGAGAGTTTTGGTTTGTGCTGGAGCAGGTGGTGGCACAGGTGCGGGCGGTGTTGCTAGAGTTATAGATATCTGTCACGATCTTAACCAGTCCCTTGGTAAAGAGGCCAAGGATACTGACGCAAAGGTAGGGTGTATTTTAGCTTTGCCAACAAGAGCAGAAGGAATCAAAGTTCAAGACAATTCAAAGAAAACTATCACGAAAGTCATTGACGCTCAGAAAGCTGGTGTTCTTTCTCCTCTAGTAATATTAGATAATGAAAAAATTAAGCAGCTCTATCCTAAGTTAACAGTAAATCAGTTTTGGAGTACGGCTAATAATAGTATTTGTTCTATCTTTCATTTGTTTAATAAGATATCTGCCAAAGAGTCAGCTTATACTACTTTCGACAAAGCAGACTTGGATACTATTTTCTCCTCTGGAATTATTATGTTCGGCGCTACGCCAATCAAAGATACTACAGAGACAGGAATTTCTTATGCCGTTCGAGATAATTTGAGAAAGAATATCTTGGCGGGCGTTGACGCTTCGACAGGAAATGTTGCTGCCTGTGTTATTATAGGTGACAAAAACTCACTCGATAATATTCCCCAATCTAGCCTAGAACATGGCTTTGAGCAACTTAGCCGTATGATGGGCGGCGGTTCAACTGTTCATCGCGGCATTTATACTGGAGCTAAACAAGGGCTAGCAGTATACACGGCAATTGGAGGCCTTCAAGCTCCAGACAACTTGTTCGACTATTTCTTTGAAGTAGACAGAAAATACAAATAATACATGTCTCTATATTCTCTGAAGGTAGAGAAGTACGTCATAGGCGGACTTCTCAAGCATCCAGATTCTTTATCCGAGGTAGACGGCTTCTTAAATGTTGGTGACTTCTATAACGAAGTTCATCAATCTATATTCTCTGTAATCCGTAATAGTATTGTTGCTGGCGAGATAGTTGACGTAGTGCTTGTCGCTAACAAAATGAGTAATCTTGGCATCAGTGCTAAAGATGAAGTTAATATTTTTGATTATTTAGACTCTCTTACTTTCTCTGCTCCTAATCCGAAAGCTATACCAGAATATGCCAAGGAGTTAATTAAATATAGAATTAGGAGGGAGTTATACGATACAGCTAATGACTTACAAAACTATGTTTCTAATTGTAGCAATGAAAGTATAGATGAAATTATAGCTGAGTCAGATGGAATATACTCTGACAAAATTCTGTCATACGAACTAGACGATAATCCCGAGAATGTTTTTGATGGCCTAGAGCATGAAATTGAACAGCGAGGAGAGAATCAATCTGATGACACGGGCTTACTTACCCCTTACTCTGAATTTAACAGGCTTTATGGCGGTTTAAGAGATGGAAATATATACGCTATAGTCTCTAGGCCAGCGCAAGGTAAAACTACTTTTATAAATGATCTTTGTTTGAGGAGCGCTATATTAAATAAAGTTCCTGTACTAGTTCTTGATACAGAGATGTCTACTAATGAAATTAGATTTAGGATGGCAGCTGCGCAAACTGGAGTTCCCCTCTGGTATCTAGAAACTGGCAAGTGGCGCAACAATCAAGAAATGTTTGATAAGGTTCGCGGATATTTCGCTAACCTAAAAAAACATAACTATTTTCATTATCACGTTAGAAATAAAACGGTTGACGAAGTCTGCTCTATAATTAGGCGCTGGCATATGAAGCATGTCGGCAGGGGTAATAAATGTATTATCGCATATGATTATGTCAAACTTACTGGAGAGAAAGTAGACAAAAACTGGGCAGAGCACCAAGCTATCGGAGATAAGATTGATAAACTAAAAAGAATATCAGAAGAACTTTCTGCTCCTGTTATTACAGCCATGCAGATGAATCGCTCTGGAGAAAATCATAACAGAAGTTCCGGTAGTTTAGTTGATGATAGCTCGGCTATATCACTCTCTGATCGACTGCAATGGTTTGCTAGTTTTGTTGGCATCTTTCGGCGTAAGACTATTGACGAAATAGCTTTAGACGGAGCAGAGTTTGGGACTCACAAGTTGGTTCCTGTTAAGACTAGATTTCAAGGTAGGGATGCGGCGGGCCATCAAGACTTAATTAGGCGACCGGTTACAGATGAAACTGGTCAAGAACAAGGCCATCAGATGGTATATAACTATTTAAGTTTTGAAGTATCTAACTTTTTGGTTCAAGATAGAGGCTCTCTACAAACTATAGTAGATGAGTCAATCGGCAGGAGAGATATTACTCAGCCGCCAGCGTCTGGTGATGGGCAACTGACTTTCTAGGATGCACGATATTAGAGATGTATTAGTTGATTTGGGCTACGTCGTTCACGATAACGGCAGAGAGTACAGAATGAACCCTCTTTATCGTGATTCTAGTAGCAGTTCTGTTTTAAGAGTATTTAAAGATAGTGGCTGGTGGACTGACTTTCGCGCAAATAAAGCTGGGCCGTTTGAAGAGCTGATTAGAATTACTCTTGGTCTGGATAATATAGACGAGGCTAAAAGTTATCTTCATAAAAATTATAAAATAGAAAAAAGAGAAAAGCTCAGGCCTCGTTTAGAGTCAGATAAACTACTCGATAAGAATGTCCTGCTTAACCTAGCTAAAGATAACTCTTATTGGAATGGTAGAGGGGTCTCTGAATCTACGCTTAACCTTTTTGATGGGGGAGTTGCAACTGAAGGCAAGTTTAAAAACAGGTTCGTATTTCCAATATTTAATGGTAAAAAACAGTTAATAGGCATAACCGGCAGAGATGTAACCGGCAAAAATCCTATTAAATGGCTTCATCAAGGCGCTACCTCGAAGTGGTGCTATCCTTTGCAGGTTAACTATAAAGAGATAATTAAATCTAAAGAAATAATTATTGTAGAAAGTATAGGCGACATGCTTTCACTTTGGGAAGCTGGCATCAAGCATTCAGTTGTTACATTCGGAGTAAGAATGAGTCCAAGGCTGCTTACTGTAATATTAAAAATTAACCCAGATAAAATTACAGTTGCGCTGAATAATGACGGTTCATCAACTGGGGCTGGAAATCAAGGAGCAGATAATATATTTAATAATTTGTTAAATCACTTCGACAAGGATACAATACAAATGAAACTGCCAACTAAAAATGATTTTGGCTGCATGAACAAAGAAGAAATTTTACAATGGCAGAACAAGTAAGCAAAATACTTTCAGCATCAAGGCTAAAGACTCTTGAAACGTGTTCTTGGTCTTACTGGTGCAATTATCACCTAAAACTCCCTCAGAAGCAAAATGAGGGCGCGCAGAGGGGAACTGTGTGTCACTTAGTTTTTGAGATGCTCGTCAAACCCAAGCACAAAAAGCATTACAAGAAGATTGTCAAAGCTAACTCCATAGAAGGCAGCCCTGCTGTTTACAGATTAGTTATGAGAAATCTAATTAAAATGGAGAAAGAGTCTGACCTTCCAATGACTAATGACGAAAATGTCAATCTTGTAAAAGATATGATTATGGTTGGTCTTAAATTTGATTTTTTTGGCTGGGGAGGCAAGGTAGAAAATCCTGAGTTGGAATTTCTATTAGAAAAAGATAATCCAAAATACAAAGTTAGAGGCTTTATCGATAAGCCAATAGTTTATAAGCGTGGTAAGAAAGTAAAAATCGTAGATTATAAAAGTAGTAAATATAAATTTAGAGGTGAAGAACTTACGGCAAATGTTCAAGCAATGATTTATACTCTTGCCGCTAAGAAATATTGGCCAGATTACAAGCCTACTGCAGAATTTTTATTTTTAAGATTTCCTAGGAGCCCGGCGCAACAAGTAGAATTTAACGAATATCAATTAGAGGGGTTTGAACACTATTTATCTTTTGCTTACTCTCAAATAAACAACTTTACTGAGGCTCACGCAAAGTCTAATTACGCAGCTGACTCAAAGAAAAACGCTTGGCTCTGCAAGATCGGCAAGTGGAGATGTCCCTACATAGACGGATACGACTATTATTCTGTTGTTGACTCAGAAGGAAAGCAGATTGCATCTAATTTCAAAAAAGAGTTATTGACGGTAAATACTGAAAAAGGCGAGAAAATCGAGAAGAAACACTATGAGGGATGCCCTAGGCATAAAAAAAATGAAAATGAAGATCCTTTTTGTTTGACTTAGCACCAGAAAAAAAATATAAATACTTCTCATGGACAAAGTCCTGCCAATATTTAGGTCTCATTACAGCATCGGCAGATCAATTTTGACTCTTAACCCCCTTGGCTCTTCTGATGGGTCAGGGCCAGATTCGATAATTGACATCTGCCACGAAGCGAAACTGAAAACTTTCTATCTAGTAGATGATAGCATGTCTGGTTTTCTTGAGGCGTATACAAACTCTCAAGACGCTGGTCTTGAACTAAGATTTGGCCTTAGAGTTATTTTTTGTAATGATATTTCTGAGAAAGATAAAGATACTTATAGATTTGAGTCTAAGTGCATAGTCTTTTGCCACAACAAGAGCGGCTACGAAAATTTGATAAAAATATATTCTACTGCTGCTAGAGATGGATTTTACCATGCTCCGAGATTAGATAAAAATATTTTAAATAAATTTTGGGGAGACGGTCTTAGTTTAGCTATACCTTTTTACGACTCTTTTATTCATAAAAATAAATATAGCATGGGTAATATTGTTCCTGACTTTGGTGATATAGCGCCATCGTTTTTTGTTGAAGACAACGATTTGCCGTTTGATGACGATTTAGCAGAGTCAGTAAAGTCCTACGCCGGAGATGAGTTTGAGGTTGTAAAAACTAAAACTATTTATTATAAAGATAAATCAAATTTTTTAGATTACGTCACCTTTAGATGTATTTCTAGCGGCCCGGGCGGGCAGTCAAAAAACACTTTAAATAAACCGGGCCTAGATCATATGTGCTCTGACGAGTTCTGTTTTGAAAGCTGGAAGGAGATTGTAAATGGATAAAAATAAAAATTTAGTCTTAATTGATTTTGAGACTTACAACGCATCTTTAACATTTTTAAATAATCGCCCTTGGCAGGTTGCTATGCTGAAAGTAAAAAATGACAGTATAGTTGACTCTCTTGACAAAATGATCGCTTGGGATTGCGGTTTTAGTATCTCTGAAGAAGCTAAAAGAATTACTAACTTTAATGAAAAGAAGTATGAAAAGCTAAAGGAGGATGAAGCTGAAGTTTTTGAGACAGTTTACGATTGGTTAGATGGATGTGATTACATTGTAGGCCACAATGTACTTGGTTTTGATATGTATTTAATGAGAGGTTGGTGTAAGCACCACAACAAGCCTTACAATCATTTCTTTAAAAAATGCATAGACACTTTATCTTTTTCTCGCGGAGTTAAAACTAACATTCCTTTTAAAAAGCAGGAAAACACATTAAATGAGTATCAATATAAGATGCTTGAAAACAGAAAAAGAGGCATAAGAGCAAGTCTTGGGGAAATGGGAAAATATTATTCTATTGACTTTGACCCAAATAAATTGCACGATGCTTTAGTTGACTTAGAGTTAAATTTGAAAGTTTGGAAAAAACTTAGATTAGATATTGAAAGAATGTAATGCTATAATACTATATTATGGCAAGCATGGACTTTGCTTATGATTTAATAGAAAAACTCTCAGAAGAGCCTGATAATGATTATTTAATTCTTATTTTAAGAAAAGGTAACAAGCAGGATAAAGTAGACCTTTTTTATAGGTTTGACAAAGAGAGCAAAGAGACTTTAGAAATAGTTCATAAGAGGATAGGAAAAATACTAGAAGAAAATGGCATCAGTAAAGCCGAAGAAAAATCAGAGCCTCCAAAAAAGAAAAGAGGAAGGCCAAGAAAAAAGAAAGACTAGTTTTACAGACAAGTTTGACAAGCTTGACCTGCAGATTCACGGGGTTAGACTCCCAAGCTTCACGATTGAAAAAGAGTATCTTGAGTTAGTAGATAACCCAGAAAAAATAAAGAGTAATTATGATTTCTTAATTCAGCTTTGTCAAAAAGGATTTAAAAAGCTTGGATTAGAAAGGGGTTCAGATCTTCATAAAAAATATACTGATAGAATCTATTACGAGTTAGATATTCTAAAGACTCTAGGATTCGTAGATTACATTCTTCTGGTTTGGAAAGTTACTCACTTCTGCGCCCAACAAGATATTCCAATAGGATTAGGTCGCGGTTCTGCTGCTGGCAGCTTTGTGTTATATCTTTTGGGGGTAACTAGAATAGACCCAGTAAAATACGATTTATTCTTTGAGAGATTTGTATCTAAGATTCGCGCAAAGAAAAAAGAAGTAGACGGAGTTACCTACTTAGACGGCTCTTTAATGTGCGATGTCGACATGGATGTCTGTTACTATCGACGCAAAGAAGTTTTAAAATATCTAGAGGTAGAGTTTGAGGGAAAGACCTCGAAACTCCGTACTCTTAACACTCTCAGCAGTAAGCTTGTTATGAAGGAGTGTGGCAAGATCGTTGATGATAAATCAGAAGTTGAGATGAATAGAGTCAGCTCAATGATTCCTAAAATCTTCGGTCAAGTAAAAGATGTAAAAGAATCTTATGATGAAGTAGAAGATTTCAAAAACTGGTGCGACGATAACCCTAAGACTTACAAAACTGCATTAAAGCTTCGCGGCTTAGTGAAGAACAAGGGAGTGCATCCATCAGCTATACTATTATCGCATGACGATATTCTTAACAATTGCCCGCTTGAACTAGATAGCGACAAGGATACTATATCGTCTTTCGATATGAACTGGGCTTCTATATTTAATGTGAAGCTCGATGTATTGGGTCTTCGCACTGCTTCAGTAGTAGCCCAAGCTTGCAAGCTAATAGATATAAAAGTTGAGGACATTGACCTAGATGACTCTAGTATTTATAGAAATCTATACGATTTAAAGAACCCACACGGCATATTCCAAGTTGAAGCTGGCGCTAACTTTAGAGTTTGTCAGAAAGTAAAGCCGAAAAATTTAGAGGAGCTCAGTGCTGTATTAGCCTTGGCAAGGCCGGGCGCGATGCAGTTTGTCGATCAGTATGCCAATTATACTAATAATGATGTATACGAAGCAATTGATCCATTCTTTGATGACATACTAGAGAGCACTGGCGGTGTTGCGCTGTATCAAGAACAGTTGATGCAGATGGCACACAAAATTGGATTCACGCTCGATGAAGCGGAAGTGCTTCGCCGTATAGTAGGAAAGAAAAAGGTTTCTGAGGTAAAGAAGTGGAAGAAAAAGATATCTGAAAAAGTAAAAGAAAATAATCTTTCTGCTAAGATTGGTAAAATCCTATGGAAAGTTCTAGAGGATTCAGCTAATTACTCTTTTAACAAGTCACACTCTATAGCTTACGCTGCGATGGCAGCGATGACAGTTTATCTTAAATTTAACCACCCTAAAGAGTTCTTCTTGGCGCTTTTGCAAATGTCCAAGTATGAGCCTGACCCGATTGAAGAAATTTCAAAGATTCATAGGGAGCTTGGAAGTTTTGATATAAAATTACTACGCCCTCACATTTTGAAGTCTCAAGAGGATTTTGCGATTGAAGGCGATAACATTAGATTTGGATTAATATCTATTAAGGGTATCTCTAATAGTGCGATTGAAAAGCTTAATTCTTTTAAGACTAGTAGCTCTAACAAGTTCGAGGTCTTTCAAGCAGCAACTGAAGCTGGAGTTAACTTGGGAGTTCTTTCGGCGCTAATACAAGCCGGAGCTTTGGAGATGAATGATGATGCTAGCCGTAGCAAAGTTGTTTTAGAGTGCCAGCTTTGGAAGCTTCTAACGGATCGAGAACGCGTCATAGCTTTAAAATTCGGCCAGCAAGGTCACAGCGATTTGATAGAGGTGATGCAGTTAATGAAGCAAAAGTGTGACGATAAAGGAAAACCGTACATAAAAGAATCCAGAGTTGAAACAATTAGGAAAAAGTACGAGCCTTATCATAAAATTTATAATATAAACAAGGCTAATAAAGATTTTGCAAACTGGTATTACGAAAACGAATTACTCGGCTATACGTACGGGATATCATTAATGGATATATTTTCAAGAACTGAATCTGATTTAACGCAGATCTCAGATATACAGGATTTAGATAATAATGAAGCAGTTGCTTTTGTCGGCACAATCTTCGATACTACCGGTGTTAGAGTTTCTAAAAACGGAAACGAGTACGCTAGATTTGATATAAAAGACGAGACAGGGACAACTCAAGTCCTCATATTCAACAATAAAAGAAATAATAATATTGATGATTGCAAGGACTACAACGGAGGCAAGTTGCCCGAGAAGAAAAGTATAGTTCTAGTTAAAGGATCAAAGAAAGACGATGCGGTTTTCGCCGATGTTGTTACTGTCCAAGACTCTAAAATTTATATGAAGTTAGGCCAGTTGAGAAATGCTGAGTCTAAAAAAGGCGAGCCGGATGTTCTGTTCAAATTTGCTGTCAAACAAGACAGTCAAAACCATCTAACAAAAACCAACACTGGCCTAGACTCCGATAGCATTAGAGGTCAGGCTTTTGAAGCCTTGGAGAAAGAAGTTTCTAAAGTAATACAATCCAAGTACGAAGGAGTAAAACTAAAAAAAGATAATGGGACTAGTAGAAAGTCTAGAACAAAGCAGTACGACGGATCAATTTACAAAAACGGTAAACTGTCAGGCTTTTTTGAAATAAAAGTTCGACCATACATGACTGGCCATGATCCTTTTACAGTTCAAGCATTACGAAAAGGTGATAGTGAAGGAAATAAAGGCTACATGATTAGTGGTTGGAAAATTGATGCGCTAAGAAAAAAAGCTAAAAAGCATGGCGTTCCCACTTTTATTTTTGTAATGATGCCAAGTGAGAAAAAAATTATGGTCGTTCCTGTGACAGATGGAGCAGGTAAAGAGTTGATTGTTTATAATATTAAAAAAACAAAGACTTTTGCAAGCTGTAACAGACAAAAAATAGTAGAAAGAAATAATGCTTACATCGATGTAGATAAAAGCAATTGTAAATACATAAATTATTCCTTATCAGATT
>JAAOEI010001094.1_pt1 | contig 10030 bp, 9 predicted proteins | sample 7059261 | NCBI WGS metagenome assembly JAAOEI01 (sample SAMN14008812, study PRJNA610033) | viral metagenome | isolation source: viral particles filtered from seawater | place: China: Hangzhou Bay, Yangshan Deep Water Harbour | collected 2017-10-31
AATCAAGTACATAAGCAGCTTTGCTTGCTTTTATTTGAGTTGGTAAATCTTCATAGTATTTCTTGCTAATTGAAAAGTATTTTTGTTTTTGTTCCTGACCTATATTCTCTATTGGGTCAATGCCTCTTGTGGTTTATATACCAGACATAGACTCATTGTTTGTAAAGCAAAAGGCTTATTCATTGAGTAATAATGGTGGCACGACTACTTTAGACAACGGTGGAACTTGGGTATATAATTTTGGAGCTGGAGGATGGACACGGATTAGATATGATTCAAACAGTGGGGATGAGACTGATGAATTTTACTCAAACTTTGTAAAAAGCGGTAGTGCTTTTTATTTAGGAGCTATTACTCAAAATAGAAACGATGGTACCCTAGATACAATATCAGACCAAGGAACAATTAGCGATGATTTAATTAATTCTGATAGTTTTTCTGCTAGTAAGCAAGTTCTTAAAACAAAAGATTTGGACTTTGGGGAGCCAGCTAGGATAAAAAAGATTTATGCAGTAACAATCACGTATAAATCAGATAATGCTATGACTACTCCTGTATCTTATAGTATAAATGGGTTAGATAGCTTTAGTCCTTTTACTGGAAATTTTGTAGATACAAGTGGAGATTGGGCTACTTTAAGGGCTACGGTAGCTTCTCCGTTTGAATGTCAAAGTTTGCAAATTAAAGTGGAGAATACCGTTGCGTCCGGAACTGGCTCTTTTCATCTTAATGATATATCTATTGAATATAGACCAATACATAAAAAGGCATCATGAGTTCAGTAGACGTAAGATTAAGTAGATTAGAAAACCTTAAAAAAGGTCAGGTGATAGCAACTACTAAACAGCCATCCATATCAGACATGGCTGACGGGGATGAGAGAATTGTATTATCTGGTGGAAATAAATTAAGAATATACCGTAAAGAGTTTGGTAAATTATGGTATATAGAATTTGATAGGATTTAGTTATGACAAACAGTTTAATAGAACTATACGGTGGTGGAATGGTGGGTAAGTCTAATAATTATCAACTTGGCGGACGCATTGCCAGTGCAAAGCGCGGTAGAGAGTACCAAAAAGAAATGCGTCAGTTAAAAGAAAAGGCAGAAGCGGCTGAGAGACGTAAAAAGGAATCTGGATTCCTTGGAGCTCTTGGTAGTCTAGCAGGTGGTACGATTGGTTCCATATTTGGCCCAGCTGGTACAGCTGTAGGAGCTGCTTGGGGTCGTAGAATTGGTGAAGGAACGTATGAAGAGGAAGATTATGGTTCAGGTAAGTATGCGAAAGAAACTAGGGAAGACCTTAGAGAAGCGGAACAAGACTATCGAAGAGGTATGACGGAGAGAGCTTTAGTAACTGGATTACAAGCAGGTATAATGCCCGGATTTTATGAAAAGGCTGGAAGTTGGTTAAAAGGATTAGGTGGCGCTAAAGAAGCGGCGACTGCGGCAGCTGATATAGCAGGTGCTGTCCCAGAATTTGCTCCTGCTGCTCCAGTGCATGAAGGTATGGCTGCTAGTGGGTTGCAATTGCCGGGTATGCCTGAGTTAGGAGCAACCCCTTCTATGGCAATGGAAGGGTTTGGCTCGAGAATGGCAAGTAAATTAAGCGCTATGCCCTCAACAGCTGTAGCAGCAGCTCCCAGCCTCGGCTTTGAGGATGCGTTTCGTGAAGCTAGAAACTTAGGTTTGGATGAGTTTATGTGGCAAGGTAACCCTTATCACACCCGCTTGGTCATTGGTCGCGGTGGAGGATGGATACCTAAGATGCAAACAGGTGGCATGGCGCTTCCAGAAGGGATGATGAATCCTACTATGGGTGCAAATTTAAGAAGGCCAAACAGGCCTCCGATTGGGATGCCTTCAGCGCCCTCTCCTGTGCCTCCAAGAGGTAGAGAGGGAATCGTCCCTAAACCGGAAGGATTTCCAACTCCCACCTCTCCCATTGGACGCCCCATGGCTCCTACCGCCGGTGCAAACTTAGGTCAAATAGACAGCGTAGCGGGTCAAGACTTAACTCCTGATTTAAGCGGGACAGATTTTAGTGCATTGCAAGGCCTTTCTGGAGGTGATATAGTATTTGGAGGTAACCCAGTATTTAAAAGAGATACAGATTGGTCTATGACTGGTTCTAATTTATTTGGTCTAAAAGGTGCTGGTGCTCAAGTTACAAGCCCGACAACGACAAGCCCAACAACGACAAGCCCGACAGGCAGCACAACACTATCTGCCCCAATCGGTGGATATGGAAGTGCAATTGGGGCTGTAACCGCTTTAAGCCAAATGGGGATGGGTGACGTGGCCACAGACCCAAGACTACAAGAATACTTAGAAGACCTACCTCAGTTTAGTCAAGGATACCGTCAACAGTTTGGTGATATTCAGAGAAGTGGGAGACAGGCATTGCAGCAGCTGTATGCAGCTCAGCGTTTAGGTGGAGGAGCAGCAGGTGGTTTTGCTGGTGCAGGTGCCGGGGGGCAAGCATTCCAGCAACAATTGGGTGGTCTTCGCAGTGATATTGGAAGACAGCGTAGAGGCGTTGTAGAAGGATTCCAGTCTGATTTACTTAGTGCTATCAGAGACATCGAAGCAAAGGGTGAATTTGAGTTTGGGACTAGTGGGGGTTTTGACCCGGTTGCAGATATAATGGCAAAAAATCCGTCACTAACAATAGAAGAGGCTGAGGAATTGCACTCACAGAATGTGGATGCTTACTATGACCAACAATATGGATAAACAATTATAAATAAGGTAAGAGATAATGGCTAATGGATATGAAACAGGTGATTATTTAAGTCGCTTTTTATCACAGTTGCCTCAAATATATCAGATGCAACAGAATGCTGAATTACAGCGTGAAAGATTTGAGTATTTAAAAGCGCAAGATGCAAACCAAGCGGAGCTTTCGCAACAGAATGCTGAATTACAGCGTGCAAGATTTGAGTATTTAAAAGCGCAAGATGCAAACCAAGCGGAGATTTTACGCGCAAAGAACGAACTGGAAAGAGAAAAGTTTAACGCAACACTAGCTCAAAGGGCAATAGACAACAAATACAATGAGGACGTTATTGATATAAGAAATAAGGAATATGATTATACAATAGACCAAGCTATTGACGCCCAGCTCAAAGGAACACCTGCGTATTCTACCTATTTACAGAGTAAGTACAAGGATAACCCAGAGGTTTATAATAAGCTTCGAGAACACGATATTGGCTTAGAGTCTTTACAAAATTCAATCCATCAAACATATCAGGTTGAACCCGAAGAAGCCCTACCGATGCTGAGAAGACTTGCTGGTAGTAGATTTAACACAGTAAAGACTAAGAAAGAAATTAGTGATTTAATTAAAGATGCGGAAAGTAAACTTACCGTAACCTTCACAGAGTTGCAAAATACAGCAGCTTACGACAAAATCCTATTGGAAGAAGCAAGACTCGAATCCCACCTAAACCAACCAAGAGACGACAATTGGGACTCCGTTAGAAAAGAGATTTTAAGAAATATACAAGCCTATAAAGAAGAGGCGATTTCTGAAGTTAGGGCTGGTGAGGGTCGATACCCCGGAATGCCTACAAAGCCTTTCTATGAGCAATATCCACTCGGCACTGCCGAGTATGATGATATCGAAGACATTCCGGACGAAGAAGTGGATAAAGTATTAGGAAAATTAGGGGATAGCGATGCAGAGGCAGCGAGTTTACCGGAAGAGTTTCGTAGACCAGACACCCCCATCACTCTATACAGACCAGAAATGATTGGCGACGTAGAAGCCATTACACCCGAGCAAGAAGCAGAGATAGACCCGTTCCGCCCATTGGATAGCTTTGCGGATTCTACTGCAGATGATATTAAAAAATCTGGGAGTGGTAACGTATTGTTTGATAAAGGAATTAACAGGTGGGTGAAAGTATTGGGCAATACTGTAGTACCCGCTACAGCAGGAGAGATAAAAACTGCTATGGGCAAAAAGTCAGCTGACCCAGAAAGCTGGAACCAATTAAAGCGTATGAGATGGGTGCAGAACTGGAGTAAAAAGAACAGCCCCGACGCTAAAACCGTAAAGGCTTTAAAAGCTTGGACAAAAAAAGAGGGGCCGTTCCCTTTAGATAAAAAACTTTTAACACAATAATATATAATGTCATTAAACGAAAGAAGAGAAGCCGCTAGAAGAAGGCACAAGCTCTATATGTCAATGTATGACCAGCTCCCCGGAGGGCAAACTGAAAAGGAGCGGGCTCTGTATGGCTTTATACCCGGCGAGTGGTTGCCAAATTGGGTTAAACAAGGATATAATCAAAGCATAGAAGGTTTAGCGAGGCAGGTAATGAATGGCGAGCCTGTATTTAAAGTAGATAAGGGTTATAATCCTAATACGGCAGAAGATATTCTTGCGACCATTATGAGCTTTGCTACACCTACCGACGTTGGGACTATGGTGCTCGGCGGTGGTATAGGTGGCCTTGCTGTTAAACAAGCTGCCGTAAAAACAGCGACAAAAGAGTTTGCTAAGCGAGCCGCCGTGAAAGCCGGAATGGAAAAAACAGCGGCAGCCAGACTAGTGCGTCAAGCAGAGGCAAAAATATTAAATCAAGCACGCTCACGGGCCGTAACTGGCGCAACCGGCCTCGGGTTTTACTCAGGTCTGCAGTCTGGTCTGGCGCAAAAGGTTACTTATGATGATATAGATGCAGTAACAGTATTAAAAGACGCAGCGAAGGGCGCGGTGTTGGGAGGCGTAACTGGTGGTATTGGTAGGGTTACCAAGCAAAAAGCGGTGGAATCTGGACTTAGTAAATATCCAGCAATAGGAGTAGAAAAAACGGCAGAGGTAGGTGTGTTTGGTACGGGGAGCCCACTGTTGGAAGGAGAAGCTCCTTCTGTTGAATCTTATATTCACGCTGCAGGTGTTATCGGAGGGCTCACAATCAAAAGCGCTGCTACTAAAAAAGCAATACAAGTTCCTAAAGATTTAATTCAGGAATCTTTAGCTAGAAAAGAATTTAAAAAAAGTGCCGAAACTCAGGCCAAGGTAGAGGCGCAAAAGAGGAGGGGTCAGGAAGAATGGTACGACGGAAAAAGGAAAGTCCGTATTATCACAGACTGGACTGGCAAGGAAAGGGGAGAAACACATTTGGTTCTAGAAAATGTCGCAACTGGCAAGCAACTCCCCAAGCCAATCCCTAAAAAGAAGTTTTTTTCAGAATTTACTAGAACAAAGGATAACTTTGGCAATAATGTCAATGCCCAAATTATTGGAAGAATTAGAGGGATTGCAAAAAAATTAGAATTAACAGAGGTTGACATAAAGGAAGCAGTGGATAGAGCCTCTGGTAAGGAAGAGCCTATGCCTTTAAGAAAAAAGGCCAAGGGTGGGTACCACACTAATTTAGACAAGATAAACCAACGGGCAAAGTATGAAGTGTTGATGGAAATGGAAGCGCTTAGTAGAACAAACGAAATATTAAAGGGTTGGCAGGAGGCTGGTATTAAAGTGCCAGACGTGTCTTCCGGTTCACTGCTAAAGAGAGCGCTACCACCTGAAATTTACGATGTGTTGCAAAGAAAAAAAGCCAAGGTCAAAAGAGCTGTCGGCCCCTCTATTAGGTTTATGACAGACCCATTAGCCCAAAAGGGGGTTCAGTTAATGGGGGATATGAACTCTAGAAACGCATTGTTATTTTCTCGAATAGCTTCAAAGCTTAATGAAGCAGTGTATATAGATAAAAATGGGGAATCTCATGTCTTTGGTAAGCTGTCTGGTAGAATTAACCAAAAAAAGAAACAAGCAATAAGAGAAGAAATCGCCAATGATATGGAGGGTGTAGATAGTTTTGGCCGACCATTAAAAGGAGCTGCTTTAGCTGACGCGCGACAACGAACGGCTGATTTCAGGTATGTTACTAAATTAATTTATAGAGCTGGTCGCAAATCCGGCTTAGACCTTGCTCCTTTTTTAGAAAACTATTTTCCTCGAAAAATTAAATCTGAAGTAATTAAAATTCTATACAAAGATATTGAAGCGATTGCTGACATGGATGGTCGCATTTTAAGCTCTGAACTGGTGCGTAAGCCCGGCTTTGAAAAGGCTTTAGAGGCTTATTTTGGTGGTAAAAAAGTATCACCAGAAACAAGACAAGCGTTGGAACACCTACAGGCTCAAATGCAGCAAACAAGAGGCAGAAAACAGGTGTCTTTATCCGAAGCTTTCGAGGTTTTACGGGATACAGTAATACAGGAAAAAGTAGTTTTAAATAAAAATCTAGAAAAAGAAAGAACCGATTTTAAATTACCTTTGCAATTCTACGAAAGAGATGCGGGGTCTGTGCTTATAAACTACCTTGCACAAGCTACAAAGCGTATTGCTTACGCACAGGTTGTCGGCAAAGATGGTAAGGAAATGTTTACGTTATTGCGGGCCTTAGACAAAAAGAAAATGCATCATCAAGCAGAAATGCTTAGAAAGGCATTTGATACATATACTGGTTTAATTGAAACTAACAAAGATTTGAATTGGAATTTCAGAGCGAAGAATATTTTAAATGAATTTGTCAACTTTCAGGTAGCAACTAAAATTGGGTTGGGGTTTGCGGTTCTTCCTAATGTAACCCAAACTCTAGTTTCCACTGGCTTAAAGCTTGGGTACTCTCCTGTGTTTAAAGGAGCATATAAGTACCTCACCGATAAGCAGTTTAGAAAAGACGTAGCTAAATATACAGGGGCAACAACGTTGGAAATGAACAGCTTGATTATTGGCTATCAAAGTGGACAAAGCTCTAAAATGTCAAAATTTGCAGAGTTTACAACAGACGTTTTTCAGTTTCAAAACATTAACCGAGTAAACAAAATCATATCTGCTTTTTCAGCCCTAGAAGCTGCGAAAGGATGGAAAGCGCTTGCCAAGCAAAAACCAACCACTGCACGTCAAGCAAAACAGCGAGACATGGCTATTAGGAACTTGAGAGAAATGGGAGTTAAAGATTTGAAAATGAAAATGACTCCCAAAACAATGGCTCGGGTTATGTATGAATTTTCTAGAGACGTTCAATTGCAGAAAAATGTATTCTTAGAACCTGCGTTTGCAGCCAATCCAAAAATGCAACCTTTCTTGTTGTTTAAAAGATTTGGATACAGACAGGCTGAGATGATAGGGCGATGGTTTAATCAGGCGAGAAAAGATAGGGATTTAGCATTTTTTCTACGATTAGGCGCGGCTGGGCTTGCTGGCGGTGTTTTTGTTAATTGGTCGAAGGCAACGCTTTCCAATTTATTAGCTGGTGAAGACATATATGATGACAACTACCAATTAAACGTAGATGGTACTAGTTATACGATGAATGATTTTATGCAAGGTCTAATGGCTGTCGGTTCATTTGGTATGATAACTGATATTGTTGGCTCAGAAAGTAAGTGGAGAACTGTTGAGTTTCTTGCGAAGCCAGCAGTTATACAAGATGTCTTTAAGTTATATAACGCAATGCTTCGCATTGGTAAAGATTTTTACGAATTAGGCCCCAGCGGTGTTGCCGCACAGCGAGCAGTAAAGTACATTGCCCCCGTGTTTGGAACGGGCGTCAAAAGGGCTGCGAGACAACTTGAAACTCCCAAGCAAAGAGCAGACCGAAGAAAGTCCTTTCTTACAGTTACGAAAAAAAGAATTTTTGATTTAATGCTCTCGCCATATAATCAAGATATTCTTATCAGAAGAATAATAAGAGAATGGAATGCAGAATTTCCAGAGCGGGTATTAACAATGGATGACATTGGGATAAAAGAGATTAATGAGTATGTATTAAGCAAGTATACTAGAAAAGAAAGAGAATTAATTGACCCTGCCACTCAACCAAAAAAAATCAAAATAAGAAGAAGAGGTAGAAGCAGACGCTAATAGCTTTTCTTATATCTTTTAGAGCTCACAGTTTTATAATTTAACGAACGCGGATTCAAAGCTTCGTACTCCGCTTTCTTTTGTTTCCTATATTTCGTTTGAGCAGGCTTGCTCATATCCAACCAACATTCAGGTAATGGTTCTACGCGGGTTTCATAACCGGAAGCCATTCCACAAAACAAATATGTCTTATCAGATTTGCTATCAGTCATAGGATTCCAATTGGATTCACCGCAGAAAGCGCATTTTTTGTCAGCTTTTGGACAATATTTGAACACCGACCCCTTATCGTCGTAAAAATTAAGATTTGTCAAAAAAAAGTGCCTCTAATTTAGCGTATATGGCGATAAAAAAAGTTTTTGAATACCAAGTATGGCTTTAAAGCGAGGCGCAGAATATACCCACACCTCGCCCCAAAACGCAAGAAACTTAGAAAGCTGGCTTGGTTTTACCCTTATTTCCAAATTTCTCTGACGGTTCCTTGAAACTCATGTAGTAATATGTGTTTCCGCTCTTGGATTGACGTTTCCACATGGCGAAGTCCATGAGTGTATTCCCAACTTTACCTTTACCAGTAAAGTCAGGTTGGTTGTCTGACGACTTTTTATCATTCTCAAATACCGTAGCGGTATTCTCTTTGTGTTCAAATGCCATTATTGGCTCCTTTGTTGTTAAATCTTTAGCGAGTCGATTTTAAACCTAATTAAACGTACTACCAATTCCATGGTTAATTAAATTTTTGGCGCCAACCATCATCACACCCGCTAAATTGAATTCTTTACCAATGAGAGCAGTAAGCAATAATGTTCAAGAGGCACCACCATATAAGGCATTCCCCTGTCTTCTCTTATTACCACTCCTATTTCTTCTTTCTCCGGCTTGACCCATGTAGCAATAGCCTTCCTCCGCTTACATCCATAGTACTTACCTTCAATTTCAATATCACCCATCTCATGTTGGGCCCCACCTCTGTCACGGTTGTAAGCATCTAATTCAAAGTCTTTGGCAATGTTAACTGCCTGCCTCTGGAGTTCCGCTCCCCTCTGCCGGTTGCGCTTCCCTCTCCTTTGATTTTCTTTTTTCTTCTTTTTCGAGGTACTTCGTGTATTTTTTGACATCTTTTTTCCATATTAAGTAGTTTTCAAACAGCCCCCTCACCATTCTGAGTTCTTGACTTAGTTCATACATCGCTTGGAATAGGTAATTGAGTTGCCTATCCCTCTCCCCGTTGGTCATCTTATTCTTTTTAGGTTTCATTGTATTACCATTTTAACTTGTTTTTCTTTTCCCAAGCAATTGGGACAAGATTTGAATAAATTTTTTACTTTAGCCGTATGGGTATAACCACACTCCGGGCACATATAGTCCCAAGTAATCTTATCTTCATCGTAGTCACCATAGACCACACTTGGTTCATGGGTCTTTATATTGAATATGTGGTGTGGGTTAAGCAGTTCCTCTATCGGGAGCAGGATTAAACTGGAACTGTTATTGTCCCCACCCTTAATATCCCTGCGCGTATCCCCAAGGTATTTACGACACATATCTTGAATAATATTAGTCTTTAGAAAGATTGCGGCGTTCTCATTTTGTTGTTCATCTACCAATACATAAGCAACGTATTTAGCCTCGGTCTTTGCTATACCGCTCGGCTGACCGTTCATTGCATATTCTACGGCGATATTGCCAGTTTTCCAAGCCTTGTAATCCTTTTTGAACTCTACTGTTTCTAACATATCCGCCCATTTATTCTCTGATAACTTGCCTTCAAGTAGATTTAAGTCAAATCGATAGTCGGCTTCGCCAGATTCCCGAGCCTGTTTAGTGATGTCTTTAAGCTGACCCTCGTTCAATTGTACGCTAATATGTTTCATTGGATTTATCTAATGGGTTGTGGCTTAACACCTCGGTAGAGCCAGAGCCTGACTGTTCATGTCTTTTTAATTCAACACGAAACCCAAGTCTCTCTGCCTTTCTGCTAACCCATTCAATGAAGTCCCTTATATCATCATCGGTAGTGTCGTCAGAGGGGTGTATATATAATTTATTCCAGTCTATCAAAATGGTACATCTCCTAACTTTGCTTTTAAAAGGGCTACCGGGTAGCGCACTGACTTACCGGTATCGTTCACAAAACTTTTA
>JAAOEI010001095.1_pt1 | contig 10029 bp, 15 predicted proteins | sample 7059261 | NCBI WGS metagenome assembly JAAOEI01 (sample SAMN14008812, study PRJNA610033) | viral metagenome | isolation source: viral particles filtered from seawater | place: China: Hangzhou Bay, Yangshan Deep Water Harbour | collected 2017-10-31
CGCGGTGCAGGCCGCCGTCCGCGATGTCCTCGCCGCCGATGGCTCGTGGTTCGTCAACATCAAGGAGCACTGCGAGGACGGGCAGCGGCACCTCTACGTCAAGGACTTGACCATTGCCCATGTGCGCGAGTGGGGCTGGCGGTTCGTCGATGAACTTTGCTGGACTCGCTCGGGCGTGCCAGGTAAGTGGCCCAATCGGTTTAAGAACGGCTGGGAGCCGATCTTCCACTTCTCGGCGGCCGCAGAGGTCAAGATGCGACACGAGAATGTTTCGCACGCATCATCTGACCTTATTGACTACTCGCCAGACAACAAAAAGACGCACTCAGGGTTCATCAGCGACAGCGCGGGTGTGCGTAGAGACGGTATGGCGCTGCCTAATAATGTGCTGATGGTCCACAACAGCAGCGGGCAGATAGCGAACGACGTCACCAAGCACACGGCCACCTTCCCCGTGGGCCTGCCGGACTTTTTTGTGCGTGCGTTCTCCGATGAGGATGATGCCATATTCGATCCGTTCATGGGCAGCGGCACGACGCTGATTGCAGCAGCGCAGCGCGACCGCATCGCCTACGGCTGCGAGATTTCCCCCCAATACGTCGACGTCATCCGGCGCCGATGGACTCGGTGGGCACTCAAGAATGAGCAGGACCCCGGCCCCGGAGCGCTCGATGGCTAAGAGCAAGGGGGCGCCCGAGAAGGTACGCGCGCGTGAGCGTGAATTGCGAGCGCTCGAGCTCCGCAAGGCCGGCGCGACCTATCGCCGCATCGGCGAGCACCTCGGCATCACCGAGCAGGGAGCACATAAGGCGGTCATGCGTGCGCTCAACAAGCTCATCGCCGACGTGAGCGAGAGCGCCGACCAGCTGCGCGAGCTCGAGGTCCAGCGCCTCGATGCGATGCTGCTGGGATTGTGGGACCAGGCAAGGCTCGGCGACGTCAAGGCCGTCACCGCCAGCCTGCGGGTGATGGAGCGCCGCGCGCGCATGCTCGGCCTGGACTTGCCGCCCAATATCTCACAGGACGAGACAGACCGGCGCGTTGTCGAGTTCAGGCTGGTTGGGTCTGCCGATGGTGCTTGAGTTGCTCCTATGTGGGCTGCTCAGCGGCACGGTGGGGGGCGTCATTGCCCTCACCATCGTGGCGCTTGTTGTCGCGGGTGACTGACTGTGCCCGTCGAGCTCTTGCCCCATCAGTTTGAACTGTGCGCAGACACAACAAGCGTCGAGACCTGCCTCGTGGCGGGGGTTGGCGCGGCCAAGACGTCGGCGGCCCTGTTCAAGTGCATCAGTTACGGGCAGGACAACCCCGACGTCCCGATTCTGCTGGTTGAACCGACGTTCAACATGCAGCGTGACATCCTGCTGCCCGCGGTTGAAAAGGTGTTCACCGACATCATCAGGGTGGGGTACCACCTCAACAAGTCAGACTGGAACATCCAGATGCGGCTGGGCGGGGGCACCACCGAGCTGCGCCTGCGCTCCGGTGACCATCCGCAGCGCATTGACGGCCAGGAGGTGGGGCTGGCCATCGTCGATGAGGCGGGGCAGCACAAGGATGAGTTGCTGCAGCGCATCCCGCGGCGCGTACGCCACACCAAAGCCAACTATCTGCAGCGGGTCTATCAGGGCACCCCGGAGGGGTTCAACGAGTTCTACGAGCGGGCCGAGGGCAAGAAGTCCACAGGCAAGGGCAGGCGGCTGCTGCGCGCACGCACCGAGGACAACCCCTTCTTACCGCCGGGCTACATCGAGGATTTGCTCAGTGACCTCAGCCCTGAGCAGCGCCGGCAGTACATGGACGGCCTGTTCATCCCGCTGGGCGGCGCGGTCTACGCGCAGTTTGACCGGAAGCGCCACCTCAAGCGCTGCAAGAACCCCACAGACGGCACGCCGGTCATGTTCTGCGACTTCAACGTCGGCAAGCGCATGCACTGGGCGGTTGGGCGCAAACTCGGTGATGAAGTCCACATCTGGTCCGAGCTCACCGGCCAGGACAACAACACCACCACCGAAAGCCACACCCAGCGTGCGCTCGAGTTCTGGGACGAGCTCGAGGTGGACCCCGCGACGGTGATGGTCATCTGCGACGCCACAGGCAAGGACAGGCGGACCAGCCAGGGCACCGCCGGGACAGACGTGCAGATTCTGCGCAGGGCCGGCTTCGATGTGCGCCACAAGAGCCGCAACCCACCCATCAAGGACAGGGTCAACACGGTCAACCACTGGCTGCACAAACGCCGGCTGTTCTTCGACCCTGAGGGGTGCCCGTTGACGTGGAAGGCCATTGAGGGGCAGGGTTACGCCAGCGACGGGGCCCCGGACAAGTCCGGGGGCTTCGATGACGCGTGTGATGCCGTGGGTTATGGGTGTTGGATGTTGGGTCCAGTGCGCGCGCCTGCGGGGAACCGGGGGACCTACCTGTGACCGAGCGAACCACCGCCGACGTCCTCAGCGATGCCGAGGAGGCCCTGCGCCTGTCGCACAAGTATCGGGGCAGCAACCAGACCGACCTTGAGCTTTCCTTTCTGCGCGCCGCCGTGCGCGAGCTCATCACGGTCCTCAAGGACGTCGCGCCCAAGCCCCCGCGCAAGTCGCTGATAGCCTCGAGCTCGCCGCTGCCACCAAAGCCGCGCTAGACGTTCAACCTGGCAGCCGGTAGGCTGTTACGACGCTTCCACAATCGCCAAAGCGTAGGGGGGCCCGTGGGCACCGAGTCCGACCGCCTCAACAAAATCATCGAGCGGGACAGCCGCCGAATCTCGCAGGACATGCTCGAGGACTTGCTGGGGATTGCCCGACGGTGGCGCCCGGGGGACTACGAGCAGCAGCAGAACAAACGCCGGGCCTATTATGAGGGCCGCGCCACGTCCTACATCACCAAGGTTCTGCGCACACAGTTTCCCAAGACCTTCATGCAGATGTCGGCGCTTCCTGTGAACGTCACCCGCCACATGGCCGAGCAGATGGCTGCGGTCTACAGCGAGCCGCCTGAGCGGTTCGTTTTCGTTGGTGACGCTGGGGAGCCGGACCAGGCGCGCACCGACGAGCTCAACGACGTCTGCGCGGCTGCGCAACTGGGCAGCGTCATGCAAGAGGCCGAGCGCCGCACCGTCCTACCCAAGACCGGCTTTCTGCGCGTTGGCGTCGACACCGGCGCGATGATGCTGGGGCAGGGCCGCCTGGCCGTTCAACACTATTGGCCACAAGACACCTACATTGTGCCGCACCCTGCGGCCCCGGCGAACAGCCTCACGGCGCTGGCGTTTGTGGTGCGCATCGCCGGCCCCAACGGCCATGAGGCCGATGTGCAGTGGTTCGAGGTGTGGACGCGACCCTGCAGCGGCCTCGAGCTCGGCCCCCTCAGCGTCGAGAAGGTCAGCACCAAGGGGGAGAGCACCACGGCTTTTGGCTCCGAGGACACCGCGTATCCGCTCCCCCGCCTGCCGTTTGTGCGCTTGTCCGACGGGGAGCCGGAGGGCTCGCCCTACATGGTGGCGCCTGACGATGACCTCTGCGTTGCCGATGCCGTCCACCAGACATGGACGGACCAGCTCTATCAAACCAAAATGCAAACCCACTCCGAGCGGGTCTACAAGGGCACGCAGCAGAAGGCCGACTTCATCGGCGGCCCCGGGCAGGTGTGGCAGGTCGGTGAGGAGGAGGACATCAGCATTTTGAGCTACCCCGACAACCGCGGGAAGCTCGACACGCTCGATGCCCTCACCAAACTCTACGCCACCCTCAACCGCATCAGCCCGGACAGTTTCCAAACCGACGGCAACCCCACGGTCAACAGCGGCATTGACCGCGTCATCGCCAACATCCCGCAGACTGAGGCGCGCCGGGAGCGGGTGGCCTACTACAAGTCTGCCGAGGAAAACGAGCTCTTGCCCGTGATGGCCGAGGTGGCCGACCATTGGCTGGGCACGCACATCGGCCACCCGCAGGCCCGTTTCGAGGTCAAACACTCCGAGCCATCGGACTATGAGGACCCCGAGGCCGCACAGCGTCGCATCATCGAGGCCAAGGACGCCGGCCTCATCACCGAGGCGCGCGCTGCGGTTGACCTGGGCTACTACAAGGACATCGCAGAGGCCACAGAGAAAGGGCTTAGCGACGAGCTCAAGGGCTCGAGCTCGAGCGCCCCCGCGGCCCCGATGTTCTCCCTGCGGGAGCGGCTCAACCAAGTGGCCAACGCAGCCGAGCCTGAGGCTGAGGACGATGACGGCCAGGACGATGAGGCCGCAGCGTGACCATGCAGGACGCCCTGGCCACCACCCCAGCGCTCACGATGCTGGGCTTTGTGATGCTGGCGTTGCTGGTTCTCGCGGTGGTTGACGACGATGCCCGCCGATGACCTGCTAGACATCGCGTCGGGCCGCATCGCCCGCATCCTGGCCGAGCTCGCCGACAACCTCGCGCGCGAGCTGCTGCTGGCCATCGGGCGGCTCAACACCCAGGGTGGCAACATTAAGCGCGATCGCGACAACGCGGCAAGCGTCGTGGAGATTCGCCGGCAAATCGCGGCGATCGCGGCGCGCGACGGTGTGCCCACGGTGCTGCGCGCCATGTCCGAGGACTTGCCTGAGGTGGTGCAGGAAGCACTGCGAGACCATCCCGGCCTCGGAATCTACGCGCCGGAAATCGTGGGGGACCTTGAGCGCTTCTTTGCAGCGCATGCCGAGGACGTGGCGGCCTATTTGACCGAAGACGCCCCCCTCGAGCTCGCGCGCGTCATCCGGCGGGGGGTCACCAGCGGCCTTGACCTGTCTGACCTGCAGGCCGAGCTCGCGCAGCGCCTCGACACCACCATGGGCCGCGCCGCCGTCCTGGCTGACCGGGGCATGCGGGATTTCCATGAGGCCGCGGTAAAGGAAACAGGACGCAAGGCCGCCGAGGCGCTGGGTGAGACGCTGGTCTATGTCTACGTCGGGCCCGAGGACGGGGTTACCCGGGACTACTGTGAGGCGCGGGTTGATAAGTACCTCACCCAAGAGCAGGCCGACGCCCTAGACCCCACCGAGCGCTACAACTGCCGCCACAGCCTGGCGGCCACCACCCTCGCAGAAGCTCGCGAGGAGGGTGTGCAGCCCTTCACCGCTCGGACCTGAGCAGCCCGGCTTTCTCGAGCGCCTTGGCGATGCGCTTGACCGCCCGGGGCCCCAGGCCCAACCAGGGGCGCTTGCGCGCCAGCCACTTGGCGAGCTGGTTGTGCGGGGGTCCTCGCCGGCCCGTCTGTTTGGCCACGCCTTTGCCCAGCGACACCTGCGGGGATGTTCCCGAATCGGGGCCGATGCGCACCAGCGCCGTTTTCTTGTCCATCTGCCGGGAGCGCTCCCCCACGCTGCCGAGCATGCCTCCCGTGAGGCGGTGGTCCACCACGCTGCCGTCACGCCCTGCCCTGGTGAGCGCTCGGCGGTAGCTGTCGCTGTATGGGGCCATCGGGTTGCCATCGTCACCGAGCCCCTTGGCCTGCTGCTGCAGAATCTCGCCGGGGACAAGTGACGCGACCACATCGGCGGCCTTGTCGAGCTCAATCTCAATGACGCCCTCGAATCGGACGCCATCGGCACGGGCTGAGCGGCTAGTGCCGGCCCTGCGGCGCCGGCGGTTTCGGTATCGCGTCATCGCTGTCCCCCACGAGCTCGACGACCCCCAGGGCCAGCAGGGCATCGGCGTGGTTCTCGGTGAGCCACAGGTCAGCCCCTGCGGCGACAAACAAGGCCACCACCACGCTGTCGGGGGAGGCCACCCACTCACTATGGTCTACCAGAAAGCGCACATGGACGTCAGGGCTGCCGGGCATGAAGTCCTCGAGCCGCTCTTGCAGCAGATGCCCCACGTCAGCCCCCGGGCGCTGGCACCAAACACCAGTTGAGGCACTCCACCAGGCAGGCCATGTGGTCATCGTACTCAGGCCGGGTGTCTACGTCGGCCTCAGGCAGTTCCCACCCGCCCAGCAGCACCCTCAGCACCTGAAACGCCACTGCGAGAATCATCGGTCACGCCCCCCGGGCGTCAACTCGCCCTTTTGGCACGTGGTGCCCTCCTGGCGCCGGCGCTGCATTTCCTGCTCATAGTCGGGCGCCTCCGAGCTCGAGGCGCACCGGGTCATCGCCCGGGGGTTTGGCCTGTCGTTGCGGTGAGCGCCCTCAGGGTTGACCACGACGCCCACCGTCGGGAACAGACAGCTACTCAAGAGCAGGGCGCCGATGAAAGTCCACACCCTCACAGCGTAGCGGGTTGAGCTCGTGGCCCACAACTGTGGGACGGGGCTTGCCCGCTGGTCACGCAGATGTCTACACTTCAACAGCCATCAAAGTATGGCACCGGAGGGAATGTGGACGGACAGGAGCCTGACACTCAAGAGACGGGGGCCCCGGAGGCCGACGTCACCCCGAGCGCCGTCGATGTTGACGCGCTCAACGCCGAAAGCGCGCGCCTGCGCGCCGAGGTTGAAAAACTGCGGAAGGAATCCGCAGGCCGACGCATCAAGGAGCGGGAGGCCAAAGAAGCGGCTGCGGCTGCCTCTGCCGAGCAGGAGCAGTTCAAGGGCGCTTACGATGAGGCCAAGAACGTCATTGAATCCCTCAAGGCCCAGGTGGCCGAGCTCGAGGGGGTCCGGGAACGCGCAGCGCGAGCCGATGAGCTCGAGCAGGCCATGGCAGCAGAGATTGCCGACGCCGCGCAGCACCTGACCGCCGAGCAGCGGGAGATTCTCGACGCTATCCCCAACCTCGAGAAACGGCGCAAGGCGCTCGCGTCGATGGCCCCAAGCGGGCCCAGCACGTCTCCCCCCGTCGCCAGCCCGGCAGCGCCGGCGGGTTCTCCCCCTGATTTCGATGCCTTTGCAAACGACCCCGCAGGGTTGCGGGCAGCAAAGGCGGCACACCCTGAGGCATGGCGAGCCTATATCGGCCTCGACAAGCCGGCGAAACAGACCTGGGCGGGTCGTTTCCTCAGCGGTGGGCGCAAGTAGGAGTAGCCAGCAATGGCCAACGAAACCACTTCCACCTCATGGACTTCACAGATTCTGAGTGAGGCCCTTGCAGACCGGGCGCTTCCCGCGGCTGGTCACCCCAAGTTTGTCGCTCTCAACCTCATCAACATCGACAGCATCGACGGCGAGGCGTCCAAGGTCCGCAAGTACGCCAAGCTCACCGACCTCGGCGCGGCATCGTCCGCCACCGAGGGCACGGCGCTGTCCACCAACACCGTTCTCGCGCGTGACACCGCGCTTTCCGTCACCCCGACGGAAGCCGCGGCCATCATGTCCGAGGTCACCAACCAGGCTGTCCGGCGCAAAGTCCCCGGCATGCCGTCCAACGCCGTCCAGGCCCTTTTCGAGAATGGCACCACGCAGCAGCTTGTTGCCGCGCTCGGTGAGGACGCTGAGCGGCTCGCCCGCGCGTGCATGGAGACCGCCGAGGACACCGTCCTTGACAGCCTCGGCACGTTCTCCAACACGGTGGGAACCTCCGGTTCCGACCTGACCATCGCGCAGCTCGTGGAAGCGCAGTACACCCTCAAGACGCTCGAGGCGCCGCATGAGGACTGGGTCTACTGTCTGACCCCCAACCAGATTTATGAGGCGCAGTTGGCGCTCGGCGTCACGTCGGGCGGCATCGGCGGCTCGGTCTGGTTCCAGCAGGCCGACGCTTCCATGGTCAACGCCAACACCGACGCGAACATGAACGGCTTCCGCGGTTCGTTCATGGGGGTTCCGATGTATGAGTGCTCGCACAGCATCCGCACTACGGCCAATGCCGCGGCGGACGTTGCCGGCGCGCTCATGCTCCGAGGCCGGGGTACCCCCGACGGCGGCCAGATTGGCGGCATCGTTCTCGTCGAGGGCGCGCCGCTGTACTTCGCCACTGATTTTGACATCCTTGGCCGTGCAATCACCATTACCTGCATCTACGAGTTTGCGACCGCTGAGGTCAATGACTCGTTTGGCGTGTCCATCATCACGGACAACGTCTGATGAGCTGGGGGCCCTGGTTCGCCGGGGCCCCCTTCTCCCACCACTGAGGGAAACACACCATGGCACGCAAGCCCCGCAAACTGCAGAAGCTCATCAACAAGCGCAAGAGCGCGCTGCCCCCCGGCACCACAGGCACCGAGGACATGGGCCAGGCGCACAATGTGCCCATGGTGCGATACCGCCTGCGCAACCTGCGCAGCGGTCACCTTGTGGACTTCTACCACGACGGGCACAACGATGATGACGTGCCGGGGCACAACCTGCAGAAACTCATCCAGGCGCTCAAGAAGCGCATCGCCATCTATCCTGACACCGACCGTGAAAAGTTGGTTCCGGCGTTTGTCGCTGACAGCGACATGCCCGAGGTTGATGGCCGTTCCATCCCGCTGCTCGAGCACTTTCAGGCCGAGCATGAGCACTTCATGGGCCTGCAGCGAGCTCGCGCCGAGAAGATTGAGCGCGAGGTCAGCGGCCAGCTCGCCGCCGAGGAAAAGAAGGCCGAGCGCGCACGCAAGCCCCGAAAGGCACCCAATGTCCCGAAAGCCGACTGAGGAATCGAAACACAAGGCGCGCGACTTCATCGCCGAGCGCCTCAAGAAACACAGCGGGATGACCTCGGAGAAGGCACACCGCGAAGCCGCCGACGTGGCCCGCCGCGTTGAGCGAAAGAATCAGGAGAAATAGACCATGGCAAAGATTCGCGACGTCAGTGGGTATCAGGGCGTCTACGAGCTCCACAAAATCAACCAGACCTTCCCGGCAGACGGCAGCGAAACCGACACCGGTGAGGACCTTCCCGATGATGGCCTGGTGGTGGACTTCTGGATGTATGTCAACACCGCCGAGGCCACTGGCGGCACCAAGACGCTGGACGTCGGCCTGCTGAGCTCAGAGTCCGGCGGCGACGCCAACGGCTTTGGCGCGGCCCTTGATGTGAGCGCCACGGGCTTTGTGAAGCCCACGCTGGCCAGCGGCGGCCAGACGCGCGGCGCCTTGCTTTACGCTGATGAGTCCGGCGCCGGCGTCCTGGTTCCCGAAAGCCACGTCCTCAACGGCACCGCCAAATCGGTCACGGTCACGGCCGGGTCCGCCGACTTTGCCGAGATGGACGTTGACCTCTACTTTGTCATCGCGCGTCGAGACCGCGACATCTAGGGGCTGACATGACTCTGCGCATCTGGGGCGATGATTTCGCCGGCCTCACCAACACCGTCATGCGCGTCGGGATGCTGTTTGCGTTCACCACGCTGCTCACCCTCGGCGCCATGGTGGCGATGGGGAAGGGCAGCAGCCAGGTGCGCGCAGACCATCAGGACGCCACCATCGAGCTCGAGGCATTCGGATACAACGCCCTCGACCCCGCTGACTTCTACGAGCTGGGGCGTGAGGACGCCGAGGCGCTGGCCGGGACTGGGTTCTCGGACAGCTTCACGGTGGCCTGCGGCACCACAGCGACGGAAATCAGCGCCAACGGGCAGCACAGCTACATGTGCCAGTCCTACGGCACCACGCATGTATATGTTGGCGACAGTGCGGTCAGCGGCGACGCTGGCACGCGATTCTGTGATGGCTGCCCGTCGCAGCAGTTTGGCGGCAACGTCTACAAGGAATACTGCCGGATTGCCGGCCTCGCAGACAGCGGTGTGACCGCCAACGTCCACTGCCGTGCCCAGGTCATGCAGGAGCCCTAATGCGTATCGCGCGCCTGACACTGCTGCTGGCGGTGTGTCTTCTGAGCGCCGCGCCCGACATGGGTGGCGGCGCTTTTCTAAAGCACAGCATGCAGCCCGCGCAGGGCGCCATGGAAATGCCTGGGGACGAAGCCGTTCCTGTCGCGTTCGCGGGCGCATCAATCGACTATGACGCCGATGCATCCGCGCAATCGCACTGCTCGGATGGCACAAACTGCCGAATCGACAACGGCGGCACGCTGGGCGCGACGGGGGATTGCGACACGTCCGAGTGTAGCGGCATTAGCTGCGCCGGTATGGTCTGGCATGATGCCGCGGCGGACTATTTCGAGAATGATGTCGTCAATACCGA
>JAAOEI010001096.1_pt1 | contig 10027 bp, 17 predicted proteins | sample 7059261 | NCBI WGS metagenome assembly JAAOEI01 (sample SAMN14008812, study PRJNA610033) | viral metagenome | isolation source: viral particles filtered from seawater | place: China: Hangzhou Bay, Yangshan Deep Water Harbour | collected 2017-10-31
GCACTGATGAGTCCATCAGCCAATCAAGAGTCCCAGGAGGACACCGCCATGATCAAGACCTTTCGCCTTCCGATGAACTGGAAACTCGTGGTCGACACCGACCAAGTCGTTCGCGACGACCCCGGCGCAGGCACGCCTGCGTTGGTTCACGCGCCGGGCGGACGTTACACCGCCACTTTCTGGTGTGTCATGGACACCGGGGAGTGCGACCTCGTAGACGTTCCGGAAGCAGTTTATCTCGCGCTCGAAGACCTGTGGGGGCAGGTCGACGAACTATTAGCGTAGGACGAAACGCCCGGCAACGGGCGTCTGCCGGTGTGTGCCGGTACTGATGAGTCCCAGGAGGACAGCATGGTCGAGTTTTCCATCGAAGAACGCGCTGAAGAAAAACTGTTCGACATCGAGCTAGCCGACGACGCGCACTACTTCGTCAGCAGCCCTTTCGGGTGGGGTGTCGGTGTGCGTCTTCAAGACGCAATCAAAAACGCCCCCAAGATGTCGAAAGCCCCGATGGACATTTGGGTGTACTTCGTGCCCGCGGGAATCAAAGCGAAGTACCTCATAACGAAGGGTGAGCCGATGCTCGAAGGATCGGTGTTCATCGGCAAGATGACTTGGTGAGGACGAAACGCCCGCTGTCGGGCGTCCGCCGGTCAGGCCGGCGCTGATGAGTCCATCAGCCAACTCTAAGTCCCAGGAGGACAGCATGGAACACCCAAGCTATTTCATCAAAGACGCGACGGTCCGAAAGGTCAAAAACCGGGGCTTCATTCCGGTCTGGTATCACAGCCCTTACGGCCAGACCGCCGGCTGGATTTACAAGACGGGGCGCGAGTGGGTGTATTTCTACAGCGCCACCCTCGGCAAAGTTCGCTTGCCAAAAGAAACTAAGTTCGACGTGATCAAGTGAGGCCTTCGCTACCATCCGCGTAGCCGCCCGCAAAACATCGTAGGACGAAACGCCCGGCAACGGGCGTCCGCCGGTCAGGCCGGCGCTGATGAGTCCATCAGCCAAACAAGAGTCCCAGGAGGACAGCAAAATGACCGCACAACTCAAACCCATTATCACTGACGCCGACCTGATCGCCATGGTCGACGAGCTCGGGGCCCTGAAGGCCCGCATCGCTGATCTGCAAGCCCGCGAAAATGACCTCAAGACGAAACTCTCCGGCTGCGGCTACGAAGCCATCGACGGCACGCAGTACCGCGCCAGCATCGCGTGGTCCGAAGGACGGGCATACGTCGACTGGAAAACAGTAGCCGAGAACTTCTGCCCGTCACGGCAGCTGGTGACTGCACACACAAGCCGCGGCGAAGCGTTCTGCACGGTGAAGGTTTCGGCGCGCAAAACATCGTAGGACGAAACGCCCCGCTCGGGGCGTCTGGCAGTGTCGCTGCCACTGATGAGTCCATCAGTCACTCAAGACCCAGGAGGTCACTATGTATCGCTACGCATCCAGCACGAAAGACAACACCTTCCGCAGCCAGGCCCCGATCACCGGCGAGCAGTTCGCACGCTACGCGCCCAGCGTGCTGGCGACGCAGGCACACGAGTCGCGCTCCGACCGCTACACGGTGATCCCGACAATCGACATCCTTCGCGGCATGTGGAAAGAGGGATTCGCCCCTTACGAAGTCCGCCAGTCGATGACCCGCGACGCAAGCAAGCGCGAGTTCACGCGGCACATGGTTCGCTTGCGTCACCGCGGCCTGCTCGGCAACGAAGGCGAGGTGCCCGAGATCATCCTGATCAACTCGCACGACGGCGCCAGCAGTTACCAGCTGATGGCCGGCTACTTCCGGTTCGTGTGCAGCAACGGCTTGATCGCTGGCGACGTAACGCAGGACGTCCGCATCCGTCACTCTGGCGACATCGTCGGCAACGTCATCGAGGGCAGTTACGAAGTACTGCGCAACGTGCAAGAGATCGAACATCGCAAGCAGGCGTTTCAAGGCATCTTGCTGTCAGCCCCCGAACAACGACTGCTCGCGACCGAAGCGATGAAGCTGCGCTGGGAAGACAGTGCCCCGGTCAGCGCGGAACGGATCCTGCAACCGCACCGGCACGAAGACCAGAAGCCGACCCTCTGGAACACGTACAACGTGATCCAAGAAAACTTGATCAAGGGTGGCCAACGCGGCCGGGCAACGACCGGCCGCCGGATGACGACCCGCCCGGTCACCGGCCTGCAGCAGGACGTGAAACTGAACCGAGGGCTATGGGCGCTGGCTCAGAAAATGGCCGAGCTCAAGGAGGTCGCATGACACGCTCAGAATTCCTGAGCCTGCCGTGGTCTGACACTGTGCGCCAGCAGCTCGAGGCGCACATGGCCCAAGGCCTGGCCGAGGCGTACTCGGCCGAAGTCACCCCGGCCGGCAAGTACAAGGCCCGCGTGTGGGCCGAGAACCCCGGCGAGTGGGACGCAGATGCCTTGGTCTACGAAGTCCGGCCGCTGGTCGACGACGAGATCGAAGCCCCGGCCGCGCTGCCGGTCTCGAGGACCGCGCAGGCAATCAAGCTGATGCAGGACGAGGGCTGGACCGCGTACCGGGCATGCAAGGCAGTCGGCGTCAGCCAGTCAGCCGTCAGTCGGGCACTGCGTCGCACGCCGGACCGGTGCGAGACCTGCGGTCAGCCGGTCAAGAAGTCGTAGAACCGTTCCTGCTCACCGCGCTTGCGGTCCAGTGCCTCCCGGACAAGGACGTCCGGGCCGGCCAGCAATCGAAACACCCTCACCGTCTCCGCCTGCCCGCTCCGCGCCAGCCTGCGCACCGCCTGCTCGTACAGCCCGTAGCTGAACGGCAGCGTGTACCAGGCGAACGCCGCGAAGTGATGCTGCAGCCCGTCGATCCCATGCCCGGCTGACTGGGGGTGCAGCAGCCCCAGCTGCACCCGGCCCGCTTTCGCGTCGGCCAGCCCCTTCGGCGTCGTGATGTCCACCATCGCCGGGAACTCCCGCAACAGCCGCTCCCGCTCGTGCGTGTACCAGTACCCCACGACCAGCGGCTCCCCATCCAACTCCTCGATCAACTCCCGCAACGCGTCGACCTTGCAGGCATGCACCTCGGTCACCTGCCCGTCGTCGTCGAACACCGCCCCTCCCGCCAGCTGCAGCATCTTGCCCGCAGCCACCCCAGCACTAGCCGCGGTGATCTCAGTCCAATCGAAGTCCGCCACCAGCTCCCGCCGCAGGCGATCGATCTGCCGTTCGACCTCAGCCGGCAGATCGACGTGCCGGTCGATCTCCAACATCTGGATCCCCAGGTCAGGGCTGACTGCGTAGAACAGATCCTCGATCCTTCCGTACAGCGCCCCTTCCATCCCAGCCCGCAGCCGCCAGCTGAACGGTCGGCCGGTGTTCCGGTCGACCTTGTGCGGCTCGAGGTAAGCCGCCCGAAAACCGCCCAGTGTCTTGCCCAGCCGTTGGCCCCCGTCGAGTAGGTAGACCGGCGCGAACAGCTCGTGCGCCGTGCCAGGCCGCGGCGTGCCGGACATCAGCATGATCCTCGGTCCCTGCTTGCGCCGGATCGCGTCCATCGCCTTCCACCCGACTGACCCCTGCCGGCCGCCCTTCCTCAGCCGGTCGGCCTCGTCATAAACCACGAAGTCGAACTCCCACTCGCTGGCTTTGACCGTCCGGCAAAGCCACGGGAAGTGATCATGGCTCGTGACCAGCACGTCGGTCCGGGCGGCCAGCGCCGCCAAGCGCTCCCCCTCCGGACCAATGCAGTGGGCGAACGTCAGCGGCAACCCCCAGGCAGCCGCCTCTGCCGCAAACTGAGGCACGACGCGCAGGGGGGCCACTACCAAGGTACGCCTCACCGCGAACGCGTCGTACATCGCGCTGTGCGCGGCGTGGACCGCGACCGCCGTCTTGCCCGACCCCGGCTTGGCCGCCAGGTACAAGTTCTGTCCGGCCACCCGGTTCAGGGCCTCGACTTGAAACGGTCGAAGACGTCGACCCGATACCCCATGCTCCGCAGCCATCCGATCACCCTCTCCTGTATCGCCGACAGCCTGCCCGCCGGCGACTTCAGCTCCTCGAAACGCACGTACCGCGACACCAGCTCGCGGTCCTCTTCCGGCACCGGCATCAGGACCAACCGGTCCGGTACTCCGGGGTGCCCGGTCTGCTTCAGGTACCACCCGCCCTCCGCATCAACCTCTGCCCGCCGCCTTTGCTCCAACGCCCGCTCGCTGCCCGGATGCCCGGATCTGCCCGGATATTTGCCATTCTGAACTTCTATTTTCGATTTTGTAATTTTTTGCGTGCGCTTTTTCATACACAAAAATATTTCCTATATACATATGTGTAATATTATGTGGGTATGTGGGCAGATATATAAATAACAAAATAGAATCATGGACTTACAAGCTGCCCGGATAAAAAATATCCGGTCACCATCCGGGCAGCTAGCCCTTTATCCGGGCAGCAGCCCACTCCCTGGCATCTCCCGGCCCCATAGTTCGCTTGCTCCACACACGCATCCTCTTCCCCTCCACCTGAAAACGACCGACCAAGTGGTAGCCCTTCCTGGCCAACGCCGCGCTGATCGACTTGTCGCCGACCCCCGCCAGCTTCAGCGCCGTCACCAGCTCGTCGTAGACCAGCGTGTCGCCAAAGCCCTCATCATCCATCACGTCGTCCAACAGCGACTCGGTCTCGGACTTGACGGCCTCGATCACCGCTTCCCTGACGGCCGTGTTCGGGGCCCGCCCTTCGGCAGTGAATTCCGGGTGCAAGGAATAGCCCAACAGCCACGCACGAATAGCCCCCGGCCGACCACGTACCGCGCCGAACAGCCGGTCGAAATAGCCGCCCGCTGACATGGCCCGCACCTCATCCAGCCCGATGGCCGACCGCAGGAACATGTACCGGCGGTCGCCGTCAGTCACTGGCGCCCCGTCCATGAAGTTGGACAGCAGCAGGTAGCTCGCCGTGTTGGGCGACATGTACGACGCCCGACCCTTCGGGTGGATCTCGATGATCTCGTTCGTGATCATCGGCTTGAGGGCGTTCATCACGTCATACCGGTTGTGCCCGTGCTGCTTCATCTCCTCCAGCACGATCACCGCGGCCCCGGTCGCCCAGTCAGTGAACCCGCTTTCCAGCACCTTCGCCGTCAGCGACCGGACATTCACCTGGCCCATGGCGAGCCCGATCATGGTCGCCCAGAAAGACTTCCCGTCGCCCTCCACGCCGCACAGGTAAGGCGCCCACCGGACCTTTTCGCCAGGCCTCTGCACCTGCCACGCGCACCACGACAGGAAGATCTCCCGCTCCCGCGCGTCGGGGAACATCCGCTCGGCGTGTGCCTGCACGTGCCGGACCGCCGCCAAGTCCACCGCAGTCATCTCCGTCGGCACGTCAGGCACCAGGTCGTCGCGGTACAGGTTGCCCCACGTGCATCCGTTCATCTGAAACACCGGCCCCGCCCATGGCACGTAGGCCAGGTTGTCGACGACCGGCATGTTCCACTGCTCGAGGCAGGCCACATCAGCGCGCATCCGCGCGCCCGACTCCGGATCGACTGGCATCAGCCGGTTGTGCAGCGCGCGGAACCCGAACGCGGTGACGAGCTGCTTGTTCGTCAGCGAAAAGAACTTGTCGCCGTTCGCGCAGAAGACCCACTCCCTGGACCAGTCCGGGCCTTCGCCGGTTATCACGACGTCCGTCGACCGTCGGGGCGGCCTCACCCACCGCCTGACCACCGCGGCGGTCATCCGCACGCCGAGCTCAACAGCCCGCTCGCGGATCGCCTCGACCAGCCGCTCGCGGTCGACGTCCAGCAGGACCGACTGCCGCACCGCAGCGGCGACCGTGGTCTCGAGCTCGGCCGCCTCGGCCGCGGCCGTCACCGCAGCCAGCAGCCCGCTCACGGCAGACGCTGACGTGGCCGCCTTCGCAGCGTCGCGCGCGTCGCGGGTCTCGTGGATGAGTGTGGCCAGCGTGACCTGCCGGCCGCCGTAGCTGCCGAAGCTGTCCCACCGCTCGCGGCCGTACTCCGGGCCGGTGTACTTGCCGGAACCCTCGAAGATGGAGTCCCACAGCTCGAAGCCTTCGTCGCTGCCCTCGAACTGGTGATGCAGCGCCTGCCCGACCTTCAGCCAGTCGTCGTAATGGCACTCGAGATCCAGGTAGGGGGCGATCTCGTCGATGATCCGCCCCTCGTCCCACCCGTCGAGCGGCTGCTGGGCGAGCGCCAGCAGGGCCCGGTCGTCTGACCTTTCGGCCGGGGCGACCCCCCGAACCAGTTGCCAGCCCGCGGGCAAGTAGTCCGGCAGGGTGTCAAAGAACGCCCGCGCGGCCGGCTCGCTGATCTCCACCAGCGGCTCGTCCCACCACGCGTCAGTGCTCCACGTGAAACTTTTGTTGGTCACCGGGTGGGTGCCCTCGACGACGTAGAACTGCCCGTCGCCCAGCAGCTCGATCGCGTAGTCCTTGCCCTCGGCGTTCTTGCGCGAGCCGTCGGGCGCCTGCAGGAAGACCTTGATCTTGCCGAACGGCGCGTCGGTCCGGTACATCAACAACCGCTTGGGCGCCTGGCCGACCCGCACCGGGGCGAGCCCGAGCTCCATCTCGGCGGCGAACTGGATCGCGTCTGCGCAGGGTCCGTCGGTGACGTCGATGTCGAGCCCAGGCCGGTGCCGGGCAAGCAGGCCGACGTTGAGCGTGGGTGGAAGTTGAGCGAGTCGTGAGCGAGCAGTGCCCTGCTCCCACTGATTGACGACAGGCCGTTTGCCAGAGACAGGCACAAGCTCGAGCGTGGTTGGCAGCACGCGGAGCGCAGCACCGAGCTGCATTATCGTGCTCCGCTGAGCGTGCGGCGGAGGCCGTTGATGGCGTCGGCGAGGATGAGCGCGACGAGCACCTTGGCGCGGTCTTCAGGGTTCGCAAGAGCGGGATCGTCTCGATGGTTGTCCATCGCCACGCGGCAGTCGGCGATGAGGTCGGTCACGTAATTCACACGATGGTCCATGAAATCTCCAGAATGAAATGCCCCCGGATCGAGGGGTCGCTAGCGTACGCCGGCCGGCCGGTCGTGCGCAAGTTCATCTGCCTCTTGCACGCTTTTATCCGCATGGTGTACGCTTGCCGCTCCCACAACGTCCCAGGAGGACAACATGCTAGACCTTGAAGAATGGCTGCGCTGGGCAGCCACACTGCCCCCGATGACTAAATCCCCGATCGCTGACTGGCGAGAGATCGATCAGCTGCAACAGAATCAAACCACGCCAGTTGAGGAATGACATGAATATCCAATTTGAGATCAAAGAGTGGAGCAGCCCTGCCCAGCTCAAGGCCTGCGCCGAGTTCCTGCTCAAGCTCGCCGACGCCGCGCCGGTGCCGTCTGTCAAGCCCGCCGACGCCGCGCCGGTGCCCGAGCAGCCCGCGCCGAAGACCCGCAAAGCCAAGGCTGAGCAGCCTGCCCCGGCGCCCGAGCAGCCCGCTCCCGCCCCTGCCTCGGTAACGCTCGAGCAGGTGCGCGCCGTGCTGAAGGCTAAGAGCGACGCCGGCAAACGCCAGCAGGTGCAGGCACTGGTCGCGAGCTACGGCGTCCAGAACCTAACCCAGATCCCACAAGACAAACTGGCCGACGTGCTGGCCAAAGGAGAAGCCCTGTGAAAGCAATCATCACCATCGAAGACACCGAGGACGGCAACATCAGCGTGACCGGAGAGGTCGAAGGCCTGCCACACGAGGATGCCCTGCCTAGCGGGGCCCAGATCATGCACGCTTATTTCAACACGCACATGGCGGAGATCACGGAGAAAGCCCAGAACTGGTTCCGCCACGAGCTCATCGCTCGAGTGGCGAAGAGCCAGGACGAGGTGATCCAGTGACGGCGCACGCCAAGCTGTCGGCGTCCGGCAGCGGGAAGTGGCTTGTCTGCACGCCGAGCGCGCACCTCGAGTCGCTGCTGCCCGACGAGGGCAGCGCGTTTGCGGCCGAAGGCACGCTGGCGCACACCGTCTTCGAGCAGGCGATGGCAGCCTACCTGGCCGACGAGCCGTGGAACACCACGGGCGTGTCGCCCGACATGCGGGACCACGTCGGCAAGGCGGTCGACTTCGCCCGCGACCTGATCGAAAAGGCCTACGACCGATCCAAAGATCCGGTGATCTTGCTGGAACGCCGGCTGGACTTCAGCCCTTGGGTGCCGGAAGGGTTCGGCACCGGCGACTTGGTGATCATCACCGACGGACTGGTCGAGGTGGCCGATCTGAAGTACGGCAAGGGAGTCGCCGTGTCGGCCACGGAGAACAGCCAGATGCGCCTGTACGGGCTCGGCGCCTACAACGAGCTGTCGATGCTGTACAACCTCGAGCGCGTGCGCATGCACATCATGCAGCCCCGGCTGGATAACTGGGGCAGCGAGGAACTGACGGTCTACGAGCTGCTGAAGTGGGCCGCCGACGTCGTCGTGCCGAAGGCGAAGATTGCGTGGGATGGCGAAGGCGAGCGCGTGCCGGGCGAGCACTGCACGAACTACTTCTGCCGGGCCCGGTTCTCGTGCCCGGCGCGCAACGCCGCGGCGCAGGAGCTGATCACGTCGTCGTTCGCCCTGCTGCCAGCGAAAGAGCTCACGCCGGCCCAGATGCATCAGGTGCTGAGCCGCGCCGACGAAGTCATCAAGTGGCTGACCGACGCCAAGACCTGGGCCGTGAAGGAGCTGGATAAAGGCCGGCGCGTGCCTGGCTGGAAGCTGGTCGAGGGCCGCAGCAACAGGAAGTACACCGACGAGAACGCGGTAGCAGCAGCGATCACGTCGGCCGGCATTGACGAGGCGATGATCTACGAGCGCAGTTTGCTCGGGATCACGGCTATGGAGAAAATGCTGGGCAAGAAAAAATTCGCCGAGATCCTCGGCAAACTAATCGAGAAGCCGAAGGGCAAGCCTACGCTCGCCCCGGAGTCCGATGACCGCCCAGCGATCGATGCGCTGGGCTACTTCAACCAAGAGTCCCAGGAGGACTGATCTATGCCAGTCGTAATCAAGAACGTCCGTCTCAGCTACTGCTACGCCATCACCGGCAAGTTGAATGACGAAGGCCGAAAGGTCTACAGCACCACGCTGTTGGTGCCGAAGAACCATCCCCAGCTCGACGAGATCCGCAACGCGATCAACGAGGCGAAGGAAGCGGGCAAAGAGAAGCTCGGCAAGGGCACGGTAAAGTCGCCGCTGCTGGACGGAGACATGAAGGAGGACGGCGCCTTCAAGTACAGCGGGGAAGAGAACCGCGGGCACTACCTGCTGCGTGCGGCGAACTACAATCGCGCGCCGAAGGTGGTCGACCAACAGAAGAACGAGATCATCGATCCCGATGAGCTGTACAGCGGCTGCTACGCGAACGTGGTGATCAACTTCTACGCGTACGCCGGGAAGACCAACAAGGGCATCAGCCCAGGCTTGGAAGCCATCCAGAAGAAGCGCGACGGCGATCGCCTGGCCGGCGGCGGAGTCAGCCTCGACGTGTTCAGTGTCGAGAGCGACGACGACGGATTCCTGTCTTAGGCCAATCGGCGCCCGCCTGCACGGGGGCGCCCTTTTCTATTGAGTACATGTCATGGTTATCACACAAATCAAACCGAATTGGTGGTCGCTGAAAAGCAGCGACGGTGAAGTAACGCTCCTGTGGTTCGGACAAAGCCGGGCCGAAGTGCTGCAGAAATTCCGCAGCTACATCCGCGACCTGGACCTTGAGCGGATCCGATGCAAACCGCGAGGGACGATCGTATGACGACGTGCGTATGCGACGGCAAATCGTGGGTCTCGGATCCTGAGCCGATCTGCGACAAGTATCTGCCAGGCCCTGACAAGTTCTGCTCGACCTGCTGGCACGACGAAGGCTGCCACCACGCAACCTGGGAAGAACAGATACGCCGCGACGAACGGCAGAAGGTGCTTGCGGAAATCAAGGCGAGGTTGGGGTTATGACCACACTACGCGAAGCCGCCCAGCAGGCGTTGGAGGCGTTAGAGAACTGCAACAGTGGGCACGGGCACAGGTGCAGCCGCTGCGA
>JAAOEI010001097.1_pt1 | contig 10026 bp, 12 predicted proteins | sample 7059261 | NCBI WGS metagenome assembly JAAOEI01 (sample SAMN14008812, study PRJNA610033) | viral metagenome | isolation source: viral particles filtered from seawater | place: China: Hangzhou Bay, Yangshan Deep Water Harbour | collected 2017-10-31
CTTTAGATTTCAAAGAAACTCATAGTGCAATCATAGAATACGATATAAAACATCCTGATTGTAAAGCATTATTAGAAGTTGTAAGTTTAGATGATTTACACGAGTCAACTTATCAACAGAAAAAAGAAGAACGTAAACTATTTGAAGAAGAGGCTATAAAAATTGCTCAAAAAAGTGGTTTGGTCTTTGATATGAATAGACTTGATACTAAATTTTATCCAGTATTAGTAAAAGCAATATTTGAAGAACCTGAAAATGAAGACCATCTTTTTGCATTAAAACTAGCTTTGTTTGAAGTTGAGAAAATTAGAGATTCTAAAAATGAAGAGTTAAAGAAAAAATTAAGGCAATCTAAAACAAAAGCAGATTGTTTAATTAATGCTATAACTATTGTTCAATAAAATATTGAGAACACCAACTAGTCCAACCTTTTTCCATTAGGTGTTGCATTTGACCTAGAGTCACCATACTGGCATTTTCAGGCTTTCTATGACGGTGGTTTTTTATTGAAGGACAGAATTTACCAAACGTTTGATATTTTATCTCACGATAATAAAACTCATCACTACCTTTATTGTATTTTTCAAGATAAAATTTATCATTCTCTTTAAATTTTTTCCATATGTGTGATACATCACCTGTCCAAGATACAACAGACGAATTTAAAGGTGTATGTGCTGGCTCTCTCCACCAACTATCATCTAATAATGTAAAATGATGTCTTCTTAAATCAGGCAACTTATCAAAGATAACCATATCTAAATCAAAATATAAATTTTGGCCGTCTCTGTATATATCGTACATTTGGAGTTTATTATACCAGTTACCATATAAATCGGAAGATACAACAACAAACTCATCATACTTGATACCAGAATAAGTATCAATCATATGTTTCAGATTTTTGACGTGCCAATTGGTGTAGTAATCACCAAACTTACAACATATTATTCTCATTTTATTTCAAATAAATTTATTCTTCTCAATCTAGGTGTATTAATTTTTGTATTACATTCCTTTGGTATTACGTGAGAGTTACCGTAAGGGTCTAATATTTCTTCACCAACGTGTTTTTTGATATTAACAATTTTAACTTTTCTTAATTTTTTACCCGTTCTAGGATGTTTTTCCATATCATTAGTGGTAATTTTACTACCATTAGCTGCGCCAATCATTAATTCATCTTGTTCAGACCACCATCTAGGCTTATCTAAATTAGGAAATCCTATACCAATACCATAAGTAATTATTTTTTCGCCTTTATCAATTTCATCTAATATACCTAATCTTTTTGGCCAATAGTCATTACCATTAATATCATTATGACTTTTATTACAACCTGTTGATAATCCTATTTTGTTTGCAGATTGCATAACTAAACCCATTGCAATGCCTATACTCATATAAGCATTTAACCACCTTTCGGCGTGTGTGTTAGGTTTTAAAGTACCATCAGCATTACAATTTAATTTTGTTTCAGGTTCTTTACCCACAAATAAAATGTAAAGTGAAGCATTTTGTTGAGAATTTTTCCAAGTTGATGGAGGTGTACGACTATTAGTATTGCCCCAAGTGTAGTGAGAACATTCTTCAATCACTTTTCTATCATCTGTCCAATAAACATCATAGTAAGCTTCGTGTTGTTTAGAAGGAGCATTCATAGCAACCCATAATAAATGGTCTCTAACGATAGGATTAATTGATTGAGAATAATCCCAATTTCTTTGACATTTTTGAGCAGCTAATATAATTTCACGTTCTCTATCAAAGTCATACATTTTTTCTCTGTATTCTTGCATTTTTCTAAATTTATCTATTGCTGTCATACCAATTATCCTTTATAAATTTTTCATTACTTTGATGTATAGTTTTACCTGGTCCAGCAAAGTTTACAACTTTAATATATTTATGAGTATCGCCCATAATCATATAATCAGCTTTGAATTTATTACAATAAATTTTTTGTATATCTAAATTTTTTTTATAATCGCTGTGATGTAATCCTAACCATTTACCAGGAACCTTGGTAACTTCTATGTTTTTATCCAACATACATTGATAAACATAGTTTTGTTCACCATAATATTTTTTATGTACAACTCCTTCATTATAGTAAAATAATTGCCAGTATTCTGGATTTTTAATAAATCTATCCCATACAAATTTTAATCTACCTGATTTAAATTTATAAAAACTACCATTAATAGGTAAATCGTGATAGTCTGTATTCCACCAAGCGTCATATGTAATTAATTCATTTGATTGAACAGGATAATTTAATAGTTTATCAATATTACCTACTATAACCTGGTCAATGTCCATTATAATTATATCATCATCTGGCTCCTGATAAGCAAAATTAGGACTAAAAAATTTTAACTTATGCCAATGTCTTTTAATAGAATTATGTTTTAAAGGCAATACTAAATCAGCCTCAACGTCTGTATCACTTAAACATATAAACTCAAAAGGCACCTTACTATTTCTTTTTAAACTTCTATATAATTTACTTACATAGTCTGGTGTATAAATGCCATCAAAATATATAGTACATATCTTAAGCATTTACATTTCTCCAGACCACATCAAATCTCTTGTTGATTGCGTGAATTAGTTTTGTATCTTCAGGTATAAACAACCACTTATCAAAGAAATAATGCCATTTGTCATCCAACCATTGTACAGGTACATCATTTTGTTTTAACTTGAAACTAAACAAAGTTTCATTATCATAACCAAAATAACTAACAACTCTTTTAGGAAAAACAGAGGTATCAAACTTTAACTTTGTCATAGTCACCATATCATAATCAAAAGAATTAAAATAACCTAATTTAAATAGATGTTCTTTTCTAATGCCAACTATACCTGTATTAACAACATTACAATTTGAGCTAAGACCGTGATTAAATAACATAGCTTGAGTATTATAATATTTTGATGTAGGACTTCTAATAGTTTGATTGCTTTCTGTTAGTTCATCTAACCTCATAACTTTATCATCATTGTTTAAGATAGCTACTCCTTTTGATAAGTCCCATACTTCAAAAAAGTTTTCTTTTGTATTAGGTACAACATCAAAGTCAAGAAATAATATCTCATCATATTTTGATGAAAACTTATACATTAAATATATCTTGTAAAAATTAATAATGTTGTAAGTTGTAAGAAAAGGATATTTACTTTTCATTTCATCATAATAATCAAGATACTTGTTGACCATAACAAAATCAACACCAATACTATCAGCGTATTCTTTTTTACAATCAATCAATCTTTGATGATTTTCATTCATTTGTTTTTTGGTGTTTAAGTTTGTTTCAACATTATCTACAAACTGATTATCAGGCACCTCAACATATAAACTAAAAATTAATCTATTCATATTTACCTATTAGAAGAAATCTAGTTCCTCTTTCATCTGTAATTTTATCCTCTACCATAACCTTTGCATTATCTGGTAATTGATATTTAAACTCTTGCATAGAAGATACACAATTAATATGGCCTTCAATGTCATACATATTGTTTGATTGATAAGCAAAGTAAGCACCTTTTATTCTTTCTGACCAAGGATTTTTATATTCAGGTGTAGGTCCCCATTCTTTCATAGGTTTCATATGTTCGCAAGAAGTATTAATAAACAAGTTAGTTGTTTTATATTGGTCTCTAAATTTATCAAATACATCACCTGTTATAAACTCTACATTTTTATAATGGTCAAACAATCTATTTTTAGCAATGCCAATAACATCTTTATCTTTATCAATCAAAGTTATTTTATCAACATACTTAAATGCAGGTATTAATATTGTACCAAATATAACTATCTCACTATTTTGGTCAACTAATTGCAAGTTCTCAACGTGTTTAATTAAAACTTCTTTAGACCTATATTGATTAGGACTTACTGAATCTAATAAGTCTTTATTATGTCTGGCCTCTGCCATTATTTTTTTAAATAAAGTTAAATCCATTCAATTATTTCCTCATATTCAGGTTTAATATCTTTAGCAAAAAACTTTGGTTCTGTTAATCTTATATAATCTCTTCTATATGTTTCAGTATAACCAGCAGTCATCAAAATAAGTGGTCTATACTCAGCGGCCTTTAACCCTAACTTATGCCATTCTTTTATATTTCTTTCAAAACAACTTGTATAAGAAACATCAATTTTTTGTTCAAGTAAATAATTTGTTAAATTTTGTATAAACATTCCAGCTTCTATGGAAATACTATCAACAATTCTTTCTACTCGTTCTGGAAAAGCTTGGTCAAAATGCATTCCATATTTAACTGCTCTTTTATACCATTCATTGGGCTCTCTTACTTGACTATGTAAAACAAACAAATAAGGATTTAATTTTATGTGTTCATAATAAGGATTAGGTTTACCTTTTTCAGTTGTAATTGCGTCACCTCTCAAAAGTGCTTTAGTTTCTGACTTTGAGTGATTTGAAACACATAATTGCCATATTTTTTCTTTTTGCTCTTTATGTTCAGGACCATAAACAACTACTTTATAAGCCATAGCGTTATTTTTTGATGGTGTTGTTTTCCAAGCCTGCCATAAAGCAAATTCTATATCTTTTTTAGGTGGCACCTTATCAAGATATTTTCTAACGTGGTGTCTTTTTTCTAATAAATCAAAAGTGCTCATTTTTTTATTACCATATCGTTTATGACTAAAATATCAAGTGCAGTTTTCCTAAATGTTCTTATTGCGTGTTGAGGTGTCTCAACAATTGGTTCTTGACAATTAAAGCTAGTATTTAATAGCATAGGTATGCCAGTTATTTTGTAAAACTCATTTATAATATTATAAAATGGTTCGTTAAATTCTTTATTGACCGTTTGTATTCTTGCAGTATTGTCAACGTGAGTTATACCTGGTACTTTATCTGTCTTTACGGCGCATATACGAGACATATAAGGACTTGGCAATCTTGTATCAAAGTATTCTTTATAGTGTTCTTCTAATACAGCTGGTGCAAAAGGTCTAAAGTCTTCTCTCATTTTAATCGTATCATTAATAATACTTTTAATATCAGGATTACGTGGGTCTGCTAATATACTTCTATTACCTAATGCTCTATTACCACTCTCTGAACGACCTTGATACCAACCTACAATTTTACCATCAGCAATTGCTTGAGCTATTTCTTTATAGTCAATCTTTTCACCATAATTGTGTGGATAAGAGTGACCAGCAAAAGTTGGTGTCTTTTCTTTTATATTATTAATATTTACGTTTGCGTGTTGCCATACACCTAATGCTTGACCCTCATCACCAACAGCAGGTGGTACAAAAACATTTTCATAATGTTTTGTAAATTCTTCATTCATATATCCGTTATATGCAACACCACCAGCAATACAAAGATTGTCGCAAGTTTTAAGAGGGTAAATATATTCTTTAATTTTATCTAAAGTAAATTTTTGTAAAGTATGTGCTAAATCTTGTTTACCATATTTGTCAATATTAATTAGTTTGTGTATATCGTAGTTCTTTTCTTTAATATCACCAGATATAATTGTTTCAAATACATCATAGTAGTATTGATTATAATTGCCATAACCTACAAGACCCATAAGTTTACTTGCACCTAATGACCCAAATCCTGTAAGTTTAGACATTTGATTCCATAACCAACCAAGTGGTAATTCTTTAGACAAGTCTTTTATATTTTCATCTTTATCAACAAAGATACATCTAAACTTAGCACCAATACCATCAATGGCAAGTATATCTGACTTGTTAAAGCCAGAGTTTATAAGTGCATAAGTAGCGTGAGATTGATGATGGTCACAATAATAAACATCATTTTTAAATACAAAATCAAATAACTTTTTAGGTACAAAGTCAAGAAACTCTTTGTCAATAAGTTCTTTACACATTCTAATACCACCCATAGTATAAGTAAATGCTAATATACCACTTTCTGGCTTGTGAAAGTAATCTCTAACAAATTCATTATTTAATCTATAATCATTTGTATTTAAAACATCTGATTGATGAGCATAAGCGTCAGCGTGATATGGTAGATTATGTTTAAATCTAGTATATCTTTCCATTTGTCTATGTACATTACCATCATAGACATTATGGTCGTGTAGATTTAAAGCGACAGCATATATTTTTTCCATTCAAAATGTCCTTTCGGTGGTATAAACTCTGTACAAGTCTTACAATAGTTTTCGTATTTAAATAGTCGCCAGTTCATCATCTTATCAATATTGTCTTGCGTCAAATCAAAAGTTCTTGATAGTTCACTATTGTTAGCAAATTTTTTACTACAATGTACAATATGTTTCTTTTCAAAGTCAATGACTGGCACCTGTGGAAAAGCAGAGCATAACTTTCTATCAATTTCAGGAGCTTGTTTGTTTTCAAAAGTTGAAGACCTTCCGTTGTAGGCTTTCCACATAGTATTCTTATGAGTAAGTTTCTCTATTACTTCAGGAAACTTATCTTTATATTTAAAGTAGTTTGGTGTTTTGACAACTACATTATAATTATTGTTATCGTTTTCTGGAACAAAGTCAAAATTACCAAGTTTCTTAACTTCGTCCTCGTAGAAATCTAATATGTTATGTTCAACGTATAAAATGTCCTTATCTTCTAATATATGAGGATACCTTTTACGTATAAAAGAGTTTGATAATACTGATACTACAAAGTTAGGATACTTTTTAATCTCAGCGATTACTTCATCTAAATTTTTAATTAGCCCCGGCTCACCACCTAATAGATTAACTCTTACCTTATAATCTTTTAGAAATTCTAAACACTTCTTTAAGAATTGCATATCAACGGTAAGATTACGCATTTCTAAAGTATAACTAGTGCAATAATGACAATTCTTATTACACGACATAGATAGAAAGAAATCTATCGCTCTATAATTTTGTTGTATCTCTTTTAATTTCATCTTCAATCAGTTTAAAAAACATTGTATTAAATGCTATTAATAATTTTCTCTTTGGTTCATATTTTAAATAGGCAGTAATATCTACCCATTCAGGCATTTGAAGTGTCTTCTCAATTAAATAGTGGTAAATATCTTCAACTTTTTCACCTACTAGGTTTTCATCAAATATATTGCCATCTAAAACTTCATTCATAGTTTGAATTAATTTAATAGGACACTTATCAGTTATATCTATCATATTACCATTGTTTAGTATATAACTAAATTGAGTTAGTGATTTATTGTGTTGTATCATATTAATAATAAGATTGTATTAATAACTCTATCTTGTTCCTCTTTTGTAATATACGGACTAATTGGCAAAGAAAGTATTGTATCGCTTACAATCTTACTTACAATATAATCATCTTTTCTATGGTCAATATTATCATACATTTCATTTTCACTTATTGGTTTAGGATAATGTATTTGTCCTATCTTAGCTTTAACTCTATCTCTTACCTCTTTATTTTGAAATCTTACAACATATTTGTGATAATTATGATTTAATTCCTCTGTATTATTTTGTATGGTAACATATTCTACTAATTGTTCATCATAATATTTGGCAGCTAATTGTCTTTTAGTTATATAATCATTTAATTTGTTTAGTCTATAATTAATTACCTCAGCATTAAACAATAACATTTTAGAATTATAACCAAGATGTTTGCCCTCACCGTGTTTTCTTAATCTTTTAAATATCTCTGTATCGCCATCTGTTAGTATCGCTCCCCCACCAGCGATACCTGATACAACTTTATTAGCATTGAAACTTAATGTAGATAAATCGCCTATTGTTCCTGCCTTTATATTATTATAACTGGAACCTATGGATTGGCAAGCGTCCTCAATAAAATGAATATTTTTCTCTTGACAAAACTCTTTGATTTTGCTAGTATCGGACATATTACCAAATAAGTGAGGATAGATGATAGCTTTCACTTTTGGCGAGTACATCTTTTTTATACTATCTAAAGACATATGATAAGACAATATATCAATATCACAAAATACAGGTGTTGCGCCTGTCATTGATATTACACTTGCAGTTGAAATCCAAGAGAAGTTGGTTGTTAATACTTCATCACCTTTACCAATCTTTAAACTCAACAATGAAAAGAATAATGCGTCTGTACCATTATTGCAAACAACAGCTTTTCTACCAAACATTTTTGATAGATTGTTTTCAAGAAACTCTATATTAGATTCTTGTTCTTTTCTCATAGACTTATCAAAAAGTTCTATGTATTCGTTTTTTGATATATCGTATTCTCTATCCCAACCGTTCATAAATGTACTCCGCTATTGTTTTTTGACCTTTCGCATTTGGATGGTCATCTAAAGGAGATATTTTATAATTATCTCTGCCCATAATAGGAGAACCTATTGAGCAAAGTGAAAAACCACCTAGTTCTCTTGTAATAGGCCAACCTAAAAATTTATTTGTGTTTATTTTATTATCATAATTTAAAATACAACTTAATACTCTTTTTTTATCTTTTTCTTTATCATAAAGGTATTCAATTTTTGCTCCTACTTTTTTAGGGTCTTTATATTGGTCGCCGTGACCATATGATAAACCATTAATTAAATCTTGATGAAAGTTTATCATTTGTATTTGAAGAAAATTTAAGTTATATCTTTCACACATTATTTGAAAACTCAAATAAAATTTTAAACTTTTGTTAGCTAAACTATAAGCGTCACCGTGAGGGTCTATTCTTACATTAGTCCAACGACCAGATTGACCTTGTTGATAATCTTTTCTTTGAATTTGAGACCAACCAGCAATAACTAATCCAATTCTATCTCTGATTGATGAGGACTCCGTAATGAAATCTAATAAAGATGAATAGATATATTCGTTACCAGAACCAGACTTTGCTAAGTTAACACATTCCATATCTAGTTTATTTGCTAGAATTTCTGGCCATTTAGGCCAAGAACAATCCAAATCAGGATGAAATTCTGATTGAAAATTGGGGTCTGTATAACTATCACCACTTACTAATAATATTTTTTTCATTATATACTCTTAATTGTTTCAACTAAAATATTTATGTTCTCTTTATACATCTGTTCCGTAGGCACAGGTCGTTTCATATAAACAGGACCACCATCTTTTATATTCTTATCTCTTAAATATAATATCTTTTTACCAAGCCATTTACATTCTTGTATTAGTCTTGGTGCTGGGTCATAATAATTTTTTGTATAAGCATATGTGTTAAATAAACCTAATAAATTAGGCACAGGTGCAAATATATTATTATAATCTTTATTAATATATTTTTCATCATAAGTTAATATGCCGTGAGATTTAAAACAATCAGGACATTCCTTTATTTGTCTTTCAATTTCTTTATAGTACACATTATTAGTACCTAAAAACAAATACTCAAATTGTACATCTTCTTGTACAGGTTTATATACACTAAAGTTAATCATCTTTTCAAACTGGTCACCTACACCATTTGGATAAACATCACAATCGCATAAGTCAACAACTTTACTAGGTTTAAAATGAGCTAATGCAATAGGATATTCTTTAACGTGATTTTCAGAATAAACTGATATAAGTTTACCACCAAATAACATTCTTAAAGATAACATTTGGTCGCTTGTATAAGTGTGTTTATGTAAGTATGCTAAAGTTAACATACTTCTACCCATTATCAAAGTAATATCTTTTGTGCTTGGCGTATAAGAATTAAAGACCACATTTTCATAGGTCTTATATTTCTCATTTATTGAGTTTACGTAATCTTGTATAGTGAAATTGTGGTGTGTAATTATTACTACTTTGGCTTCAATGCCGATAGAATTTAAATAACAACAATGTTCATAACTATAACAAAGTAATCCATCGCCAGGCTTGCTGGTACATACTATATTAATCATACGGATATTTATATAAATAATTGTATGCTTAAAAATGAAGTGAAGCGATTATTTGATGGTACAGACGACAAACAAGAAGACTTTGGTTGGAATGAGTTTACGTTAGAAGAGTTAAATCTTCCGCCAGCAGAAAAAATCCTCAAAGGTGTAA
>JAAOEI010001098.1_pt1 | contig 10023 bp, 9 predicted proteins | sample 7059261 | NCBI WGS metagenome assembly JAAOEI01 (sample SAMN14008812, study PRJNA610033) | viral metagenome | isolation source: viral particles filtered from seawater | place: China: Hangzhou Bay, Yangshan Deep Water Harbour | collected 2017-10-31
TTAAATCTTCTATAGAAATATTTCCAGACGATTTAACATTCCTAATTTCTCTAATAATTGACCACTTAATCGGCCTCCAAGCATAAGTAGACAATAAATTACCACTTTTAAGATTATATTTTTGTAAAGCCTTCCATAATCCTATTCTACCAGCATCAACTAAATCTTGTCTTTCAGTATGATTTTTTGGTTTGAAAGAATTTACTATAGATATTACTAACCCCATATTCTGTTCTATAAGCTCATCCATTACATATCCTTATTATATACATTGAACTAATTTTTGTATTCTCTTTATAATAAAACTTCCTCTATTTTTATCTCTATATCCACGGAATAGAAATACCTTGCCCTTATCTATTTTTTCTTTATTAGTTTGCCATTCTTCCGTAAACATAGTGACATTATCTAAAACACATGTGTTATCTGCTATTTTAAGAAAACACATAGATGTTCCTTTATTATTTCCTTTTTTAATCTTATATTCTTTTATATCTTTGACTTGTGCCACAATTGCTATTGATTCAGTATTAAATCCTTGTAGATATTCAATACAGGTGCAATTTGCTCCATCAGCTACATATTCATCTATTTCTGAACAAGTAACTTCTATACCTAATAATTCTCTTTCTTGTTGTGCTTTCCATGATGGTTTATCAATTAATTCATATGCTGGAGATTGCAAAGCCCTAATAGATCCGTCAATCAAGTCTATATGTTTCTTTGTATGAACCGTCTGTTTCTTGGAATTAATATGTTCAATTAATTTTTTCAATCCATCAATTAGATTATTAACTTCTATGTTGCTTAAATACGTTCTATCTGAATCTTTCAATTCTTTATAAATATTAAACTGATAAAGCATTTCATTTCTTTGCTTTCTATAACAATCAAATGCTCCAGCTTTTATCATTGACTCAAATGAATCAGATTTGATATATTTCCCTAATTTCAATAAAAATGTTTCCCATGTCATTTTTCTAATATCAATTTGATTATTAGTAATTATACTTTGTAATTGTTCATAAACTGAATATCCTACTTTCTTAATATTTGTAAGTCCAAAAGTAGGATTCTCTTTTATAATTTTAAAATTAGCATTCATATTTAGGATACTAGGTGGCATTACCTCAATACCCATAGTCTTAGCATTATTTACTAATTCATTAATTTCTTCAAATGGTTTAGGCTTACCTATAGCATGTTTGAGATATGATGTAAAAAATTCTTTTGGGAAATGAGCTTTTGCATATGCTGTTTGATATCCATTAAAAGCATAACTAATAGAGTGAGACTTATTAAATGAATATTTTTGAGACTTCTCAATCCATCCAAAGATTTCTTGAGTATCATTTTCAGAAAATTTACCAGTAGTTTTTGCACATTCTAAAAATTCCTTTTTGACTTTTGCCATCAAGTCAACTTTCTTTTTACCAATAGCCTTACGTAACGTATCTGCTTGCTGTAATGTAAATCCAGCAACCAATTGAGCTATTTGCATCGCTTGTTCTTGATACACCAAGATACCAAAGGTGTTTTTTAATATTGGCTCAAGATCTGGATGAAAATATTTTACCTCATCTACACCTGATTTTCTATCAATATAGTGTTGAGTAAGAGATTTGCCATCCATTATGCTATCTCCGCATCCTGGTCTAATAATAGCTATTAGATCAGATAATTCTTCAATAGATCTTGGTTTTACTTGTTTAGATTTAGCCTGACCTAAGTTTGATTCTAATTGAAAAACACCTTTAGTATTTCCATCGCATATTAGATTCCATGTTATTGGACAATCTAATGGTAGAGCCTCAATATTAGGATTAAATATTGGAAATCCATCCTTGTTGGTTTCAAAAGAACATCCACAATCAAATCTTATCATATTTCAATACCTGAAAAACTATTTTTAAATTTATTTACAGTTGCTTGTTTTCGATGATATTTTAAAAAGCGTGTTATAATTGCAGCTTCTTGATAAACATCAATTAATGCATCATGAGCTACTCCAATAGATTTAATTCCAAAAAATTTGCGCCATGTATCCATTTTATAATCATAAGGTTCTTCAAGACTTTCAAACCACCAAAATAAATTATCCATTGCATCTAGTTTATTTACTTCAGAAAATGGAAATTTAGTTTTATGCTTTTTACAAAGTCTTTGAGCAATTGGTATATCGAATCCGGTTATATTATAACCCGCTGGTATTGGATCTGGAAACCATTGCCCTGGTTTTTTGTCTACTACATACTTTGAACAATATGTACAAAAGTTTTTCCATGCAACTTTTTCTGCAACTCCAGATTTCCATCTATTGATAACTTCTTCATATGTTATTCCATAATTTTCAGCGTGCCAATTAATTGTCTTTTCTCTATCTGCATCAAAATATTCTGGTTTATCTATATCTGCTGGCTTAATAGTTATATTAAAAAATTGATCCTTCTTGACTTCTAAAGTCTCTGGATCAATTGGAACAGCCGCCAACTGAACTGGATTACATTTTTCCATATCGGGGCTATCGGTTTCAAAATCAAAACATATAATCCATCTACTATTCTTCATTTATATATCCTTTCTTAATTTTATTCTTCATAATCGCCTCCTACTAATTTTACTACGTCCATTACCTTATCTAGACCTCTAATAGCTAAACAATCAAATTTTAATAATCCAGCCTCTTCACAAGATGGACCGTCATATCCAGCTAACATATTTTCACCTTGTTTGTCTAACACCATAGGACATGATTCACTAATAGGATCTTTAGAAATAATAATACCAGCAGCATGTTTGCCAGATATAATCTTTGTATGCTCTATTCTGATAGCTTGCTCAAATATTTTAGCAAATTTACCTTCTAATTTACCTTCGTCACTTAAATAGCACCAAGGTTTTAATTGTTCTCTATGATTTTCTAATGCCCATAATATTGAACTAGAAAACCCATACTCTTCTTCAATATCATGCAACTCGTCAACCACTTTAGCTTCATCTAATAAACATTTAGTAATAGCCTTTTGTTCATCAAAAGATATATTACCCCTTGCACTCATAACTCTAGTTAAAGCAGCTTTTCCTTTTAATGTTTGAAAAGTAATAATTTGAGCGACATTATCTTCCCCATATTTATTCCTAATATACTCTATAGTTTCTTCTCTAGCTGCCTTCGGAATATCAAAATCAATATCGGGCCAAGACACCTTACCTGGAGAATTTCTTCCGGCATTATAAAACCTTTCAAATAATAAATTATAAGGTATTGGATCTACTTGAGTAATTCCTAATAGATCTGATACTAAACATCCAGCGGAACTTCCTCTGCCTGGACCAGTAATATAGCCTTTACTTTTGACAAAATTAATAATATCATTAATAATCAAAAAGTAACTTGATAAACCAATAGATGTAAAAGTTTCTAATTCATCATTAACTCTTTGTCCATATAACTTAAAATCTGGATGATCTTTAGTTATATTGGACATTTTATTTTTCCATCCTTTTCTATTTAACTTCCTTAAATACTCTTCTGGAGTTAAATTATCAGGACATACAAAATTTGGAGGTTGCGGAGATTTCATAATGCTGTAATCTTCACACATATCCAAAATTAGATTGGTATTAGCCAATTCTTCATCTGTATGAAATACTTTCATATCGTCATATGATGGTATATGATAATTATCTGATTTAAAAAATGTAGCTAAAGTTTTATTAGTTCCATCTTTTATCTCTCTTTGTACTTGTCCAATTGTCTTTTTCAAGTTTGTACATAATAATATTCTTTGATCATCTGCGTCTTCTCTAGAGCAATAATGAGCATCTGGTGTTGCTACGCACGGAATATTTGTAATTTTAGATATTTCTCTCAAAGCATTACCAAGTATTCCAGCAAGTTTATTTATCTTAGAATCTATTAACTGTATTTCAATAAAGAAGTTTTCTTTACCGAATATCTCTTGTAATTTTTTTGCACAAAATATACCTTTATTTTTCCAGTCTGGATCTAATTCATCATTTACTATAATAGCATTAGCTAATACAGATCCTAGATGACCACTAAAACTTATTAGATTTCCTTGTTTGGCAAATTGTTCTAATAAATTTAAATTGATTCTTGGTTTATGATAAAAATGTTCTTTTTTATTTGATAGCGATACAAGTTTTAATAAATTTGACCATCCTGCTTGATTTTTAGATATAATTACTTGATGAGATAATTTCCTATTATTTGGAGATTGATCTGTAATGTCTCCATCGCAAAAATAAAATTCACATCCTAATATTGGTTTTAGACCACTATCTCTCATCTCTTTAGAAAAATCAATAGCTCCAGAGATATTACCATGATCGGTAATAGCACAAGCTTTTGAACCAATAGTTTCAACACGACTTGCTATATCTTTACATTTACTAAGACCATCCAAAAGTGAGTATTCAGCCCACCTAAGAATGGACATGTAGCGGTGTATAGCTATTCATGTCCATCTTTTATTCTCCTTATATTAATCTTGAATTTTTCCGCCACCATGACCGTATGAACCAATTTTATGGTTTGGATTCATATAATTTTTAGTTACCCATTCGATACCTTTTTCTTTTATCATGTATCTAATCTGTTCACATTTACTCATTGGTTGACCTTTTTTATTAAATTGTCCAAATCTTTTTTCTATTAAAGGTTCAACATGGGTATTCTCAAAACTAGTCATTCCAGCATCACAAAGTTTTTTACATTTCCAAGCTTGTGATGGGTCCATTTGTCGAATTATACTTGGTTGCTTAGTATTTTTAATTTTATTAAATCTTTCTTTGATCATTTCCTCTGTCTTTGGAATATCGGCATCTTGAAAATGAACTGTAAATGGACCTCCATCATTTATAAAGTAAATAGTAATTAGAAATGTATGGACATGTGGGTACATATGTTTAACAGCATAATGATATAATCTTAATTGAGCATCTGTAAATAATTTTTGTTGATCTTTAGTTTTTCCTGTAGCCCAATCTTTTCTTTGTCCAGTTTTATAATCAACTATTTCATAACAATTATCACCAAGATCTGTTATTAAATCTATAGTTCCTTTTAATGCTAATTTACCTTTTAATCCATATTCTTGATAGTCATAATCTGCCCATTCTTTATCTATTTCAAAATCAAAATGAGGTTCGGCAGCAACTACATCTTTATATCTAGGATCAAATAATCCATTTCTATACTTCAATGCTTTCCATGCCCAACTTAAACAGTCTCTAAAATCTATATCAGACCATTTATGATGATTAAATCGTTTAGTATAAACTTGGTACACTCTAGAAGCAACAGAACCCAAATATTCTGGATCATAATTATCTGTAAGAATTTCTCCTACATCTTCATCAATGATTGTTGATAATCCATCTTGAGATGCCTTTTTACATAAGGCACATATTTCTAATATTTTATGTGTAATAGTTCCTTTGTCTGCTTTTTTATTTCCTTTGCCTTTCCATCCAAGACCATATTCGCAATAATATTGCATAGGACAAAATCTATCACAATTAAATGAACTCGATCTAAAATAAACTATTGGTATCATATTCAGATTCCTAAATCTGTTAAATTTTTACATTGTAATTCTTTAAGTGCAAAATAAACTTTATTATTTTGTTCTGGTATTGTTAGATTTTGATTATCAATTATTACATTACATAGCGATAAATTAACTTGTTCACTTGCGTGTGTATCTTTAGAATTAAATAAATCTCTATTTAATCCTAGAATTATAGCATTTTGTTCTCTTAAAGTATTAATTTCATTTTCAAAACGTACATCACAAACTAATGCTAAATCAATATTATCTTGTTTTATTTTTCTAATTAAAGAATCTATCCAAACATTTGGATACATTTTACGAAAAATATCTGTACCAACAAATTGCAAAATTTCTCTTATGGTCATTTGTCCAGTTTTTGTACTTCCTGGCATATTTTCCCATAAAAAATTTGTTAGTTCATTTTTGTCAGAATCTGTTCCATAAACTTTATCCTCTGGAAGACCAAGAATGTCTATAGAAAGCCTTTTTAAACTGTCTGCCAAAGCATATATATGCACTGCTCCGATCTCATTTAAAACTGCTTGGGTGTTGACATGTGGATTTTTAAATAGAAACCAGTCTGTACCATTTAATTTTTCACCAAAGATATCTGATACTTCAATATCTCCACAGGCGTTTAATCTTGCATGTTTGCAAACTCCATGTTCTATCAATTTTAACATAACTAAAAAGTTGCAACATGTATTTTTACCACTTTGCTTCTTTCCAGCAAATCCAATTATTTGAGTCATTATTCACCTTTATAAATAAATTTGTTTTGCTTTTTCTATCCATGGTAAAATATCGTCAGTAATTTCATTACTATTCATTTCACCAATATCATTCTTTTTAATATTTACTATAAATACCCTGTATGCTTTTTCACACTGATCTTTGATTTTTAATGCAGCAGATTGTCCTGCTCCGTTCTCATCGTTGTCCATAAGAAGAATTATACTCAATGCTCCAGATTGATCTATTAATTCTTTCTGAGATTCATTTAATACTGTTCCAAATAATCCTACTGAATTATGTATTCCCGATTCTTCTAATCTCCAAACATTACCAGGAGATTCAACTAATATTATCACGCCAGTTTCTTGTATAAATTTTTTTGCTTTATGATAATTATATAAATATTTTTCTTTTTCAAATCCTTCTGAATGTCTCCATTTTGGAAAATGAAAACATTTCTTTGATGGGTCATGATATGATTTGCATTCTTTACATTGTTCAAATACGCTTCTTCCTGTAAAACCTACTATAAATTCTCCAGTTTCATCATAAACAGGAACAACGGCCCTATTATAGAATGGTTTACCATAAGTCTTACATGTTCCTACATCATAATCATCAAGTATTTCTATACTATATCCACGATTTAGAAAATATTGAGATGGTATCTCAACTTTTGATCTATAAAATGCTTTGTCTATATTTAATGTATTTCTTGACTTATCTTTAATTAATTTATTAGTTAGCTTACAAAATTCATAGTTATTAGAAAATTCTTGTCTATTTACTTTGATATTTTTATAGTCAATTTTAAGAAGATCAACAACAAAATCTACCGTTTCTTCAAAACTTACGGTCTTATCTCCAGGTAATTTCCAATTATATTTAATATGAGAAAGTCCACCTCTAATCATACTTAACAAAGAAGTACCAAAATGACTTTGACATGAATGAGTTCTGCACTTGTAATGCACTCTATAATCTGCATCATAATATAAATTTAATGCAGTTCTATTATCTCCTCCATGTATAAAACAATTAGAGAAATATACTTTTTTACCTTGATGTGGAGATACATCAAAGTATTCATATATTTGTAATATATTTTGTAATGCAATATCTGTAATTGCATTTAATTTAGCTTGATCGTTATATTTAGAAATCGACTTGTTCGTCTTCGTCAACGTCATCTACATAATCTCCACCATCGTTTAATTCGTATGCAGTTCTTCCCTCGATTAATTTAGCATATTTACCTTGCATTAAAATATTGATATAATCTCCACTTTCTAATCCTTCTCCATGTCTACTAATAACTGGAACGAGTTTTCTATTACCATTTTCTGGTCCATCTTTTGCTATTTCTTCATCAGATTTTTGTTTATAAATACTGAAATTAGAACAAAGCCAAATTACTCTATCTGATCCAGAAGCCGTATCTGTCGATTCTTTTGTTATTCCATCTCTATTTAATTGTATAAAACATATAATTGGAACTTCATATCTTAATGCAAAATTATGCAATGCTGTCATCATAAAACCAAGCAATTGGAATTCTTTCAAATCGCTAGATTTTAAATCTGCTGCATCCATCAATTTTAAATAATCATATATTATAACACAATCTTTAGCCTTTCCTTGATCGTTTAATCCAACGACTCTAGCGAGCCATCTTCTCATAATTGACAATTGATCTTCAAATGGTTTTCCTCCAATATTTTTATGATATAGAGGAATATCTTTATATTTTTGACTTTCTAACAAAAGATTTTGTTTTTGAATCTCACTATCTCCGATTTTACCCGTTTCAATATCATTGATCGTAGATTTACCAGATGTTCCATATGAAATCATTGCTAGACCTCTATTTTTATGGTCTTGCAACATCATTTCTGTATCTAAGTCTAAAACTGGTATACCTCTCTTAGCTATATCAATTCCCATATTCATAGCCATAAGAGTCTTTCCTGTTTTGGGTCTAGCTCCAATTACATTTACAGTTCCTCTACGTAGTCCTCCACCAATAGCAAAATCATATTTCTTAAATCCAGTTGATATACCAACTTGATCAACTCTATTAGCTATTTTTTCATCAATATATTCTTCTATTCCATCAAATACTTTTTGTGGAGATTCTTCCTGATCATTTAATATTGAAGTAAAATCAAATATTGATTCTTCAGCTAGTCCCAAAATATGAGATATAGGTTCATCACCTTTTAATGTCAAATATTTATTTTTGGTTTCTTCAAGCTGGTCACACATCATTCTTGCTATTTGCAACTTTCTAATCTTAGCTGCAAATTTTCTTACATTAGATAGAATGATTGGAAATTTTAGAATTGCTGATAGATGAGATATTTCATTATTATTATTAAAGAAATCCTGCAATCCTAATTCTTTAGCGCATGATAATATAGAAGGAACGTCAATTTTTCTGGTATCATCTTGTTCAAATATTCTTTTTAAGCAAGCATATATAACCTGATTAGAATTAATAGTAAAAGAATTCTCGTCAATAATATCTGCAATATCATAATATGCTTCTGCTCCGAATTTACAAATTCCAGCAAGAATAGCTCTTTCAGCAGAAGTATCAGTCAATATCATTAGTTACTCCTTATCCAGCAGAACAAGAACAAGTATTGCATTTCCATCTTTTAACATCGTGTACTAATGCAGCAGATATTGTATATTCATCTTTGCATACGCAACACACGACATCTATTAGATTACTTTTACGTTTTGGTTTTTTAAATGTTTTTGTTTCTGCTCTTTGTGCGTCATCTTCTTGTTTTGCTTTTGATAATTCTTTTTGTTCATTAGGATCTAAGCGTACATTTTTAATCATCTCATCAAATTTATTGACCCTATTATCTAAATCAATAGAGGAGGTCTTGCAAGCTTTTCCTTTGCTATTTGTATTTTTTTGTTTTTTTGGTTGATTTTCTTCTTGATTCTTAGATTTAGTAGATTGTTTCTTGCTATGTCCCTTGCCCCTACGCTTTATTGTATGTAAATTATTATTTTCTTGTTTATGTTTATGATCATCTGTATTTTTAATTTCAGATAAAATATTTGCTATATCTTCATTATTCATTTCAGATAATAGTTTTAATAGCATCTCTTTATTATTCATTGTGTAATCCCTTTATTGCTTTTGCTTTTTGTAGATTAACAAATAAATCCCCCATATTTTTAATAGAGGTAGATAAATAACTTAATCTATCCATTCTAGACTGTGCATATTGTTTTAATTTTAAAAGCTGTTTAGCATAATCATCATTGTTAACAGCCTGTTGAAATTGACTATCCCAAGAACCCCTAAAATTATTTTCTTTTCCAGCAATAAGTTTTTTAAGCATATTATCTGCCCAATTTACTCTTGCAGATTCTCGGTTTACTGTTCTTTGTAAATAAAAAGAAAATCCACTAAGCATTAATGCAGCATTAGCACAATCTTCAATAGACATAGCTTCCATTTCTTCTCTAGAAATAGATAAATATTTTTTTATATTATCATCTGTGGTTTTTCTTTCTACATATTTTGGTAGTCCATTTTTTTCTTCATATTCATCAAGCAATAAATCTAATTTATTTATGTTGTCTGTCGGTGTTCTATTTTTTTCTTCCATTCTTCTATCTTTTCATTAAAGGAAAGTTCTACTAATGTAATATTATTTATTATGCACCATTCTCTTTTATCAGA
>JAAOEI010001099.1_pt1 | contig 10022 bp, 21 predicted proteins | sample 7059261 | NCBI WGS metagenome assembly JAAOEI01 (sample SAMN14008812, study PRJNA610033) | viral metagenome | isolation source: viral particles filtered from seawater | place: China: Hangzhou Bay, Yangshan Deep Water Harbour | collected 2017-10-31
AAAAGAGTGCTATGCCGCCAAAGAATCCTTTTGCTGGCGCTCTTGGTATGGAGCAGGAGCAAAAAAGATGAAATACAAATCTGATAAGTGGTATGCGATTGACAATAAAGGCCGGATGAAAGTTGCCAGTCAATCAAATAAGCAATTGGTTGAGCTTTGGGATCAAACAAATAAGCGTAAGGATGATGCGATACCTACTGTTAGAGGTTGGATTATGGATGAGGCTGAGAGTCGTGTAGGTAGAAAAAAGTTTGAGAATTGGGTTGATAATGATCGTTCTGGTTCTATGAAAAGTCTTTTCAAATAGTTTCTGCCTAAAAGTTTTGAAGTCGGACAGACACAATAATTCTTAAAAACAGTAAAGCCGGACAGCTGTCCTACATGAGCCGGACACGAACCAGGGATGAGGAGACAAGATCGCCTCTTGGACCAAGCGAAGCAAAGACGCTTGACCTATATCATAAAGGATACCTCACAGCAGAGGAGATAGCCAAAGAACGCGGCCTCACAGCTTCCACGATCAGAAACCATATCGCCAGTTTGAAGCGAAAAGGATACCTCAACATCGTACCAGGACAACCAGGACAAAAAAGCGAGGTGGTCGGCTGTATGCCCTCCGCAGTGACGAAAAGATTTCGTTTGCATGGTGAGGAGTATAACGTGCAGGTTTTGAATGGTTCCTCAACTTTTGATCGTGCTCGTCGGCGGGGAACTGATCTCTTTCTTGATGGCCATCGTGTACGGATATATTCTCGTTCTTTGGAGATATATTCTGGTCGTGACTTTTGGGGTTTGACTCCGCGTGATTGTGAGGCTGAGTCGTCTCGTTATTGGTTTCGTTTCTTGGCGATGCTGGAGCATCGCTTGAATGTCTTGTTGGTCAAGCCTGGTACTCACAACATTCGTCGCGTCAAGCATCATGTCGCTGAGGTGGGTAATGAGCTTGCCGTGCAAGCGAATCGTGATAAGGAGCGGATCAGGGTTTCTAAGGATGGTCGTGAGTGGTTGTTGGCTGATGCTTCCAAGGGTTTTCAGGAGTTGGAAACTGTTGATCCTCAGTCGGCCGCTCTTGATATGCAAGATGTGGTAATGCCTTTCTTTAATGATCTGCGGGACCGCTCGGATGCGGTCCGTTTGCCTTCTCAGGTTGCTGCTGAGTTGGATCAGCTCAGGAGTTTGGTGTTTGAGATTGGATCTGCTGTGAAGCTCTTGGTTCCTTCTCCTCCAGAAAGTTTAAATACCGATAGTTCCCTAATGGACTACTATGGCTAAAAACAAAGTCAAGATTGGAACTCGTTTCTTTCGCGATGGCTATCCTTTCACCGTGACAGGTCTTGATAAGCGAACCAGCAAAGATGTCTATGGTAAAAGTGTAACTTTTACAGCAGTCACGGCAAGGGGACGAGCTGGTATCGTTGAAACAGATATTAGTGACGTTCTGAAAGGAATAAAGAAATAATGGCTGATCGTTATTGTTGGTATTGCCATCGGGTTACTCCTACTCGGGGTTTGAGCATTTGCCAGTATTGTGATGTGAAGAAGTAGTTTTTGCTAGTATCTTTTAGGCAGTATATATAGAATAAATAGAAACATATATATAGTAATATGCCTGTGTGGTTTGTATGGCAGACGAAACAAACGCCCGAACGGTGAGCCTGGAGTTTGGCAACACGATCCGCAAAGTCGGCACGAGTCACGTCGTGACTATCCCGGCTTGGATCATGCAGTACTTGCGTGAGGGGCAGTATGTGAACTTTGCCGTCTTGGAGGACGATGAGAATGGAAACGAAAACTACTATTGATTATGTGAAGTATCAGCCTTGGCTGATGAGCGTTGTGCTGCGTGGGAGGGTTGAGCAATGAGTTATCTTAACGGTTTTAGGGCTGGTCTTGTGGTGGCTGTTGCTGCTTACGTTGCGACGATATATCTTCCGTTTTGGGCTAATCTGCTTTTCTTTATGCCTGCTGCTGTTTGGTTTAGTCTTTGGGCTGCTCCGAAGCCTTTGAGGTGGTCTAAATGATTATCGTGACTCCTTGGGAGGGTTTGGATGTTGTTGATCTCTCCGATCACCCTTATTGGTGTTTGTTTGAGACTCCTGATGGTCGCGTGTTCTTTGAGGTGGCTGAGGATATGGATGCTTTCTTGCAGGCGTTCTTGGTTCGTTGCTTGGATGGGGTTTATCCTGTGATTGCTGCGAGTGATGATGCGAACTTGTTGATGTCTCGTTGTGTTGGTTGTGGTGATCCTGTCGTTGATTGTGATATTGTGGTCAATGCTGTTGGTGTGCTTCATGCTCGTTGTGTGGAGGGTGGAGAATGAATTGTGTTTGTGGTCGGAAGATCACCAGTGGCGTGAATAAGAATTGCAGCACTAGCCGTTTTCTTTGTGGTGTGTGTGCGATGAAGTCAAGGGGTGATCTCTAGTGTTGACGTTTCAACAGGAGGCTATCTTGAAGGTGGCCAAAGAAAAGGGTTTTGTGACTATCAAGGACACCCATAAGATTTATTCGTCCAATCATGCTCGGAGGAATGCTTTGATGTTGTTGGTGAATCTTGGGTATCTCCGGCAGAGCTTGTCGGTTCCGAATCGTTTTGATCTGGTGGAGGGTGCGCGATGAATAACAAACTCTGGATTGGACAGTATGTTGATGATGGCAAATATTTTATCAAAATATCAAAACTTCCTCCTATTGAATACGAAAAACGGGCTTTACAAGGTTGGGGTTGTCCAAGGAAGGAAAGAATTTATGATGTTGTAATTAGCTTGGATGTGGCTGACGGTATGCAATCAAGGTTGGGTTCCAATTATACTTGGAACGTGTATGAACATTGGTCTGATATATTAACTGAGCTGAAAAGAAATTTGCTAAACATGGAATATAAAGCAAATGCTATGTTACAAAAAAATGAAGAAATGAGCAAGATCATTCAAAGGCTGGAAACAAGTTTTGAGGTGGAGCGATGATTTGTCAGCGTTGTCGGCGGTCTGTGTCCTTCCAGGATATGAAATATACTGGTGATGGTTGGGCTTGCAAGAGGTGTGATAAATGATGTCTCAAACAAGCCTGGAGGCTTATCAGCGGCTCAAGGATGAGGGTGCGCTTGGCAAGCGACAGTCTCAGGTGTGGGCGATGCTGCGGTCTGTCGGTCCTTGCAATAATCGTGAACTCGCTGAGGCGATGGAGTGGAGTATCAATCGCGTGACTGGCCGTATTAATGAGCTGGACAGTTATGGCTTTGTGCGCTTGGTCGATATTCGCGTTGATCCCAAAACCGATCGTTCTGCAAAGGTGTGGGAGGCTGTGCGGTGAAAGCAATCGAGTTGTGTTATGTCTTGGCTGGTTTGTATGCTTTTGTTTCTTTCATGGTGTTCAATTTGGCTTTCTTTAATGCTGTTTACGCTTCTGCGATGCTTCTCGCAGTGGGTTTTGTTTTGGGGGTTGGAACGGCTGCGGGCACGATATTCTCGGTGCATGGTTATTATCGTGTTCGCAGCCAATCCTATTCCTCGGAGGTGCGTCAATGAGTTTTGTCAGCGAGAGCCGGTTCATGGTGTCTCCGGCAACCTACTCCATTCAGGTTTGTCACGACGTGGGTTCGATTCCCTCCGCTGGCTTTGCGCCCGTTCACTCCCATGCCAAAAGGCTACACTCACCTCACAGTGAGGGCGCAATGATCGGGGACGCACCTGGCCCCGATCATTTTCTTTTTAAAGGGGGTTTCTGAGTGGCCCGATCCGCTGCGGTGTATCTCCGTGTTTCTACTGAGGATCAGACCGTTGAGAATCAACGCCTCCCGATACTGGACTGGTTGGAACGACATGAGATCACAGAGTTTGTTGAGTATGTTGATGTGGCTAGTGGGGCCGAGGAGAGCCGGACACAGCTTGACAAGATGATGGGTGGGATTCGTTCCAAGGAGCATGATCTGGTGATCGTGTATAAGTTGGATCGTCTTGGTCGTTCCTTGCAGCATTTGTTGTTGATGATCCAGGAGTTCCGGAACAAGGGGATTCAGTTCGTGAGTCTTTCTGAGTCGATTGATACTGAGACGGCTCAAGGTCGTTTGTTCTTGCAGTTGTCTGGTGCTTTTGCTGAGTATGAGCGCGAGTTGATCCGTGAGCGCACCAATGCTGGTCTTGCCCGTGCCAAGGCGCAAGGCAAGAAGTTGGGACGGCCAAAGGGTTCCAAGGACAAGAAGCGTCGCCGAAAGTCAGGGTATTATCAGAGGTGGGCAAAGAATGAGTAAAAAACACCCCCCCTCTCTTTCTGACAATTCTTTTATAAAGAAAAGGGTAAATAAACAAACACCCGATTATTTAGGAAGAAATATGATGTTCCCGAGTCCGCCACAGCAGAGGTTGAAAGAGAGGGTTATGCCTCAACGTTACTACGGCTCTGCTGTTCCAACCATACACGTGGATTCCCTGAAACGGAAAAGGTGTAAATCCTTTACGAGCGTGTGTGGGGCGGCGGGAAAACAAACAGGAGATGAATTATGAGTGATACAGTTATGGAAAAGAAAGATGATGTCGATGCGCGTGAAGATGTCTTGAAAACACTGCTCTCTGAGTATCGTGATTTTCTTGAGGCATTGGACAGTGGACGGTTTGTTTCCACGAACTTCTCGCGGTGGGTTGGTCCGTACTTGGTCCAGGTCACTGCGGAGTATGTCCAACAGGAGACTCCGGATGAGTCGTCTTGAGCGTTTGTGTGCTGAGGCTCAACGATTGTTTGATCCCAAGATGGGTGTTTTGCATCAATCGGCTGAGTTTTATCGAGCATATGATCGTGCTAGGGAGGCGTACAAAGCGGAGCGATTGTTTGAGGAGACGGCCACTGAGCGTGTTGATGAGTTCTCCCATCCAAACAACCAGGCCGATGGGGTGTATGAGTGACGCTTGGGTTGTGTCCTGTTTGTCACCCGTATGGTTCGGCTGAGAGGAAGTGCAACCAGCTTTGCGCGTGTATTTGCCATGATGAAGGAGAAGATTAAGGAATTATGGGAAGCTGTGCGCCCTTTTCTGGATGTGGCGTTGTGGTTCTTGTTTCCTCCCTATGGATTTTATATTGGTTGGCGGTACGTCCGGCAGAATTGGGACGAGTATCGTCAGATCGCTGAGGCTGGTGCTTTGTTGATGGCTGAGCGCAGTGGTATGTCTGAGGAGGATCAGGCTGAGATGCTCAAGGATATGCGTGAGGATGCTTGGGATCGGGCTGATAAGAAGTTGGCTGGCAAGAAGCCGCGTGGCGGCAAGTGGGTTCGTGGCCATTTGCGTGGCGGCCATCGTGTTCGGGGTTATTGGCGTTGAGTTGCCTTCTTGATCCTTTCATTGTATTGTGGGGTATTTGGGGATGGATGTTGTATGTTCGTTTGGCAAGGAGTTTAGAAGATGAGACTTCTTGAATTATTTGGTGAAATTGTTTTGAGTTATTGGTTTGTTTCTTTTCCTATATTGTGGATTACCTTCGCGATTTTTTTGTATGATGTTTATTGTTTATTGAGGGAGGTGAATTAAGATGGGTGTTGGTTCTAGGAATATGCAAAAGAAGTTGATCCGGACTTTCAAGAGTTTGTCACCAGAGGATCAGATTGGTATGGCGATGGCTCTTGAACAAATGGCTTTGGACAAGGTTGGTGAGGATCGTGTGGCTGAGATCAGGAAAGAAAAGGCTGCCTTGCTGGAGTAGATTGCGCGTTTCATGCATGGAGTCTCTCCTTCTTTTTTTCTTTCAGGGAATCATTACTATTAGTATCTTACTTCCGGCTTTCCGTTTCCTGTGCTATATAATTTCTGACTGTTCGCGGAGTGACTTCTAATATGTCTGCGATCATATCTTGACTGATGCCGTATTTGTCCTTTACAGGCTCTGTGCCCATGCGATAAGCGATTGCTTTCTTGGTGTTTCTCACAATATCTTGCTCGTTGAGCAAGGGGAGCTGCTTATCTTCATATTGGGAAACCATGCTATCGTACTTCTTTTTTCTATATTCTTGCTCGTCCACGACGTATGCAGCGGTGAAATCTCCTGGCTTGGTCCAGCTCTGTGGGGTGGTGTAATTATAGAATTTCTTGCCTTCGAGATACAATCGCTTTTTCTGCTTTGGTCCAAAGAACAGGAATTGTCCTCTTTGTCCTTTGTGCAGGTATGTGTGGATCAGTGCTCTTGATCGGTACAATGCGACGTTTCTGTCAAGGTCGAAAAAGCTCGGCAGGCAAAGGACGAGGAACAGGTTTTTTTGTCGTACTTCTGCGAGCATCTCCACGATCTGTCTGTTTTCGCTGCTTATCGCGGATCGGCTGTGCAGTCCGGACATTGCTTCGTCAAATAGGATTGCTCGTCCTTTTTCGCTGTTCATAACAAGTTGGCGAAATTCTTTGCCGTTGAAACATATCTGTGCGGTCGAAAACTTTGGATCAAGGTATTTGCAAATCTGCATTGCCAAGACGCTCTTTCCGCTGCCGACTTGTCCATCCACTATCAGGAGGGTGTCGTGATCTTGTTGTTGAAGTTTGATGATCGCGTCCAGGTTGCTCGCAAGCCAGCCGTTATAATAGACTCCGTGCTTTTTCACCCGTCCAGCACCGCGTTCCCTGGATCAGGCATGAGTTTGAAGTCAAAGCCCAATCCTTTTGTTAATCGGTTCATTTCAGCATCAATTTCCTCTGCTTCATACAAACAATCTCTATATAGCCTGTTTTTGGCTTTCTGGTCCATCACACGGTTTTTGCTTCCATGAATGGCCAAGTGACTGTTCTTTTGCAGTGTTGTGAGTTGCTCGCGGAGCTTGCTGTATTTGTCGGCTGGCAAGAATCCGCTGAGTTTCTGGTTCTTGGTCCTTAACAGGTTCACCATCCCGAACCCTCTTTGATCCGTCAATAGTCGTTCATTGACGTGCGCCTCTGACAAGTAATTGTCAATTTCGGATAGTTGTCGGAGCCATTCAGCTCCGCGATTCCAACTCTCTATCTCTGCCATCTAAACCCATGTGTTTTCTGCGATACTATTATATATATGTTTTCACGGTATGTTTTTGATGGTTGAGCAGACCAGTATTCAGCGGCGGCAAGATCGGATCAGGACTTTGCGTGAACGCATCGCTGAGAAGCGAGCAGAAAAGGATCGTGAAAGTGCACGGCTGAGTGAAATAACTGCTCAATACCGTGCGGCTCAAGAGGCTCGTTTGGATGCTCGCCGTCGTGGTGTGAGCAAAGAGGAGTTTGATCGTCTAAAGGCTCGCGCACGGGCGTTGAATAAGCAGCGCAAGGCGCAAGGTCGCAAGGTTCAGAGCACTGTTCGCGTGATTAAGAGCTTGCAATCAAAGATTGATGTTCAAAAGAAAGTGATTGCTGACAAGCAAGATCGTTTCACCAAACAAGAGCGAGAAGTCGCTGAGGAGACTGGTTTGCCTGTTGCGACTGTTGCGAGTACGGGGATCAGTGATATTGGTGCTCGCGCCGATGTGATGCGTCAAAGACGCTCAAGAGGTGTTGGTGATCGTGTCCAAGGACGGACGATTGTTCGTGTTGATGGTCGAACAGTTGGATCTGTTTCTCCAGAGCAAGGTCGGGCTTTGCGAGCGCAAGTCCAGGAGAATCGTCGTATTCGTGAAAGCGGTGCTGTGACGGTGAGTCCAGCGTTTGCTTCCAAGATCGCTGCTGAGGGTGGACAACCAGTCCTTAATCGCACCAGGGCTGAGGTCGCTGGTTTTGGTGGCGCAAGTCAGGCTTTCAGCACAGAATTTGGTGAGGGCGTTGATGTGAATAAGACCATCTTTCAATCTCCTGGATTGTTCAGTCCGGCTCCCGTTGATGCTGCTCGCGTATCTTCTCAGGAGGATGAGCGCGTATTGACGGAGTCAGAAACATTTATGCGTCCGACAAGGTTTGGATTTGTTGAGAGCAAGAGAAATTTGCCAACACAGCGTGAAAAGAATTTGCGTTTGGCCACTGGCGAGGCCAGAGCGGATGTTTTCGAGGCGAAAGTTCAGAACATTGGTTTTTTACCAACAGGGGTGAAAGAAGGTATATCGGGAATTTCAAGACCATTCGTGGTCAATCCAAGTGGTGAGATATTGAAATTGGGCGTGATTGGAGCTGCGAGTTTCGGAGCTGCCGGCATACTGAGTGCGGGCGCTGGTGTGGTGACTAGAGCAACGATTGCGAGGCCATTGATCGGAGCACCGGTTCGGGTTGTTTCAAGACAATTTGCACAATTTGGTTTGGCTGCACCGATCGCTGGCCAGGCTGCCAGTGATGTTTTTGCTGCTCAATTAGCAACCAATCCGCGTGAAACGGCTGGTGTGATTCCAACTTTTGGCGCTGTTGCGGCTGGTGCTGGATCAGGCTTTGCATTTGCAAGAGGCCGTCCGGCTAGGATAATTTCATATCGAACAGTGGATGATTTTGCTGCACTCAAGGGAACTACATCGGGAAAAGTTCCTGTTGGTGTAGTCGATGATATTACTGGTGTGGCGACTCAAGAAGGGATTGCGATTGTGGAGACAAAACAACCATTTCGCTTGCCAAAGAGGGAGGAGATACCGATTGACATAAATGTGAATTTGCTTGCTCAGCCTCAGAGGACTTCAACTGGTTTTCGTGTGACTGAAAAGGGTGTGATTCGTCGTATAAACACAAAGCCAGGACCGCAAGATGCTGTTTTGACGCGCGTTGGTGGTGGAGTGACCAAGACTGGCGAGGTTGTGACTTTCGATCAACGATTCGAGGGTTTTATTGATCCAAAGACTGGTTTCACTGCTTTGGCCGATACGGATCGCCAGTTATTGATCGCGGCTCCTGCATCTTCGAGAGTGTTGGCTGAGGATACTGGAGGATTTCGATTTGTTGAGGATCAAACAATATTTGTGACTGGTCGGGTATCTCGCTTTGGACGAGGGGTTCTGACGAGTCAGGGTGTGAGTCGTGGACAAAGCGTCCCAATCACTGTCTCAAGAACTCGTTTTGACAACACAAGATTTTTTGAGGGTTTTGATCGTCGTCCAGGACAAATACTTGTCGATGAGACTGTTTTCGATACAGTGTCTTTATCGCAAGCAAGCAGATCACGAATTGGTTTGAGAAGATCAAGAAGATCATTTGCCAGAGCTGGTCGGAGAGGATCAGCACAACTGCCTCAGAATCCTATCGTGATAACCAGAGGAGATCGTTTCATACCTCCTGAACCAAAAATTGTGACTCGTTTCAGTCCTGGCAAGATAGGCAGCTTGGCTCCTGCTCCAAGGTTCAAGATACGAAGAACTCCTAAAGCAAGGTTTGCTTTTGGCGCTGCTGTGAGCAATCGCCCGATTGCTCAACCGGTCACTCAATTTGGGAGTCAAAGCGGTCTTGTTTCTGTTGTGAGAGCAAAACCAACAAGTGGTGTGCGATCAGTTGATAGGATCATATTTGATGCCGCTGCTGCAACGAGTGTGAGAGCGGTTTCAGGCACCAGCACGACAGTCACACAAAGAACGATCACTCCTTTGCGTCCGACCACTCCTTTGCGTCCGACCACTCCTTTGCGTCCGATCACTCCAGGTTTTCCAACAACGGGAACACCTTTCATTCCATTTGTTCCAGCTCCGACAATAGGCTTGCCTTTTGGCGGGGGAATTGGTGGAGGTTCAAGCAAAAAGAGTGCTTTCGGTTTTGATTTGTCTGCGTTCACTCCTTCTGTCACGGCTGCTGCGAAGGGCATTCGTGCAACCAAGAAGGGGCGGCGACAAAAGATTTTTACGGGTTTAGAGTTGCGAGGTATCAGAAGTTAAGGTGTTTGGGATTAATGAGCGGCGCGAGGAGCGTCGAATGCATGAGGATAATATGCGCTTGCAGCGCGAGCAGATGGGTTTGCAGGCTGCGAGTATGTTCAATGAGGGTTTTGATCGTGAGCAGATGCGTGATGTGTTGAGCTATACGCTGGACAATGATCGTGTTCTTGAGCAGTTTGAGAAGCAGTTGCGTGGATTGCAGCTTGATGAGGTGTTTGATGAGGATCAGAAAGAGTGGGTTCGCAAATGGG
>JAAOEI010001100.1_pt1 | contig 10014 bp, 15 predicted proteins | sample 7059261 | NCBI WGS metagenome assembly JAAOEI01 (sample SAMN14008812, study PRJNA610033) | viral metagenome | isolation source: viral particles filtered from seawater | place: China: Hangzhou Bay, Yangshan Deep Water Harbour | collected 2017-10-31
ACCAGGTGCTGGACGAGCTGATCGTGTTAAAGCAGAACATCCCGCTGGAAGAACTTGTGCGGGTGTTTGTGGAGAAAATGGCTTTCTGGGAGGAGCACATTGGGAACAAAGTAATCTGGCGGCATTGGTCCGACCGCAGCAGCTTCGACAAATACAACAACATCGCAGATCGGGTGGAGCATGTGGAAGTTTACAATGCCAGTGAGGGAAAGATCCAGTTGATGGCAGCAGCGAAAAGTCCGGGGAGTGTGGAGTCTCGCAAGAAGCTGCTGAGGAAACTCTTGTATCAAGATCGGATCATACTAAGCCGGCACAAGGCTCCTCAAACCATCGAGGCAATCAAAGGTTTACCGAACAACAAAACCGGACAGGTGGAAAAGAGAAGTCCATTCAAACACGCCTTCGATGCCCTCACGTATGCGCTGTCGATGGAAAGCTATGGAGAGCTTGAAGAGCAGGCGATGCTGGTGACGGGAAAACCGGAGAAGGAGGAGAGTCCGTTCATCTTGCGCCTCTAACCGGTTGCGTAAAAATTCTCTCGATAGACCAACCTCGGCGGAGCCTGTTGGTTATGGTTCTGTATGTCCAACCAAGCTCTTCCGCCCAAGCAGCTATACATTGAGCCTTTCCACCAAAAGTAATTATCCGGTTTGATCTCCGGTTTCGGTTTTGTTGGGTGCTCGTTGCCCACCTGCAATTCTCTTTAGAATACCCGAGGTTGTTGTCGATTCGATCCAGCGAACTTCCGGGAGGTCTCGGGTGCATATCAGCATAAAAATTTTCAAACTCCAGCCAAGCTTCGGATACTGTGATTCCACGTCCACCATACCTCGGGTAGAACTGATCGTCCGGGTTTAGGCACCTACTCTTCATGGAACTCCAAGATCGGTGTATCGCGGTAGCCGTAAGGCCGTGTTTGAAAAAGAAAGTTCTGGCGAAGTCGGATTGCAAACACCCGCAAGATTTGGTGTTTCCGTTCTTCAGGTTGTAACCCAACACGGGTAGTTCAACGCCACAATCGCACAAGCATAACCAACAAGAATTTCGGTTTCTCCCGGCAGTGTGGCGACCAACCACCACCAACCTACCGAATCTGGTTCCCGCTGGTATCTCCTGCGGCTTTCTTCCTCGGCCGTCCGCCCTTCCTCCCGTTGCGCCGGCTGGCCTCGGCTTTTTTGGGGGACTTGATTGATCCGAGCCAGGAAGTGAATTTTCTGATTTCTGATTTTCGCATAAATTTTGCATACCCCGACTAAAACCCAACAGCCGGGAGAAGTCAATCCCTAATGCACCGACGAACTCGGATGCGAGCAGGGCTCCCCGTCCTTCGCTCGCGGATCCTGATCCTGCAAATCCTCCTCCCACCCGCACTCCGCGCAGCGCCAGGGTTCCGCAACTTTCTCGCAGATTTCCTGCCGCACGATTTCCAGCGGATCCTGCCGCCCGAGTTTCTCCACCTCCTCGATGCAATCCCGCACCGCGCAGATCTGCGGGAACTCGGTCTGCTGCGAATGCACCCACGCGAGGCGCTCCAATACGTCGTTAAGTTCGATTTTCATTTTTTCTCCTCCGGCAATCTCAAAACATACTTCCCTCCCCGGTGCGAGGATTCCCAAAGCATGGTCCACAAGACTACGTTCTCGCGCATGGCAGAAATGATAGATTCGTTTCCGCTCCATCCGCCAGTTGTAAACGACACAAATCCATTTTCCAAAAAAGGAAAAATTATTGTCCCGTAATGATGATTCCACGCGGCGCGGATAAAGTCTAACCACCCTACCGGGTCCGCAATCGGCCACTTGGCTATCGCGTCAAGAGTTTCGTCCGTAGGATTACCGTTGGAGTCGAAGGTTGGTGGGTTCATGGTTTCAGTTTTCGGAAATGGAAAGTTACGTTAAACGGCCACCGCTCGTTCAATGGGTGTGCTGCTGGCGGGCAGTAACGCAGGGCAAGAAATTCAATGTATGAATGCCGTGCTCCACCAGCCTCCACCAGTCGTTCATAAATTTCCCATTCGCTCTGAATGATCTGCAAACAAATCCTTCGCGCCTTCACCGGATCACTCACACGAAGAACACCATACGGCCAACGCGCTTTGGTTCCACCCTCGGCAATCCAGATGGCGTCGGCGATACGATTCGCGGTCGCAAGCGGGAATTCACTGGCTCCCAAGGATCCGCACGAAACCAGCAGCGCCAGCAGAATCTTCATTCCTCTTCCTCCTCCAAACTTTTCTCATACTCCGCGCACTTCGGGCACAGATCCTCGTCATCCTCGGGCTCGAACGAGCGGCTGCACCCACGGCAGAAGCAAGCCCACTGCTCGTCAATCATGCGGGAAGTGGTGCCGGGAGGGAGATAGGGGTCTCCGGGGAGGCGGTCAAGTGGGTTCATAGGCGATGGTCTTTCGTATGAGGTTCAGGGTGTCGAGAGTGCAGAGGTCGTTGGGTTGAACGAGGAGCAGGCGCCAGCCAAGGGAAGCCGCCGCGCTGGCCTTCTCCATATCCCTCGCAATGCCGGCACCACGCGCATGGCGCCCTCCAACAAAAAGCCCGCCCTGAACTTCCAGCGCCACCTTCTGCTCGGGCCAGGCGAAGTCGAAGCGCCATTTGCGTTCGGGGTGGAACTTGTGTTCATAAACAGGTGTCGGGAGATTTTCCGCTTCACAGAGCCGTAGGAAGCGCAGCCGGTTGGCGGCTTCCTTCGCGCTTCCGTTGCGCTGGCCGGGGGTTCGTGGAGTACGGCTCTGCCGCTGTCGGATCTTTCGCAGCAGCGCGGCCTGGGACCACAAAATCCGCACCGGGCGCATCAATACCAATGATCCTTTCCCCACTTCCGATAACCCACCAGATCGCCGCAAACTCCGTTGGGTTTGGTTCGGTGGGTGCGGTAGTAGAGGACGCGGCCGCCGTCTTTGATTTTCAGGAGCGTGGATTTTTTAGGTTTCATGGGAGGTTCAGGTTTAGGTTTAGTGGACAATCGTTTGGTTACTAGCAATGCTGCCAGCGACAGTGCGTGGCCGATGCAAATGTGCTTCTTGAGCGGACGGGAGAAATACGCCGCCTGCTCCCCGCACTGGTCGAAAAAATCGCATGAGACGGTTCGCTTCATTCATTGGTCAGTTCCCTTCTCGGATACTTGCCGTCGATTTCGTGGAAGTAGGCGAGAGCCTCGGCGCGGATCGTTTCCCGGTTCGGGTCGTTGGATACCGACCGGCTGAGAGCCCGGGACAGCTTCTTGGCCACCCGGCGCCAGGCGCGGAGTTCGGAGAGAAGGGGATCATTTTTCATACTTATCCACAATCCGGGTGTCGGAGGCAAGCGGCATGTCTGTAGCCCACGCCGGAGAACAGCTCATCGCCCTATTCACTTCCACCGCAGCTTCCTTCGCTTCATTCTCCGGTACCTCCCACACACCCTCATCATGCACATGCAGCACGGCCGGAATTCCGATGCGGTCGAGCTTCAGCATGGCTTCCCCAAGAATCTCCCGCTCCACATGCTGGGCCATGTTGTTGAGCAGGCGCCCACCGAAGAAGTAGCTGAAGTCTCCACCCATCACTGTGCGGGCACGCCAACCGCCATACTCGGAGTTCGTATCCTTCTCCACGTCGAAATAGTTCACGGTGCAGCCGCTCGGATATTCGATGGTGAAGTTTCCGCCAGCCGATCGTTGAAACCCATTGCGCAACCGATCCCAAAGCCCGACGACTTTCCGATACCGGGTCCGCCATTGAGTCACCTGCCGCGAAGCTTCCGCGTCGCTCAATTCCATTCCCAACATCTGCTTCGCCGTGGCGCGATAAGTTCCGGAAGAAATCTGAAATTGAAGTCCCAAAAATTGGGCCTTTGCAAGCTGACGCAATTCCCGGTTGGTTTCCTTGAGTGGCCGGCTGTCTTTGTAACCGAGACCAATGCGAGCATGGGCTTCGTAAGCATCCTGCCCCTGCCGCATCATGCTCAGAATCTCCTGCTCCTTGGCCAGCCACATCACCGCACGGGCCTGGATCTGCGCCAGATCGGAGATGATGAATTTGTGTCCGGGTTTAGGAATCAGCATCCCACGCACGTCCACCAACACATCTCCGCACTGAAGCCCCTTGCGTGGTAGATTGTGCATGTTGAGCGCACTGTCGGAATTTCCCTTCTCGTTTTCTCGTCCACCGGACCAGCGCCGGGTGTGCGGGGCACCATACAGTTTGAGTTCGTAGCCGAGCCGGCCGTCGATCTGACGCTCGTTCATCGCGGACACAACTCTCAGCAACCGGTTTGCCGACCGCCATCGTCCGATCGCCGCCACGAACGGAGCCTTCTCGGAATTCTCATCCAGCCACAAATCGAAAGCGGGATCCTTTGTGTCGGTGGAAGGCGGGGGGAGAAGGCCGATCTTCCGGCACTCGATGTTCATGCGCTTCACGGACGAAATCGGCACCGGCTTTCCCTTCTCGTCCAATTCGTCCACCCACGGAATCAGCCGGCGGGCCGCCTGCTCCTCGTATTGCAGCGCCTCCAGCCCGATCCGGACTTTATCCATGTCGAGCTGCACTCCTCGGTGACACATTTCAGTCGTGTGCTGGGAGATGTATTGCTCAGAATCCGGCCACTTTGAGGAGTGCTGGTTCCACAACATCCAGCTCGCCTTCGCGTCGAGCGCCGTGTACCGAGCCATCTCCTGCTTCCTATCCGCGGGCATCTGCGCCCACTTTTTACCTTTCGCCCACGAGCGCATTCCTTTGTCGAGTTCTACCCCCAGCAGTTGCTTCGAGGCACCGGCAAGATTTCTTGGGGATTGAAGATACGCCGCGAGATTCGCTGTGCAGGCCTCGTATCCGAACTTCGGGATCGCAAGACCTCGCCTACAAAGCTCTTTGCTTACGGCCATATCAAACATGTTGTTATGAGCAACAACTCGCTGCCCTTCCAAAACTCCCCACGGGGCGTTCTGCGGTTCTCCGACCCAACAAAAATCGTCTCCGTAAATACCGACTAGGTATATGTCCGTAGTTCTGATGTACTTGGCGACACCCATAGTCGAGATGGAAATCTCATCTGAATACTCCGTCTCAAAATCGTAACTAAATGTATTCATACGCGCTCCCAGTGAAATCCTCCGGCGGTTTTATTCAAACCACTTAACGCATTAGATATGCAACTCTCTGATATGTGAGTATCCAGCGATGCTTGTTTTTGAGAAACGTATAGTTTATTGGTTTCTACGCACCGTACGGGTTTCTCCCAAACTTCCCTAAAACGAAACAATCTAAAACCTTGATCTACTAAGCGTATTGATCTACTAGCACTCTCTATCATACGATTAGTAGTCTTTCTATTACGAAGATTTTCCTGCTGTGTAACCCATCGACAATTTTCAGGACAGTAATTACCGTCATTATTTATACGATCAATCTGAAGATGCGGTTTAAATCCAGATTGGATTGCCCACCGACAAAAAGAAAAACTATCAACCAACCAAGCGTCACAAACCGAGATTCCTCTCCCTCCGTAGCGATCAAAGAAAGAGTTATCCGGGTTATAACAACGACTTTTCATAGCGTGAAACCGATTCAATAATAGTCGAACCGACCGGGCTGGAATACCGAGTTCCTCGGCTAGATCTGCTTGCGATATTTTCATACCCCACCACCCTAAGCAGACAAACGCTTGCCTACAAGCTTTTTCTTTTCAGCTCTCCACTTTTTCCACCGAAGCAGGGCAGCTTTTCTGTAGTGGTCGGAGGACCGGCGTTTGGATGCACCAGTGCCGTTTCTACCACCCAACCGGCCAAGGAGAGCTGCTGCTTTAGACGTATCGCTCATACTTTTTTCTCCTTCGCTTCCTTGAGCTGGCTCTCCTCCGCAAACTTCGCATACGCCTTCAAGTCCACGTAGTTGTCGGCATGATAAACCCGCACGGCCCGATGCGCCTTGAATTGCACCATCATCAACTCCACCACGGAGGCGGGGAGAGGGTGGGGGAGTTCGATGCCATAAAACTGTTGGATCGCGCCTGTCCATGCGAGGCCGATGTTGAGGTGGGACAAGTGCGGCTCTCCATACACCTTGCCTCGTTCAGCAATCGTCCGGGTAACGATGTCGTTTGATTCGGCGGCAGAAAGTCGTTCGTCGTCGGTCATAAAATTAGTTGCCCCGAATCGCACGGGGCTGGTGTTTCGAGTTATGATTATACTGGCTTGAACTCACCTAACTTTTTCCCCGCCAGTTTGAGCTCACGTGCGCTCAAAGCCTGTTACACGCCCAGCCGGTTCTTGATCTCGGCCCGCAGTTCGGGGCTGACCTTGCCTGCCGTGCGCATCACCGGAACGAACCAGGTGTTGCCCTTGCCGGACTGCTTCTGTACCGTGACTTCGTAGAAGCCGGAGCTGAGGTCGCCCTTGAGCCAGCCGGCGAGGTCACGCACCAGCGTCCCCACGACCCGGCCATAAGAGGAACTCCTCACCACCCACCTGGCCGGGATCAGGTTCACGGCGCCCTCGGTGACGGTGGCGAAGTCGGCGAGGTCCTTATTGGTGGCCTCAACGAGCAGGTCCACCTGCGCCACCTCCCGGAACTCCACGCCGCTCTCACGCGCCTCCACGGCCGTAGCAAACCGCTGCGGGATGATGTCGGAGCCATACTCCGTCACTTCCTCGTAGCTCTTCTTCATGCTCATCACCACCACCCGGATCTTGTCGCCGAGCAGCGCGGACTTGTCATAGACGAACTTGCCGATCCACTCGGGATGGCCGTCGGTCATGGTGCCGGACTTCTGGCCCAAGGACAGGTAGGGGATCGCCATGTCCCGCGCCGTGAACTCGCCTTCGAGCTGCGTGTTCGTAACCATGGAGGGGACGGAGGCACCAGAAGGGACCAGGGCTTGAGAGGACGGGTTCCCGGAAGCGGCGGATTGGTTCGCCGGGACTGGGGGTTGGTTGGCGGCCGTTTGATTCGCCGGAGCCGGCGGGTTTTTGAATGATACTGAACTCATAACTAGTTGTGTTGGTTGTGATTAGTAGTTCTAATCGAGTTGTTTGTCTGTGGTTTTCCGGGCCTTTTGAAGGAAGTGGGTGTCGGGGCCGATTTCCAGGGCGCCTGCATCCCGCAGGGCATCCTCCAGAGTCTGCTTCACCGATCCCTTCTTCCCCCGTGGGGCGTGTTCTGCGGCGGCATCTGCGAGATCACTGGCTCTCACGTCCACGCACCGCAAAAATTCTTCCTGCGAAACTCCAAGCTTCTTCGCCTCCTCCCACGCCATCGGGGCGTTCACGATCCGCTTCTTCCCGGAGCGGGAGCGAAGCTCGTAACCGGGGATCTCACCGCCATGTTCGAGGCGGAAGTCCAGGGCGTGGCGCTTGATTGAATCCGCCGTGGCTTCGAGGAGCGGAGCCCACTGCATCAACACTCCCCACTGGCCGGGATCCTTGACGAGCGAAAAATCCGGGACTGCCGGAATCTGGACTGGCTTGTTGTCGTGGTAACGGGTGGCGATGGGGAGGATGGTTTTGTGGAGGGCTTCGCAGGTGGATTGCCGGCCGCAATAGAGGCAATTCGACGGCTCCGGGAAAGGCTTCGAGGAAGGATCTTCAACCCGCGCAGCGATCGTCCGGACCCGCAACTCCAGCCGAGGCAGGTCAGTCCGGCGATAGATGGCGTAGGAGACGTGGTCGAGCCGGGGATACAAGTAATGCACTCCGATGGTCTGGAGCTTTTCGTAGCGGCGGAACATGCCGAGCGCGTAAGCCTGCGCGGCCGGATTGGTGTCGGCGGGTTCCTGAAGGTTGAAGGCGAATTTGTAGTCAACGAGCTCGGCAAAGGACTTGTCCGGCGAGAACAGAATCAGATCCGCGAAGCCCCAGATGCCGTCGATGATCTCCAGCCGCTCCTCCCGCAAAATCACGCACCCCTTGATCTGGTCCTTGAGCGCCTGAGTGTAGGCGAGGCAGAGGGAAGCGAGGAGGCGCTCTTCTTCAGAAAGCGCGTCGAAATTTCCGGAGTCCAACGCTTCGTGCATCTTCGTTCCCGCCTGCGTGACGACGTGAGCTTCCTTGTTGTCGGGAAGCCAGCGCGGGCACAATTCGAGCGCCTTCAATTTGGAGGGCGAGATTTTGGAATGGGCGCGATCCGCATGGGGAGCGTCGCCGACTTTGTAGGGGATTATTTCTTCCACGGAGAGCATTCGAGTTTGTTGTTAGTAATTCGTATTTGTAGGAGAGATACTACAGGACAGGGGAAAAAGCGCAAGAACTATTTTCAGAAATTTTCAAGCGCACGGAAAGGCCGTCGTTATTGGGTGAAAGCGAGGTCGCCGTCGTTGAGGAGGTCGATGCGTCGGAGCTTTCCGTTCAATTTTCTCCGCACGGAATCCTCTATGGTGCCGGCGGCGAACACGAGCTTTTGCAGGCTGCGCGATTTCGCGTTGCCGCGATGAATGCGGCCGAGGGCCTGACGCAGATCAATCGCGCTCCATCCGGGACAGATGAAGGAGGACCGCGGACGCCCGCCATGCAGGTCCTGAAGCCCGTCCAACCCGCAACCACCGGCCTGAATCATCACCCCGATCACGAATTTCTCGTCCTCCTCAAAACTCCGCACCATCGTCTCCCTCTCCTCCGTGTCCTGCTGCCCGTAGATGGCGGGGCAATCGAATTTTTCCACGAGTTGCGCGAGACTTTCCCGGAAATTCACGAACACCACCGCACTCCTCCCTCCTTCAATCTCATCCTCGACCAGTTGCAGGAGTGCCGGGAGCTTGGCGTGCTCGGCGAGCTGCCTGGCCCGCAGCATATCGACTGCCGGAGACGGCGCCTCTCCTTTGAGCTGCTCAATCTCCTCCACATACGCCTTGTTGATCGCCTTTTCCGCCCCCTCCTCCACCTCCACGCCGATCGTCTCGATGGAATTCTCGGGAAACTGGTCCCCCAGGTCGGCGATCCGGACGCGGAAGCCACGGCCGGAATCGAAAATCTCCTGATGCAGGCGGTCGATCTCAGATTTGTGGCCGGAAAACTGGTAGCCGCCCATCGGCGCCAGCGAACAGCCCCGTTTGGCGGCCCATTGCGGCCATTCGTCCCACGAGCACAGCCCCAGATGCTGCCCAATCGCCCGCAGCTTCACGGGCGAATCCGCCGCCGTGGCGGAGAGCATGAGCGCAGGGCGGGGACACCTGCTCAAGATGACTGCATTCTGCGAATTATATGCCGAAAATCTGTGGACCTCGTCAAACACCGTGATGATTTTTTCGGAAGAGCGTTTCCAGAGAAAGTTGGTCCCCAGCGGCACCAGCACGTCCTTGTTCCGTCGGAGCTTCTCAATATTGGAGACCCAGTGCATCCGGTCCGCGATGCCGATTTCGGAAGCGAGCTCTTTCCACGAATGAACGACGCTCTTCGGACACACCACCCGGAACGGCAGCCCGGTTTTCTTGATCGCCCAGAGGGCCGTGGGGGTCTTGCCGGTGCCGGTGTCGGAGGCGTTGAGGAAAGAACGGCCGGAGGAGAGGGACTCAGCCATCACCTCAACGGCCTGCTCCTGCCAGGGGAAGGGCTGCATTTGATTGGGTTCCGGCGGAGGGCTTTGTTTCAGGCGGGAGTGAAAGGCTCCCTGTCGCAGGATCTCTCTGCGGACCATCCGCCCGGCCGCCGGAACCGGAAAGTAAACGGGCATTTCTCCGCTGCCACTCGGCAAATCGACGCTCCGCCCGCTCGGCCTGGAGTTGGGCGCTGAACATCAGGCGGAGCGTTTGAGTGCGCGGATGGCGCGGGGTAGCACGTTGCTGGCGCGGTCCAGCTCGATCAAGGCGAGCATGTAGCGGGAGCGGTGGAGGCCGGTTTCGGCGATGCGCTGGTCCACAAATCGGCGGGTGTCGCCGGGAAGCGAGATGCTGAAATGCTTCGGGGAAGCCTTGGCAGAGGCGGATGATTTTGACGGGCTGATTGCGGCTTTAGCGGCATTGGTTGCAGCTTTATCAGGGCAGGACTCGTTCATGCGAATGATCCTGCCACAACCGGCGGGGGGAGCGCA
>JAAOEI010001101.1_pt1 | contig 10012 bp, 13 predicted proteins | sample 7059261 | NCBI WGS metagenome assembly JAAOEI01 (sample SAMN14008812, study PRJNA610033) | viral metagenome | isolation source: viral particles filtered from seawater | place: China: Hangzhou Bay, Yangshan Deep Water Harbour | collected 2017-10-31
ACTGTAGCTAAATCAGTAGCTGCGTGTTCGAAGCTACCGCCCCCAGCATAAATAATATCGCCAGTAGAATCTGTTTTTCTTGATACTCGCCATTTAGCAGTTGACCTTGCTGTTCCTACCAGTGCCTCGCAGTAATAAGTATAACCACCGCCAGCATAGGTTACGAAACTCAATGGATCAGTGCCTATTATATTTACATTCATTCCCATTTCAAATTCTCCAATTTAATCGCACTCCGTGCTCGGTTAGGCATTGGTAGCCAACTCCTTCCCTAACTGCTTATGCAGTACACCCCTCCTAAGAGGGGGACTGGAGTGACAACCGTATTAAGTTAGTTACTAGACAGTGCTAAATGGCGTGACTACTACACCAGCACCTGCTGATACGCCTTCAACAACGAAAACAGTACTTGACCTATCAATGATAGTAATAACAGTGCCTTTATCGCCGCCTGATGTACCGCCATTAAGGGTGATGGTGTTATTACCAGCCGCAGCAATAAAGCCTGTGGTGCTGGCACCAACAACTGTAATCACGCCCTCAAAGGTAACACCCGACGGACATGCAATAATGTAATCATTAGTGGTAAGGTCAGTACTTACGGCAAATTTATAAACAGCACCTGACCCTGTAGGTGTTGGTAGTGTAACTGTCAGTCCCGATGCATTGCCTAGTACCTGAATTCGGCCAGATCGACCTCTATTAAGTGTTTCACTAGCTGTGATCTCATCACCATTAATTAATAATGCGCCAAAACTTGTGGCATTTTGTGATGCTCTACCCATTATATATTCTCCTTCCTTTCCCATTCAGTGGGAAGTCAACTTTGCTCCTAAGAGCAAATATATGAGAGAAGTCCCCTCCGAAGAGGGGACAACCTTATTACTTAATGATTAAACACCAGCGTTGCCGTACAGACCACGAGGATCAGTCCAGCCGAAGCTGTAACGACCAGTAGCCTTGTACTTGGCATTGTCGGTATCAAAATCATTATCCATTGTGAAGTCATCAGCACGACGTTCAAAATGCTTCATACCATCAGGACAGTTAGTCCGTACATAGTACTGAGCAGTATTGGTCAGGTAATGATTAACCTTCACACCACCGGGGAACTTGCCCATGTTCTTCATGGCATTAAGATCATTATCCGCAGTCCCTACACGAAGAGGGGAGTTAAGAATACGATCTGCCTCAAAGACAAGATCCGGTGGAACGATGAGGCACTGTGCCGTAAGCGCAATATTCAGACCACGATCATTAGTAGCCTTCATGATCAGAATATTCAGATCCTCAAGAGATGCCTCACTCAGAGTAGCAGAAGTACTAAGGATGTTGGCATAAGTACCACCAGCCACGTTAACGTGAGCAGTACTACCCAAAACAACACCATCACCGCCTGTGTAACCAGCCGTCGTAAGACGGTTATACACATTGGCCGCGACCACTTCTTTCGTCTGACGCATAGAGAACGCAAGACCCTGAGCACGTTTCTTACCAATCACATCGTACTGGTCATCATCGACCATCTCACGAGTAATGATAAAGCCCAGACCATACGTAACATGCGTATAGCGAGTCAAGTATCCCTGCTGTGCCGAATCATACGAGATGCTTGAGCCTTCGGGCTTAACAGCCGCCAGACCAAACATACTCGTACCCATATCCTCTTCAAACGCCCTACGAGAGGTTTCAGTTGAGAACAAGTCCGTATATTCTACGCCATGCTCATCGTAAGCCTGTCCGTACCAGCTATTTACGCCGGGCCAGAGGGCTTTTGCAAAACTACCACTATTAATAGCCATTTTTTATAGCCCTCCTTTACAGACCAACATTCAAACCACTATAGAAGTGATTTGCTGGTGTTACAAGCCAACGACACTCTGGTGGACGAGTAGGGGAAGCTGCATTAGCAGTATCACCAAGCTCATTACCGGGACGTTGTACCATTCCAAGAAGTCTAAGTGGCAAGGTATTGGTAGCTGCATGGGACGATGAATCAATTTCCATGCCAGAAATACCAGTAGTAGCACTACCACCGCCATTTATAATTTCCACATTAGCCCCAACATCAGCTAGTTCAAGTGGGTCTGTATCAGCATCTTCCTGCATTTCAAAAATTGCATCTGGTGCAGTACAAACAAGAATAGTATCTGTAGCATTCGCCGCAGAAAATTTAGCAGCAGCTCCAGCAAGAGTGGGGGAAGTGCTAGAAAGCGCATTATCTCCCATGATACCACCTACAGTACCAGCAACGGCTGGAAGAATACCTACACAAACTCCAATAAAACCAGTTTCACCAGCAGCATACACATCAAGATAACCATCCGCAGTCATCTGGACAAGATCGCCAGTATAGATTGCACTATGAGAGCCATCCAGTGTAAATGCCTGTACAGAACCCTGCCACGGAGAACCGCTCAGAGTGCCAACAGGAACTGCACCATTAGGCCGATCAACATTAGCCATAGTTATATCTCCTATTTAATTTAAATTGTGAACAGGAGATGAAAGGATTGTATTAGTTAATATCAACTTTACCATAAGTTCCATTCATTCCACTGTTCAGATTCTTTTTCATATCCGCTTCCCTAGCGTCAGTCAATGCATCCATCTCAGCCTTATCTTCATTGTAAAATTCGATAGGTTGTTTCATAAGATACATTGTGATTTTGTCGCCACCCGGCATACTAATGAAGCTATCGGGAGAACTAGCACTATCCACGTCTATCATTCCATAACTCGGAAATTCATCCTTGGTTACATGCTCAAAACCAGCCTGCTTTGCTCGATGAAGTTGTCCTGTAGCGTTATCTCCAATCCACTTGTAGAAATAAGCCGGATCTTTCTCATCTTCAGGAAGTTCCATACGCAATCTACTCCCACTCATGGGAATGCGCGTCGGGCGCTTTGCCGCCACTGATGCCTTCTTGTTGGAAGGACGACCTCGTGTCTTCTTTACGGTAGTTGTATTACTCATACTATCTCTCCTATGGGCTAACTAATCGCCAAAGTACTCTTTAAGGTACTCTTCTTCAGTCATGTTACTAGTCCGAAGTAGAGTTTTCATGATGTTACGATCCGCTTCCGGTAGATCCCTAACCGAGTGTTTTTTACTCGTAGAACGTCTACCTGCTGCGGCCCCCTCTACAGGGCTGGGTTTCCCCCTATTTGGATTACCGAACTTCTCAGGGAATCGCTTCTTGACCTCCTGTGTAACATATTTGTACACTTCAGATACGGGCTTTCCCTGATTCTGTTGGTAATATCCTGCACCAATCATATCCGCATAATTCTTCATCTCGGAATCTTGGTGATACCATTCGTTATTATCTACCCACGTCTCAAACTCTATGTTGCTCTGTGGTTCATCATTTTTAGTTCTCTCTACGGCAATTGCATCATCAATTTCTATAACTGCGTCATAGTTCTCTGCTTCCAGAGCTGCCTTTTTTGCCTGAGTTAACTCCCGAATAGTTTTCTCTCGCTCCCTCTCTCGAATGCCTTGCTGGAGCTTCTTCATAGCTTCCATGCCTTCCTGCAATTTACGCATCTGTTTCTTTGTAGAACGAATCTCATCGTACAAAGGTTGACGATCCATAAACTCTTCAGCAGTAAGGCTACGCTTACCTTCCACCCCTTCCGGGTTCCAGCCGTGCTCCATAGCTTCCACTTCTACAGGACTGTACTCTACTTCCTCCTGTACTTCCTGTACTGGTTCAATTTCTAGCTGTGCTACCTGCTCTTCAGCCATATCTACTCTCCTTTATGTATTACTGCTTGTACGTCTTCATCATTAACTATAATGTAGTCTTCCTCATCTATGGTGATAAACTTACCCCCATACTTTGCGAAGTAGACTATATCTCCGACTTTAGCCCAAGGCTTCCAGTCCGGGTTATCGCCATCGAATGCTTTCCAAGCCATTGCCCCGATACTGATAACTTCTCCTACAACTGTTGCTGCCTTTTCACGCTTAAAGGTATCACCGATATCCAGTTTAAATCCTTTAAGTGCTCCTTCCTCGATGACTTCTTCATCGAAGTGAGGCTTAAGTAGTACTCTGTGTCCCACTACCTCTACATTAGTAGTCATAGCGAGAGGCTTCCTTAGCATCTTCCTTTACTTCAGAGAACATATTAAATAGTTCTGTAATACCTTCTATACGACCTACAATACGATCTGTAGTAAACTCTGCTTCCTTGGTTACTGTATTACCTGCTACCAGATAATTGTTAAGCTGCTGCCTAAGTTCAATGATGTTGTTGACTATTGCTTTAGTGGTCTTAGCTTCTGTCCACTCTTTAAACTCTTCAGCCGATATTTCTACTGTTTCATCCTTTGACATTTATTCACCTCTATTGGACTGGTGGTTCTCCTCCTCCCTGCGGTGGAGGCTGTGCTCCTTGTTGCAACTTCTGTTGCCCCTGAGCCTGTTGTTGCGCCATCTTCTGTTGGTGCATCTGTTGCTGCTGCTGAAGTTTCTGCTGATGTTGCTGCTGCATTTGCTCTAGTTTCATACTAGCGAGATCATCATCCTGCATTCCCTTCATAACGCCTTGGTACATCTGTAACTGTTGTCCCGGTTCTGCTGCTTCTGCATCTGCGATATTCTTTAACGCACCTGCTTCTGCTATAGTTCTCTTGATATCCAGTTCTTCCCAAGCACGTTCTGATTCGTCTTGGAACTTAGCTCTCTCCAGTTCTACTTCTGGATCTTCCTGTTTCTCTGGCATCTTCATCAAGGCTTCTATATTAACCTGCTCAGTAGCCTCAAGCATACGCTTGGTGAACTCCTGTGGATTAATAGTACCGAGTAATTCTCCGATAGCCTGTATTTTAGCTATTTTCTGTTCTTCCGTAGCTACATTGGGATCTGATGTAGGTAATACATCAATATCGCCAGCAGCATAATCTATCTGCTTGATCTGTTCTGCTCCTTCCTTACCCACATCAAGAATGGTAAAGTAGGCTTCTTCGGGAAGAAACATTGTGTTGAGCTTAAATATCTTCTTATATTCTTTACTCAGTGAGCGGTGTATGCGTTTGTAGATACTTGAGAATACCTTCATACCCTGCTCAATAGCAGCCATAGCTACAGTAGCCTTGGTATTCTGACCCGGTATTTCACCAGTCATAACCTCAGTTACTGAGCTTAACTTTTCACCAGACTCGACCATCATACCAAGTAGAGAGTATAATACCTGACTTGGTTCTCGTACAGGTAATGGCACGAGTCCTTTTCTTAAATCATCACCAACTGAATTGGCGAACTTCCATTCACCCGGTTTAAAGGTCTTATCACCACCTTTAATACGTATACCCTTGGCAATAAAGCCTGATTGCATATTGCTAAGTGTACCTGCATCCAGAAGTTGATTAATCAGTGTATTAATGGTTTCATTGATTGGCCCCAGTAGTACACCAAAACCGATATCATAGAACCCACCATCTGGTGAAGGGATAAAGCTAAACTTGGTATAGTAGTTAATAGGATTAATACGTATAATCTTATCCTTATCGTTCTGCTGTACTTCTTCCTGTGTAAATCTGGGTACTATACGCAGTACCTTGCAGGATGCTTCATCAATAGTGACGATGTATGGTTCTTTATATCCATCACCATCAAGATCAATATATAGACACTGCTCCAGTATAATGTATGGAGTAGTATCATCTGATTCAGGTTGTTCTATGCCTGTAACACTATTAGAGGGGGGAGAGATCTTACTCGCTGACTCAACTGTGGGAGTAGACAAGTCCTGATCAATATAGATACCACTCTGTATACGCTCATATATGTCATTCTCTGACATACGTAGTATATGAGTTATACGCTCTGCTTCCTCAAGATTCTTAGCCCAGTAGTTAACTACCAGTTCCCTAGGGTAGATAAGTTCAGAGGCATTCCTACCACGTACTGGATCAAAGTAAGTCTTCTTGAATACACAGCCCATGATAGGCAAAGCAAACAGAAGACGATCCATCTCCTCTTCCCAATCCTCCATCTCTTCTAGGATCTGGTAGGACATATGCTTACCTACACGAATAGCTCTCTCAGTCTTGGAACCATCTACATCATATCCAATGACACGCCCACGTACCGGGCTAGTGCCGGGGAGCAGTGCAGGGTAGGCTCGTGCTGAAAACTGTAGAGCAGCAGTTGTAATCAACGGATACTTTACGTTAGCTGCACCCACCCAAGGAAAGGTCTTCTGCTCTGCTACCTGTAGAGCTAGATTAGTCCACTCCTCAATCTTATCCTCCCAAGAGGATCGACTCCTGAGATCAGTGTCATAACCTGCTTTAACCAATGCTCCGATCTTATTTAGATCAGAGTCATGTAGTTCTTCAGCGAGATTATACGATCCGAGGATCTTATCTAGCTTGAGTGTCTTATCTAATTCCATTATCTAAACCGACGGTTAAAACGATTAAAGCGATTAAAACCCCTGCGAAGTCTTTCCCGCTCTAAGTAATCTTCTCTGGACATTGGTTCCGGTGCGCCGGGAAAAGGTCGATTAGGAAATTGTCCACGAACCTTACCCACCATGCTATTATATTTATCTGTTTCATAGCTATTGTACCGATTCCATGGACTTCCAGTGTACCCGGAGTTACCCATCCAAGGCATTCTCGGTCTACGCCCTCTACCACCTCTGAGATAGTCATCACGGGACATTCTTTGATAATCACCAGATGGGTTAAGGTTTTCTAATTGAGAAACTAATCCGCCATACCTTGTCCTCTGTGCATATTCATCCTGCATCCTCTGCTGCTCAGGGGTTTGCGGAGCCTGCGTAAAACCTTGACGCCCATTTGCTCCTCGATTCATGGAATCCCAGTTAGTAAGATTGTCGCCTCCTCCGTAGTAGTTCGAGTGGTTGGGGTCTAGCTGACTCATGTCACCACCTGAAAAACCCGGCGGAACTACCTGTGCATACATTCTATCGTCATTAGGCATTGGCTGCTGGAACTGTGCATTTTGATTAGCATGTTTGTAGGCATTCTGGTTTGGCTGCAGTTGTGCTAGGTTTCGTAGTCCACCACGCGCCCTACGACCAAGGTCATAACTACCACCATTATTCATGAATCTATTTCGATTTCTATTTCTTCCGAACATAATCAATATCCTGTCAATGAGCAACGCCCAGTTAGAGTAAAATCTTCGTATCCTTCGTCTTCATCTTCTGTTTCATCTGGTTCCCAATCTGTCTGGGCTATCTGGTCTATGTATGCCAGAGCATCAACTAGATCGTCATGACTCAGAGGATTAGGGAAATCGAGCAGTTGATCTTCCAGTGGACGGATATAATCCGCCCCTCTCCTGAAGTAGATCCTGCCGTGCTCAAACCTACCACCTAATGCCCACGAGATACGCTCTGTCTTCTTCTGGTTACCATGGGTAACCTCTATCATACGTGGGTATGTGTGCAGACGGAGCATCTCATCCGTCAGGTAGGGCATAATAGCGTTCTTGAGGGAACCCTTCTCTATGCCTACTGCAAGAGCCTTATACTTCTGTGCTGCCCTCAATATACGGGTAGCATTCTCACGTATAGACCACCTACCATGCTGTATATCCCCCACATACCACCCATAGGAACCGACTTTAACGCAGGCTATGGCTGTTTCGTCTAAACGAGACAGTTTACCCTGTGTAGTAGTCTCTAAATCCGCAAAACCCGCTGGATCTACAGCAATATACCACGTTCCTTCCTCTGGTTCTTCATCCATGTAGTCAAACCACTTCTCTTGGAAGACAGTTCCACCACTGGCGGAGAAAGATGCTTCAAATTCTTGCTTAAAGTTACTCGCTGAGAGTGTATTCTTGGCTTTTTGTATTTCTTTTGCGTTCAGAGTGGGATTATCCACACTCATGTAGCTAAAACTCTTGAATTCTTCGTCTTTATCGTCGAAACCTAGCTCATATAGGTCATAAAAGTGGTTTTTTCCGTCTGGAGTACCTATGAATAGGGCTGTACCCTCTACATCAGCCAGTGTTGGGCGTATAATTTGCTCCCAAACCTCCGGTTTCATGAAGGCATATTCATCCAGAACCACGTAACTAAGGCCGACACCACGTAAAGTGTCCGGCCTATCTGCACCTTTTATCTCAATCTTGCGTCCATTAACCAGTGTAATGACTGCTTGATTCTCCAAGGTGGACTTTATGACTGATTGATCAGTTCCGAAGCCCCCCAGTACCTTGATCAAGTCCCATATAATACGTTTACCCTGATCGAAGGTAGGTGCTACATAGAATACGCGCTTGTCTACCAAGGGCTTACCGCTTGGACTTGTGTCCTTAAGCCCTTCTATTAGTAGACAAGCAGCGGAGAGGAAGGACTTACCGAATCTTCGTCCTGCGGCGACTACCTTGAATCGCGCTGGATCTCTGAAGATCTCCATTTGAGCATCATGCAGAGTAAAGTTGAGGCTTATATCAGGCATCCTCAAACTCTCCGTCTATGATCTCAATATCACCGTCAGCCACTTCCGCTTCTAACTTGGATACATTGATGGTCACATTGAGTGACTTATCACCTGTATGCGTAATATCTACTGCTCGTTTACTTGGGATAATCCTATCCCAGAGTATCTTCATACAAGTACTATCACCTTGATCAGCCAGTTCTATAGTCTTCTTAACCAGCTTAGTCCAGTCTCTTAGTACCAGTTCCTCTGCATCCATGAGCACCGCTTCACGGAGGAGAGTCAGTTTATTCTTACTCCCTGCAGGTCTTCCCGCTGGATTCCCCGATTGTCCCTTCTTGAACCGATGGCTTGTCTTCTCGGCCTTTTCCTTCAGTGCCTTTGCTGTGGCCGAAGATGTAGTCCCATTGTTCTCTGTATCTTTCATTGCTGATCCTACTCCTAGGCTGATCTCTATGTCCTTTGTCACTCACTTTAAAGTAACCTCTCCTATAATCTCTATTTTGTCTACACAACCCTTCGGAAACTTGGTTCTGTCTGCATACCTGTCTTTCTCTACTTCAACATTCACAGTCCCTGCTATGACTATGTTTGTACCCTTACTGATTAATACCCCATATGAAATATTAATCGGTAGATCCTTATCATGGGTATCATCTTCTACCCAACCTGAATCAATCGTAGGATCTCTCCAGTGGATAGCTACTACCTTCTTCTTAGGCACAGACCCCACACTTCTTACAAAACAGACATAGTAATAGAGCACCAAAAAGAACAATGGCACCCACTGTACCAGCTAGTGTGAGAGTAGTCATTTCTTTGTTGGCCTCTTACCCTGTTTGTTCCAAGCGTTCATGTAAGCAGTGAGGCTTTTATAACCACTCTTCTGCAACTGTTCCTTGGTCACATTAGCCATGGAACGACCTTTGTGCTGTACCGTCTTGGATGTACCTACACCAAATTTACTCTTAGGAGCAGCTTTCTTGGTGGGTGTTGCTTTGGTTACCGTGTTGCTTTTACCCCGTACAGGTCGGGTGTCCTTTGAGTAATCCTTCTTATCTCTGGTGCCAGCTTCATAGAAACCCGGTTTGGTCTTGGGTTTGGTTGCTGTAGATTTAGTCTTTGGTTTTGAAAGACCCTTGGTACTGGATCGTGCATCCAGATTCTTTTTCTGTGATGCAGTCATACCCGTGCGTTTACCTGCACGAGTCTGTTGTCCGTAAGTACCCGTTGATTTCTTGGCTGGGGAACGACGTGCTCCACCACCTCTACGCTTTTCTGCCACTTTTCCTACCTCCTTTGGCCTTACCGGCTCGATTACCCATTTTGCCTCCCTGTGAGGAGTTCTTGGAATTACTGGCAGTAGTCAAGTTAGACTTGGCATTACCACCACCCTTGCTCAGAGGTTTTTTGTGTTGTACTGTTCTTGGATCACCTACCTTTAGTCCGAGTTTAGTTCTGGCACGGCCCCTAGCTTTCCGTGCCTCCTTACGAGCCTTGGTTTCAGTCTGGCGTTCTCTCACATAATTTCTGGCTTTCTTCATTTTAGCATTTCTACCTGATATGCAGGAACCCATTG
>JAAOEI010001102.1_pt1 | contig 10006 bp, 7 predicted proteins | sample 7059261 | NCBI WGS metagenome assembly JAAOEI01 (sample SAMN14008812, study PRJNA610033) | viral metagenome | isolation source: viral particles filtered from seawater | place: China: Hangzhou Bay, Yangshan Deep Water Harbour | collected 2017-10-31
GATGATAATCACTCGCGTACAGGCAGCTTTTGGATTAGTAATGGTGCAGGGGTCGGCTCAACCGTATTTTTTACATCAAATGCAACAAGTCAGCAGACATTTGTAAAAGGTTTTGGCGGGAACTATACACAAGTTGTCGCTGCAGCCTACACAGCCTCAACGTCTGATTATATTATAGGTGTTGCACTTAATTCGAATGTAGTTATTACCATACCAAGTCCCGCAGATTTTAGTGCTGGTGCCATTATGCTTATTAAAGATGAAGTTATCTCTCGTGCCGGCACAAATATTACTTTAACAGGCAGTCCCGGAGAGGTATATAATTTTGATGATGCAACGACATATGTTATTACTGGAACGATGCCTGCAATTAGCATATATTCAAATGGAAGTAACTGGTTTGTCTTCTAATTATTGATAGAGGGCACATACTGTGGCATATAACGCAATATCTGGAACATTAATCGCGGCACAAAATTATATTCCAAGCGATCTAATAATAGGAAACGTCGTTTCTGGTAATCTTAGCACTTCAGATGGTGGTGAGATTATAAATGTTCCACGTATATCAAATGCAACAAACAATGCAATTATAACAAACGTGGGTGGAGATGCTAATACGTTAGTTTGTGAGAGCAATCTAACATTTAATGGCACCACTCTTGATATTGTTGGAGATATGACCGCATCTGCCGGCGCCTCATTTAGAGGACATGTCCAAATATCCAGCAGTCGCGGTGTGGATGTCACCGGATCCATAAACCCTTCAGGCAGTAATTCTTTTAGTTTGGGCAACACTGATAATCGCTGGAAAGATTTGTATGTAGGCACCGGCTCAATTCATCTTGGACCCAACGGCGCCACAATTTCAACAGATGAAACCGGCGATACAATTATTTTTAATAAACCATTTGAAACAACAAACCAAACCGTCTCAGCATCAATGTTTTATGGAGACGGAAGCATGCTTTATAATATTAGAGCAGACAATGTGGCGGCAGAAGGTCCATCATATTCGATACAGTTTCATGATTCTGTTGATGGCGATATTACAGGTTCTGCAAATCTGTTATTTGAGCAAAATGTTTTAAAGCTTAACGCAGGGCTAAAATTAAATAGAGTTAGTGTCACAGCAACCTACACTGCATCAGCAACAGACTATTATATCGGAATGGACTCTACAGGTGGCACAATTTCTCTTCGTTTGCCAGACGCAGCCGCTCTATCTGACGGTCAAACATATGTTGTAAAGGACGAGGGCGGCGCCGCAAGCTCAAATAATATCACAATTGTGGCTTCTGGATCTCAAACAATTGACGGTCAAAATCAAGTAGTTTTGGAGTCACCTTATGCATCACTCCAACTTTATTGTAACGGCACAAATAAATACTTTATTTGCTAAAGATTGAGCCTACAAAAAATACTATATATTGTCGAGCGAGATGTGTGCTCTCTGCCTTCGGGTAGAGCGGTAAATGGGTATACTTTGTCTTGTTCAACCATAAAATAAAAACTAATAATATGGAGGGTTTTTTTAAATGGCTTATAAATTTCAATTAGGGGATTCACGCCTTAGTGGTTCCTTGGTGCAAGAAGGCGATGTTGATGTCGCAGACGGCGGTCTTAAGATTGCCGGTACAGAGATTGTTACCTCTGCTCGTGTGCTCCAAAATCTTTCCGACGTTGCTTCCATCGCTGGTGGTGGTCTCGTTAACAACAGTGGTGTCCTTGACGTTAATGTCGATGATGCTTCCATCGAAATCAACTCTGATACACTTCGTATCAAGGCTAACGGTATTGACGATCTTCACATTGATTGGGGTACCGGTACTAACCAAGTCAACACAGACGACATGCCAGAAGGTTCCACAAACCTTTGGTACACCGACGCTCGCGTCCGTGCCGCAGTCAGCGAAGATGCTTACATCCTCGACTACGATTCTGGCACTGGTGTCATGTCAGTCACAGCTGCTAACTTGACATCATCCGTTCGTGGCGCTATCAGCGTGACTGATGCTGGTGGTGATGGCTCAATGTCATATGATTCCGGCACAGGTGTCCTTACTTATACCGGTCCAAGCGCCGCTGAAGTTCGCGCTCACCTTTCTGCTGGCGACATGCTTGACTTCTCAGGTGGTGAATTCTCAGTTAACGCTGCTGCTTTCACAGCTTCTTGGGATCTTGCAATTGCTGCCCGCGACACTGACAACCTTGCTGAAGGTGCTAGCAACCTTTACTTCACCAATGCTCGCGCACGTAGTGCAATCAGCGAAGATGCTTTCATCCTCGATTATGATTCCGGCACAGGTGTTATGTCTGTCACAGAAGCTAACTTGACTTCTTCTGTCCGTGGTGCTATTAGCGTCACAGATGCTGGCGGTGATGGCTCAATGTCATATGACTCCGGCACAGGTGTTATCACATACACTGGTCCAAGCGCTGCAGAGGTCCGCGCTCACTTGTCCGCAGGTGACATGCTCGACTTCTCAGGTGGCGAGTTCTCAGTTGTCCCAGCACTATTCACAGCCAGTTTCGACTTGGCTCTTGCTGCTCGTGACACCGATAACCTTGCTGAAGGTGCAACCAACCTTTACTACACCGATGCTCGTGCTCGCGCTGCTGTCAGCGAGGATGCCTTCATCCTTGACTACGACAGTGGTACAGGCGTCATGTCAGTCACAGCTGCTAACTTGACATCATCCATTCGCGGTGCTGTCTCCGTTACAGATGCTGGTGGTGACGGTTCTTTGGCTTACAACTCTAGTACAGGTGTCTTCACCTATACAGGTCCAAGTGCTGCCGAAGTTCGTGCTCACTTCTCAGTCACAGATACTGATACAATTGACATGACTCTCAGCAACGGTGATATCCAAGGTTCACTTAAGTTTGATCCAACTTCATTCACCGCTGATGGTGTCGGTGGTCTTCAATTGTCTGGCGCAGTTGCTGGTGCAGGTATTGCGCTTTCCGCTGGTGTCCTTTCAATGGATATCTCTGAGTTCGCTGATGTTGCTGTCGCTTCTGGTGACAAGTTCTTGATGCTTGATTCCGATGGCAGCACAGAACAACTTGAGTCAGTTGACGATCTTGCTGCTTTCTTCGCTGGTAACGGTCTTAGCTCCGCTTCTGGTGTCATGGCTCTTGATCTTAACGAGTTGGCTGCCTCTACCGTTAACGTTGCTGCTGATAGCATTGCTATCATCGACGCTGACGATTCCAACGCCTCTAAGAAGGAAAGCATTGCTGACCTTGTTTCTGCTATGGCAGGTGCCGGTCTTACAGCCACCAATGGTGTGTTGTCAGCCGATTCATCCGTTGCTCCAACAGCTGTTGGTGACGCAGATGCTAACTTGGTCGAAGGCTTCAACTATGGTAACGCCAGCCTTACAGCTGCTCGTACCTGGAGTCTTCCAGCCCCATCAGAAGCTGGTGACATCGTGCACGTCAAGGCTCCAGATAACTGTAGCTCAACTAACACAATCACAATTGATGGTGGTACAATTGATGGCGAGTCAAGCATTGTTCTTGAGTCACCACACGCTGCCGTTTCATTGATCTGTATCGATGTTGGTAGTGACCTCTGGAAGCTATACTAATCTGGATTTTATCCTGGTTGGCATAGTTTGCTAATTCTTGGGTGCCCTCCTTGTGGGGGCACCCTCTTTTTTGTGGATATTAACACTGAACTACGCTACTTATTGATTGAGAGGGGTATATTATGGCGTATAATGTTTTAAAGGGAATTGTAGAAGGATCAGTCGATCAACACGCAGATCAAGAAATAGATGGCATAAAAGTATTTAAAAATACAATCAGTGCTAGTGTGTTCTATGATACTGACGCACAAAGTCCTTGCGCAACAATGAAAGATGTAGCTCTAACAAGCATCGAAGGCACAGGAAAAAATGCTGTGTTAACTTATAATGCCGATGGAACTGCTACCGCAAACGATCATTTAACTTTCCACAATGATACCTTAAAAACTAATAATGTGGAGGCAAATTTTTTTGTTGGCTCAGGAACAAAGTTGACTGATATTGATGTTAATAATGTTATTGGCAAGATAAACGCAGACAAAATTGATTATGGTCCCGGTTTACAAAACATAAGAGGCAAACTACAAGCCCAAACGGGCGCCGGAATTGTTTTAGACGAAGACGGTCTATCAGTTTCTTTTAGTCCGGTTGGTGGTATAGGGCTTGTAGGCAACAAGCTTGTTGTTGATGCCTCAAAGGCTCCCAAAGTCAACGAAGGCGGACAAAACTTGAGTGATTCAGACCTGCTTTTAGTTTCAGATATATCCAAAGGCACCGTTCACAGCACAACAATTGCTAATTTATACGACAGTTGCTTGAGATTTAAGATTCCCCACCCCGCAGGACACGCTAATACAGTTCAGTTGCAAGGAAAAAATGGATTTAACTCCTCTAGAAGCTTTTCTTACGATACACAAAATAATATCTTGAACGTGGAAGGAAGAATAAAGACAAACAAGCTTGAAGTAAATACAACTTTAAGCTGTCGCGGCGCCGTTTATGCGAATATTAAAACAATAACCTCTGAAGTTTATGAGGTGCAATCAGACGACTATACAATCTTATGTGATTCAGAAACGAACGCTATAATGATTGTATTGCCACCAGCTTGCAACCACCATGGTAGAACCGTAATTATTAAAAAAATCAGTGCTGATAAAAAGACCGGTCGACCAAACCCAGTTGGGGTAAAAGTAGAAGAAGGAACAATTGATTCAAAAGATAAAATGGTTCTTAAATCAAATTATTCATCGCGCACCTTCCAATCAGACGGAAAAAACTGGTGGGTTGTTGCAGCAAAAGGATTATAATAGAAAGGAAAACAATTAAATGGCTTATAACCAATCAAAAGGTCCAAGACAGCTTGGAGACATTAAAAACGAAAATGATGACGATACACAAATTGATTTTGAAAACGACTTCATAGCGTTTAAAACAAATGATGAGCAAAGACTTATTATCTCTGGCTCATATGTAACATCTTCACTAGCACTATCGTGCTCTCTGGGCATTACAGCATCTTCTTTCTTGGTTGATGGAGATGCGACATTTGGATCAGTATACGGATTGTTTTCAGGCTCAGGAAACTCAACATTTCATCAAGCTACCTTTGATCGGATTACAGCCGGAACTGCTAATATTAATGGAGGAACTGTTGATGGAGCCTCTATTGGAGCGACAACACAAGGTTCCGGTCAATTTACAACATTATCGGCATCTAGCACGCTAGACATAGTTGGCATATCTAGATTTGGACCTGGCAATGACGCAGCAATTTCAGCGGCAGGAGTTATATCAGCTTCAAGTCCAGCAACATTATATAAATTAAACACCTATTCAGTCACTGCTAGTGGAGATAGTCATTTTCTTGGCAATGTCGGAATTGGCACCCAGCACCCTGTCTATGATTTGCACGTTAACGGAGCAGGTGTCACAGTCACGACGATTGATGGTGGTGCAGGTTCGGATTCATTTTTAAGATTTGCTACAAATGGACTTGAAAAATCATTCATAAAGCTTGGTTCTGGTGGTAACTTTATTATAGCGCAAGACGCAACAGGCGGCGACTTGCTATTGCAAGCAAAACCCGGCGGAGTCAATACCACATACTTGACCTTGAATGCGAACCCCACTGCAGTAACCTCCGCAGTCGACACGTATGTCCTGGGTGCTACACACCATAGTGGCTCAAACTATCGCAAATATGTAAATAAAGATACGGACTATACCCTAACAAGCACTGACAATATTGTGTATATGGACACAATCAGCACGTTCTTGACTGCTTCCCTGCCAGACGCCACCAGTGTTGATGGAATTGTGTATACAATTAAAAACACCAATTCAAATGAAATGGTTATTAAGCCAAATGGCGCTCAAACAATCGATGGAGTGACATCAATCACGGGCACAATTGGACAATCATATACGCTTGGTGCTAATGGTGATGTGTGGCTGATATTGTCTTCACACAGTTCGTCAGTATAATTTCTTAAACTAGTGTATGCAATATAAACGGTTTTTTGATTGTAGTTGCACTATTTATAATGAAAACTATTTTATAGGAGTTTATAAATGTCATCTTTGCTTGAACAGGCACTAATTGATGCGAAAGCATTAAGAGAGGCTGCCCTTAAAAATGCTGAAGCCTCAATCATCGAAAAATATTCTGATGAAGTTCGCTCTACCTTAGATAATCTCTTAGAGCAAGACGAATTAGGAATGGGAATGCCTGCTCCTGGTGCAGAAGCTGGCACACCTGCCGGCGATGCTGCTGAGGACGTTCCTCTCGGCGCTGCAGAGGGTGAAGAATTGTGTGCTTGTGATGACGAGGGAGAAGATAGCGAAATTACAATCAATTTTGATGAGCTAGCCGAAGCCCTAAAAACACTCCAAGAAGATACCGATGTTGTTGAAATTGATGAAAACGATGAAATCGATATCACAGAAGAAGATTCAAACGAGCTTCAAGAGGAAGAGGACGTAACAGTGTCCGACCCAGCAGCCGAAGAAGCCGCTGATGCAGAAGCAATGTCTGACGTAGGATTAGAAGAATCAGTTGAAGACATCGAAGAATCTGATGAGAATTCACTAGATGAACAAGAAGAAATGTTAAACAGTCTTGTTGATGCCATCGCAGAAAAATTAACCGTCGATATGGGTGCAGACCTAACCGGTTGGGCTGGTCGTCCACAAAGCGACACTAGGCACGCAATGGAAAAAGGCATTGCTCGCCGCCGCAGCACCGAATTACAAGACGATTTAGAAGCTTTGAAAAAGGCTCAAGAAGAGTTGGTTTTCGAAAATAGCCAGCTCAAAGAGCAAAATCAAAACTACGAAGAAGTAGTTGAGCAACTGAAGGAGACCGTCGTTGACGTTAACCTTTCAAATGCTCGTTTATTATACACGAACCGAGTATTAAGAAATACCTCCCTTAATGAGCGACAAAAAGATAAGATTGTCGAAGCGATTTCTGGCGCCGGTTCTGTAACAGAAGCAAAACTTATTTTCGAGACGCTTCAAAGCACAGTGGAGACAAAGCCTAAGCGTAGTCCACAATCACTGAGCGAAGCTATTGGACGTAACCGCGCATCTGTTATTCGTGCTACCCGCAAAGAAAGCACGACATCCGATCCAGTATCGGATCGAATGAAAAAACTAGCTGGAATAAAATAATCATATAAAAAAGGAGGTGATTTTTAAATGTCTAGTATTATTGAAAGATTGACCGAAGGTGTTGTCAATCGTGATATGCGTGCAGAAGGTCACGCCCTACTTTCAAAGTGGGAAAAAACCGGTCTCCTAGAAGGTCTCAACGATGAGCGTCACCGTGATGGTATGGCTCGTCTTCTTGAGAACCAAGCTAAGGAGCTTCTCCGCGAGGCAACCAGCATGAACGCTGGTGATGTCGATGGCTTTGCTGCTGTCGCATTCCCAATTGTGCGCCGTGTCTTCGCAGGCTTGATCGCTAACGATCTCGTTTCCGTTCAGCCAATGAGCCTACCCAGTGGTCTCATTTTCTTCCTTGACTTCACTTATTCAAGTGATCTTGGAACAGGTACAACAACTGGTAAGCTTGGTAACCTCGCTGGTAAGTCCATTTATGGTACTGACCGTGTTGGTGCCGAGATCACAGGCGGTGTTGATCTACTTAGCGACAACAAGGGTGACCTTTCCGGTCCTCGTTTGTCAGCGCGTGGTTACGCATATGCGTCTCCAAGTGGTTCTGACGCTACCGTCGCAGCCCTCTGGCTCACAGGTGCAGCCATCTTCAGCAGCATGACTAACAAGGACAGGAAGCGCATTGAGTACGATGCAGACTTGCTTTCCCTTGATGATGGTACAGGTGTCGCAACACACGCCTACGCGATGGTTGCTGTTTCTGCTTCCGCTCTTGATCAGCTTGATGAAGAGAACCTTTCAGCAATCACAGGTACCTTGGCTGGTGTCATGACAATTGACGCCACTGCGGGTGTTACCGCTGGTGCTCAGTTGGTTCGTCGCTTGACTCGTCCAATGGATACAGCAATTGCTGCAGACTTTGGTGTTGATACATCCGTCGCCGGTGATCAGATCCTTCTCACCTACATTGGTAAGACAGGCTCTACTGACGAAGTTCGTATCTCCGGTACGGGTGGTCCAGCAGCTACATACGCAATTACTGCAGCTGCAGGCTATACCTTGACATTCCCACAAACTGACGATTTCCAGGCTGGAGCCGGTCTTGGTTCCGTTCGTGGTACTACAGTGTGGGGTCTTGAAGGTCAAGCAGACATCCCAGAGATCGACATCAAGGTGGATAGCATTGCTGTTACCGCGCAAACCAAGAAGCTCAAGGCTAAGTGGACTCCAGAGTTGGGTCAGGATCTTAATGCCTATCACAACTTGGATGCTGAGGTCGAGCTTACTTCAATTCTTTCCGAGCAGATCGCTCTTGAGATTGATCGTGAGATTGTTGCCGACCTAGTGAACGGTGCAACTGCTGCAACCTACTACTGGTCACGTTCCCCAGGCTTGTTCGTTGATAGAACAACTGGTGTCGAGATTGGTGCTAGCGCAGCCGCCCCTGACTTCACTGGTACAGTGTCAGAGTGGTACGAGACCCTAGTCGAGACCATCAACGACGTTTCTGCACAGATCCACCGTAAGACTCTACGTGGTGGCGCTAACTTCATCGTCTGCGGACCAGAAGTTGCCAACATCCTTGAGTTCACCGCTGGATTCCGCGCTTCCGTCACACATGATGACGAGAAGGGCTCTGTCGGCGCCGTCAAGGTTGGTTCTCTAAGCAAGAAGTGGGACGTTATCGTCGATCCTTACTTCCTTCGCAACGTGGTTCTCGTTGGTCGACGCGGTTCCTCTTTCCTTGAAAGCGGTTACGTGTATGCTCCATACGTTCCACTACAGACCACACCTACAATCTTCGGACCGGAAGACTTCGTGCCCCGTAAGGGAGTCATGACGCGCTACGCGAAGAAGATGGTGCGTCCTGACATGTACGGCTTGGTTGTCATTCGTGGCCTTAACGGCGAATCTGGTGACTAAATCTAGCTCGCGCTAAAATGTTAAGCCCCTGAATTTCAGGGGCTTTCATTTTATGTAAACTAATTAATAATGCTACAAGGAGAACGCTATGCATATTAGAAAAAGAAAGCTTCTTAAAATGAAGTCTGCTCAAAAAGAGGTAGCAGCCCCAGCCGCCGCAACCCCTGTAGTAGAGCCAGCAAAAGTGGTTGTTAAAGAGGTCGCCAAGGCTCCCAAGAAAGCAAAATCTTCTGCTACAACAAAAAAAGCTGTTAGTACAACAAAAAAGAAGTAAATTTCTGCTTTATTAGCAACAGAGCCCAACATCTTGTTGGGCTTTGTATTTTTTAAACTATTTACAATAGCAAGGAGGACACGTGTGTGCCTACTAATCTTTCTCCAAAGTCACAACAAAGCGCAATTGTTCTCACATCGACAGGCTCTGCAGCATTAGTATCAGATGCATTACCATTTGGTGTTTACACCGGTTCGGTAGCATTTCTAAGCGGAGCCTCAGACCAAGTAGCATATGTTTATAAGAAGCTTGGTGGCGATGTTGTAGATATTGAGCTAACACCATCAAACGTTTATGCTGCTTATGAAGAAGCAGTATTAGAATATTCATACATCTTTAACTTGCATCAAGGAAAAAACATTCTTTCTGATGCGCTAGGAAATACAACAGGCACATTCAATCACAAAGGAAACGCCACTAGTGGTCCTACAAATGTAAACTTGAAATTTCCTAAGTTTGAGATGAATTATGTTAATAAAATTGGGGATGGATTGTCTACAATGGCTGGTTTTGGTGGCACTACACCAATTTACTCTGCATCATTCACAACCGTTAAGAATCAACAAGACTATGACCTACAAACAATAATTTCTAGCTCTTCAGCGTCAGGAGTCAACGACAATGGTGATCCAATTGACTATTCTGGCAAAGT
>JAAOEI010001103.1_pt1 | contig 10004 bp, 10 predicted proteins | sample 7059261 | NCBI WGS metagenome assembly JAAOEI01 (sample SAMN14008812, study PRJNA610033) | viral metagenome | isolation source: viral particles filtered from seawater | place: China: Hangzhou Bay, Yangshan Deep Water Harbour | collected 2017-10-31
TGCTGGCGATCAAACTTCTCCAGCATGTTGGCCAAGCTGTTCAGCGCTCGTTCCGCATCCGACACGTTGGCTGTCACGCCAACTGTCATCGTGCCGAGACTGTCACTTGCCATTGGTCAACCCCTGTGCCTTGAAGAATGCCATCAGCTTTTTGCCGACATCCTCGGGACTCTTCGCCACCCTGCGGTCCTCGGTGATCCCCAGCCCAAATCCCTTGGGAAGGAATGAGCCGATGCCGAGGTTCTGGCTGTTAGGTCCGCGATTGACCTGGTACAGCATCCACGCAAGCAGATCGGTCTGTGCCCAGTCATCCCCAAACGGACAGATGCGGTAGTACGCCTGCCACTCGGCAAACTCCACCGCATCCATCCGCTCCTGAAGCTCGCGCACCGTACACCCCAGGTGTCTGGCCAGATGGAACCAGAACAGGCGATCCGGGCGCGACCTCAGTTTCCCTCGATGGACTCCTGGTCGGCAATCCGGTTGACTTTTGACGCCACGCGAAAGATCTCGTCGATCCGCTTGCTCGGCCAGTCCATGATCTGCGGCACATCCTCCAGCGTACACAGCGGATTCCCATCACCATCGCAGAGTGAGAGCGCAACAAGGGTCGCCTCCATCTTGAGATAGTTCTTGTCTTCCGTCGCCTTCGAGACAGCCGTGTTGTACCGGTCGGCATCCGCACCGCTCATCACACGGACAAACACCTTTTGGTCCGGCAGCCACGCCGAGGTGTCAATCGCCTCGATGGTGGGCTTGCGGGCGGCAGCGAAGAGGAGATCTTTCAATGGCATGCGTTACGATCCAGCGTTGAAGGTCAGGGTTCCGGTGATCTTGATTGTGGCGGTCGCCGTCATGATCCCGTTGATGGGGGCGGTGGCCTCGTACCCGGTCATGAAACCGGTTCCCGTCCAGTTGGGAGCGGTGGTGCCACCAGTTTCCATCGGCCACGTGATGGTGATGGTCTCGGCCGCACCCTCGATGGGCGGATCGCCAGAGGTTTTGAGCTGCAGGGAGACACGGATTTCGCCGTAGTTCACCAACTTCTCAGGGATGAACGTGCGGGCGGTGGTGGTCGCCGAGTTGGTTGTCTCCAGTGCCTCGCGACGAATTCCGGACACCGACACATCGGTGATCCAGGCCATGAATCCCGAGGAAAAGGTGATGGCAAGTCCGTGTCCTTGTTGGGGCGCTTGCGTGACAGGCATGTGTTGCTCCTGTTAGGTGGTGGTGATCTCGGACGGTGTGGTTGGTCTGTTGAGGTATTGGGAGAGCGTCTCGCGGATGCTTGCCGCTACGGCCGACTTGGTCGACTGCGACGCGCTACGCAGCATCCCCTTGCCCTTGATGAACTGCCCTGATCGCCAGTGGCGAAACCCCTTCTCGACGAGGTGCAGGTATTTGCTTGGCTTCGATCTCTTCTTGGTCGATGGCTGGTATGGAACGCCAGCCTTCTTCGCCTCACGCTTCTGCCTCAGGATGGTTGCCCGTGGTTGTGTCGGCCCCTCAAACCGCCTCCGAGCCCCGACCAGAGCGTAGATCCCCTTGCTTGTGTGCTTCGACTTCTTGATGCCAAGCGACTTCCTTAGGATGCCGCTGTAGACCGGTGTGCCTGGCTTGGCTGCATCCTTGATGATCACCGCAGCCTTGCCCAACGCATTCCGCGTGGCGTTACGCAGAGTCTTCGACCCGATCATCCGCAGGTTCTGCGTGATCTCTGGCGGCAGATCGACCCCAACGTCGAGATCGTTCGGGATTGTCCGCGTGTACTTGGCCATCACGTCACCGCATGCTGAACACGGTAGATCCCCGACACCTTGCAGGAGATCAGATCCAACTCGTCGATCATCACCTCCTCGAACATCCCAGCGTCCGAGGCAGCCATCAGCCCGTTCGATGTGGCCAACTTGACCGACAGTCCGTCAGCCACCGTCTGGGCATGGTTCAGCATCAGGATCTGCTGGGCCAGAATGTTCTCGTAGTCCACCGGCGTGACCAGTTCGACAGCCACATCGATCTGGTACTCATCGAAGTTTTTCGACTGTCCTGCCCGATTCCTCGTGCTGGCCTGCGGGTAGACAATCGCCGTGACGCCCTCCTGGAACCCCTCGAGGCCCACCAATGGCTTGTAGGTCTCAATGATTCGCAGGGATGGGAGATTGACCGTCCCCTCGCTTACGAGCGTTCTCAGGGCCGCACAGACGGCCTGAACGGTCTCGACGATTGGGGATGCCATCACCGCACCTGCTTGGTGAAGACGCGAATCACCGTTCCATTGGCACCGGACACACGCCACGGCCTATCGCCCGAAGACTCGGCCACAACGCGATACACGGTGCCATTGTGCGTGATCAGGTCGCCAAGAATCGGCTTCACTGTCACGCCACCAATGACGAGGTCCGTCGCCTCAATCAGCCAGACTTGGCCAACGAAGGAGACCGGCATCCCGCCACGGTCAAAACTTGCGGACTCGGACTGACCAGCGGTGGCCTTGATCGAGATGGTCTCGGCACCACGCTGGTAAGACACGGTCTGGCTGACGGATGCCTTGTGGACACCCGCCAGCCAGTTCTCCGCGTTCGCGAGGAGGTCCATCAGTTGCGGTGCAGGATCTCGATGTTGCAGACATCCAGACGGCAACTGTTGCCCGCGTTGGTGGTTGACCACTGGCCACTCACCGCGAGGGTGATTGCCGCAGTGGTGTCAGCGGTCGTGGAGGCCAACTTGCCCGGCTTCGCGGTCACCGTACCTTCGGCACCAAGAGCCTGCACGCCGGTCGCAACCACGGTTCCCGAGGCACCAATGGTTCGGACGACGACCTCGGCCTCGAGGTAGAAGATGTCGTTGTTGGCGACATCCACCGCACCAGTCGAGAGAACGACAGTCGAGCCCAACTTGATTTTGCCGGTGAAGGTGTCGGTCGAGTTGGTGGCAGTGCAGATGCCCTGTGCCCGAACGCGAATCACATCACCCACACGCAGCGTATTGGCCGGGATCGTGACCACCGAGTTGTCGAAGTTGGTTTCCGTGCTGCTCGCGGTCAACGCGGTCGAAGCCGCGACAGCCACGTTCGCCACCTGGGAACCACCGTCGGTCTCGTTGATCGCCACATCCACCGTGGTGTCAGCCGAGAGCTGCGCGGCAACCGCCTTCCCCGCCGGAACACCGACGGCCGCATCGGTCGAGCACCGATCATTCGCCGCGTCGTAGTAGAGGATCTGCCCGACAGCCACGGCACCGGTCGCCTTGGTGAACCGGAAGACGCCCTCCACGGTCAGCGAGCCCAACGCATTGGCAGCGATGTCGGTTTTCACGACACCAAGCAGTCCGTTCTGCACCACCACGTCACCGGCCGTCTTGGCCGTGGCGGGGGTGTAGTCAATCGCACATCCCTCTTGTCGATAGGTCGCACCCATCGTGAATTCTCCTTTCGTGAGAAATGGTCAGATCAGGCAGCGCCCTTGGACTTGATGCCCGACACGTATTCGGCCTTGTCCACGCCGAAATCGTGATAGCCACGGAACTGAATCCCCAGCGTGTTGAAGTCCGCGTCCGCACTCTCCACGGTCGGCGACTGCTGGCCGTTCAGGAACGACACAACCATCGGGGCGTAGAGAGCGGGCGACCGGAACATGTACCACGCCGTGGCACTGTTGCCGGTGAAGCTCGCGTCGGACAACTGCGGGACCACAACCGGCCGGAACCGATTGACGTAGATGTTGGCGTTGGCCACGGTGCTGCTGCCGCCGACCAGGTTGGTCGCCACATACAACTGACGAGCCGCCGCTTCCAGTTCGGGCGGAACCAGCAACAGTTCGGGCTCGCCGCCGATCCGCTTGCCGCCGTCGGCCGAGGGGGACACCATCGTCCGGAACGCCTTGACGCCCAGTCCGAGACCGACACCGTCGGTCAGCAGGGTGGTCGTCGATCCGGTGATGTAGTTCCCGCGACCGCTGGTGAAGAACGAGGCATTGTCCAGGAACGCCGCCCAGAACACGTCCCGCATCTTCATCGCGGCACCGGCACCAAGACGGGTCCGGAGGTCATCGAAGGCCCCCAGATCGTCGTTGATGATGTCCTCGCGTGTCAGGGCGAACATCTTGGCATAGGTCTTCACCTGCCGCGTGTACGACTCCTGCGACACCGCGCCGTGCTTGATCTCCCCACCAGGACCGACCTGCTCGTAGGACATGTCGTCCAGCAGCCGATAGGTGGTCACCTGCTTGAAGTCCCGCACACTCTTGATCTGGCTGATCTCACGCCACGTCGCGTCGACCTCCTCGTACCCTGCGACCAACTCCTTGTTGGCCACATTCGAGAGGATGTTCCCGACGCCCACACCGAGGGTCGAGAACGAGTTGGCGTGAATGGGAGCCATCGCGGCAGCCAGAATCGACCGGAGGTTGCCGGTGTGAATCCGCTCGCCCGGCGAGACGTGATGCCCGTTGCTGGCCGCAGCCATCAGCAAGACCTGCTGAATCCCGATATTGCGGTACTGCGAATGAGCCGCCTCGAGAACCTCAGGCTTGTACTGGTCCTCGAGATTGGGAACCCGGGCCGACATCGCCAGAGCGGCCTCGATGACCTGGGGCGAGGTGTCTTTCTTCGCCATGTGAATCGCCGGTCCTTCGTGGGCAGCCGAGGCACGGATCAGGTCGAGCTTGACCCCAGCGACAGCCTTCACGGCTTCGACCTCGAACTTGGCGGGATTCCACCGCTCCTTCAGGGCCTTCGCCTTGAGGTCACGGGACGCCTTCAGGGCACCCGCCTTGATCTCGGCGAACTTCTTGGTGGGCACCTCGCCTTCGCTTTCGGCGAACGCCACCTCGAGTTCGGCCGCATGCTCGGAGGCAGCCGCCTTGATGTCCTCGGGGTCAAAGCCGGACGCCTTGATTCCCTCTTCGTTGTCGCTGGCCTTGATCTCGGCAGCGAACTTGTCCTGCAGCCGTTGTCGCTGCACTTCCGTCAGGGATTCAGGATCGAATCCCATCGCTTCAACCCACTGGTTGAAAGCCATATTCGCACTCCTTTTGTGCAAATGATCGACTGCGGATGCAGCCACATTGACCACGGTGTTCTCGTCAGCCCCATGCGGGAGAAACGCAACCCCGTACAAACGACTCTTGCGAGCCACGTACACCGGACCAGCAATCGATTGGCCATTCACCATGACCACACGACCTTCCGGAATCTCCTCGAGTTTTGATGGTTTCGCCTCGATGCTGGCCGACCACGGGAACCCATTGGCCGCACTCTCGACGAACTGCTTTGCCGAGTCGCTGACGGCCGAGACGACGCCCTGCATCTTCAGGGTCTTGCCGTCGTTCTCGATCTTCGTCGCATGACCGACCAACTGCTCATTCTTGTGATGCAGATTCGCGATGACGGACTTGCCGTTTGCGACACCTGACAGATCCAGCACCACGGGGAGATCGTAACGTGCCACATTGAGTGGGCCTCCGTTGTAGGCCAGAACGTCGAACGTGGGAGTCTTGCCTGCTTCAACCGCAGCGGTCACACTGGCCGACTCAGCCAAAATCTCGATTGGTTCGAGCTTCACTTCTTGTTCTCCCTGTCCATGATCGCCATCGCCCAATTCACGCCGGTGTCCCCGCCCCACCCGAGCCACGCCACGTAGCCCGCATCTCGCCACGGCTCATTGCGAAACTCTGGCGCAACAACCGCGTTCTTCCGGTGCCGATTGAACGCCGCCATCCGGCCGACAACCTCGCGGGACACCGCAACGCCGCTGGCAAGCTGACGAGCACGTCCCCAGCCAACGCTGGTCATGCCGCGAACCTGATTCCCGTACTTCTTCTTCCACTCGAGAACCTTGCGGGCGTTGTTCTTGGCACCTTCGGGAGGGGTGTAGTTCACTCTGCGGCCTCCTGCTGCTGAGGTTGCTGGGGCTGCATCCGCTGCATCTGGGCCTGCATCTGCGTCACCACGGCGAAGTTCTGTTCGCGGAGGATCTTTCGCATCTCGTCGATTGAGACGCCGTAGTCCGTGGCCATCTCCGCCACGTGATCCTCGAAGTCCAGGCCCTGCTCGGCGTAGACCTGTGAGAGGGAAGTCGATCCGTTCTTCAGGCGTTTATCGGTGGCATTGGCTTCGCTCTCAGGATCGCCAACAGGATGATGAGGCCAATCCCAAGAATGACGTTTTCCCAGCGTGGCATCGAACCCCCATCCATAAACGAGGATCGCACGCTCGAACCATCGGGCGAACAGCGGATCGAGAACCGTGTCGACACAGTCTTCCCGCTCGATGTCGATTGTCAGGAAGTAGGTTCCGTGGTCCAGTTTCCCCGAGGCGAAGTTGTACCCCGAGGAGTTGCACATCGCGAGATTCTGAGGGATCGACTTTGGGCGAGCCATCTCGTTGACCTGAGACGCATGGAACGCCTCATAGGTCGTGCCGGGATGCTCCGACTTCATCTGCTCGACCTGCCACCCCATTGGCAGTGCGGTCATCATCCGCTTGTCGAAGTCGATGGTGTCGAGAGGGGCAACACGGCTCGCTGTTCCATCAGGGGTCAGGTTCGTGTGGATGATCGCCGCGTAGTCTGCAGCAGTCTCGGCCGCAGCCAAGGTGGCCTCACGCCACCGACGCGAACTGGCACCAACATTCAACGTCGACCGGAACTCGGGAACGCCGCGATGCTGGCCCGGACGCCGCATCATGAACCAGTGAAGCATCCACTTCGCGGGAATCGCCTCGGACTCTGTGCCCGACCACGCAAACTGCCCGCCAGGGTGGTACTTCAGAACGTCGTAACTGATCGGGTTGCCGAAATTGTCGTAGCGAATCCCATCGATGTACCCCACGGCGTAGGGGATGATCCTCGGGCTGGTGACCTGCTCGGTCTCAATCAGCATCATGTCGAGGTCGACGGGATGGTCCAGCCGAGGATTGTTCCTCAGCAAACCGAACGACTCGCCATCCTGAACCTTGGCATGTGCCATGCACCAGAGCTTCCGCCGCAGTTGCACCGCCTTGCACCAATCGGCCCATGCCGACTCGACCATCGCGTTCAGGTTGGCGTTGCGGCTTCGCATCCGCAGGGTCGGGCCGGTCCCCATGAGGTAGTTGGCATGGGTCTGCACCATGCCGTCGGCATACCCGTTGTTGCCGACCTCGTACCGCGCCCGCTGGACGAGCTTCGCCCGAACCGACTTGCTGTTGGCCGAATCGGCGTCGAGAGCGTCCGAGTTCGCCCAGTAGTTCTGCATGTCCGTGGTGTCACGGGCAGCGTCATACGTGGCGTGAACCGGTTTCGGTCGACGCAGGATCTGGGGGGCCGGATCTGGCTTGGTGATCGGCGTGCCGAATTGGTCGAGAAGGCGATTGGTCGCTTGTGCGATCATCCAGCACCGGGAGGGCGAATCTTCTGGAACCGCAGACCAAAACCTGGAGCAGCGTTGGTCGCTGCCTCTTGTGCCGCCTGATGTGCCCGCAACTTGAGGAGGTCGTCCACCGACCGGGCATCGGCACTTCGTCCGTCAACCATCACCCGCTGGGGACTGGTGGCGGCATCCGCAATCGCTTGGTCAATCGCGTCGAGTTCTTCGCTCATGCACCCAATTGTGAGATCGGACAAACCCGATTCAATATCGGGATGACAGATGTCAAGAATTACATGCGAATAGTTCCACTAATGGAACAAGGGACGCTCCATCGTCACCAACGCAGTGCCACAGTTCCGGCAAAACCGCTTCCGCAAGATGCCGTCTTTGCGATTCCGTGTGTAGTCCACGCGGAAGTTCTGGCACCCGCACTTCGGGCACCTGAGTCCGTTGCTGTCGTCGCCACGCATCTGGGCGAGGGTCTTCGGTTTCTGCGGCTGATCGTTCAATATCCCCTCAATTCCCGCAGTGTAGGAGCACGCTCCTCGGTGGCGACAGGACCAGACGAGGACTTGAGATTGCAGCCGAGGATCGACGCCGCCACGGCAGCACCAACGAGGCAGTCGAACCAGTGGTTGTCTGGCCTCCCCTGCGACAGTTTCCACTCATCCACGCGCCGGCCTTTGGCAGTGACGACGATGCGATTTTCTGACCGCAGGTGATCAGCCAGCATCTGGTGAATCGCCGGTCGGTCACCGAACAGTCGCAGTTCCGACTTGCCGCCCTCGGGAACCTGGAGTCGGTTGTGGATGAACGTCTTCCACCAGTTCACGTCGATGAGTACGTGAGGAACAGTACGATGCTGGTTCCTCGAGATACGCCACATCAGTCCCTGCCGGTCCCCCTGCCGCTTGTCGTACTCGTAGAACGGCTTGCCGGTGGCACCGACGAACTTCCCGTGGGACGGATTCAGCACGGCCGAGAATGGGCTCTCGCGACAGACGTTGTAGACCGTATTCGTCTGGTCCCCCCAGTTGGCATCGACCAGAAGTTTCTCGATCCGCATGTTGCCGCCCTGATCGCGTTCCCAATCGCGACCGCAAAGCATCTCGACACAGGACATCAATGCTTGTCGGCACTGGGCATCGAGGGACATCTCTCCAAGCTCGGTCTCGATGGTCCGCGAGAGCGTACTCATGGTGTAGTACGAGCGGCCCTGATCTGGCCACGTGCCATAATCGACGACGTACCCCGTGAAATCATCCTCCCACGCCGCGACCAACCACCAGAGAACCGTCTTCTGCACGTCGATGAATGCCGTCAATCTCGAGGCTGGTCTGGGGACAATGCCACGACGGATCATCGAAAGTTTGCGGCAGATCACATCGGCAGCCATCAACTCGGCTTCGTCCGATTCGGTCGCCAGCGGTTCGTTCTGGTACTCGGCAAAAAACGACACTTCCGACCGAGCCCGCAGGTTCATTGCGTGCTGAATCGCCGAGATCTCGTCGGGATTGAACCGTTCTGGCCACGCCACGCATGATCCGGCGTCCATTTCCTGCTGGTTCTGGCGGTAGAACTCGGTTGCAGCCCTGCCTCGGTCGCCGCTCTGTAGAGATTCGGTGCGGATGGTGCGGTATTCGTCCCACAACCTCTCATTCGTGGGCCAGGCATAGACCATCTTGGTCTTTTCACCGTTCCAGTCGGGGTGCAACTCGCGACTCAGCATCCGATCCGCCACATCCGCACGGCGAACCACGGTGCAAGGCATCACGGCAGCGATTTTGATCCCAGGCCCGGCCATCCCCAGCACGTCGCCCGAGATAACCCCCTCGCGGAAGGCACATTGGGACTCGGACATCGCCGATTCGCGGGTCTGTGGGTCGTCCAAGATGACGAATTCTGGCCGAATGACCGTGCCGTCCTTCATGGTCGCCTGCTGACCCCGCACTTCGCCGGTGATTCCAGCGACCGAGATGACCGCACCGGTGCATTTCGACGGAAACTGGGGCGGCAGAGTCGGGAATCGCACCTGCTGGGCCGACCAGACCGTCTCCGTTCGCTCTCCACAGATCAGTTGTCCCTTGCATTTGCGGGGTTCCCCCTCGAGGGCACGCAGGGAATGCAACGCCTCGGGAAAATCCTCCGCCAGAATGTCGTTGAACCGCAGTTCGTCCTGCAGTGACCGCAGCAGACGCTTGGCCGACGGTTCGGATGCCGCGATCAGGCACACAAATCGCCGGTATCCGTACAAGATCGCGTAGATCGCAGCACGAATCGCCACGGTCGTCTTCCCCGAGCCACGCGGCATCGCCATCGCAAACAGCCCACCCTGCACAATCGAGGTCTGGAGGGCCTGTATGACCTTCAGGTGATCGGGACACCATGGAAGGGGAAAGGCGTTTGGGAAGTAGGTCTTCAGGAAGAGGGCGAGGTCCTCCCCACCAGACGCTCTACGAGCCTCATTGACGATGGGCGGAGGTGGTCCGATCTCCCGGGCATCCTCGCTCATGTCCTCGTTTCTACGGGACCAATAGGCGGATCTGGAGTTGGGACCTGGGGGCCTGCCTCGGGGACGCTTGGCTGGGGGGGCTTCGTCGGACATACGGGTCAGTTTATCCGAATAGTTCCATATGTGTAACCACCACAAATAAAGTG
>JAAOEI010001104.1_pt1 | contig 10003 bp, 6 predicted proteins | sample 7059261 | NCBI WGS metagenome assembly JAAOEI01 (sample SAMN14008812, study PRJNA610033) | viral metagenome | isolation source: viral particles filtered from seawater | place: China: Hangzhou Bay, Yangshan Deep Water Harbour | collected 2017-10-31
TCTTTGTAAAGTCTGTATTCACTCCGATACCATTTGATTCTAACTCACCGAAAGCATTTATAAAGTCATTATGAAAGTTTTCTAATTTTTTAAAATCATACATCTTATCATACTTCGGAACTTCCTCACATAGTTGTTCTATCATCTTATCTAATGGATAGTAATATGTAAAATCATCTTGGTCGTAAAAGTTGTCCCATTGTATGTGGTCAAATGGTTTGTTCAGTAACCAATAGTTTAGAATGTCAGCACAATATTGTGGACGACCAGCAAAAGAATGGACATAACCAGCCTTCCAATCATCAATCAACATTCCCTCGTCTGGATAATCTATTTGACCTGATGTATTTTCATAATGATTAGCGTAAACTAACTTATGTTCCATAACATCATACATGAGAACTATGTTATTTGACGGATGAGACTTGGACCAGTTAGGTTTAGAAAGAACCAATTTAATCATATGTTAAGTTACATATAATTTATTAAAATGTCAAGTATTATTATTAACCCTCGTATCTTCTACTTCTTTACTAGCAAGCCAGTCTGACATAGTTGCCCTTAAAACAACGTATCTTGTATGTAATAATTTAAGAAATTCTTCATCACTTACTTTTAAAAATGGTGTCGGTATTATTAATGTTGGTGATATCTTAACATCAGCATGTCCAGTTATATCAAATATAGAAAAGGTATAACTTTTATCAGGATTAGCCCAATTACTCTCCATCTTCCAATCTATCTGTCTTAAAAAGAAAGGCCTTTCTTCACTTGAATTCGTTATTCTTGTATCATCTATCGCAGAACTTGGTCTTTTTATAACAAGTTGGTTCGTTTTTATAAAATCATATAATGCTGTTTGAAAATCATCTAATCCCCAACTTCCGCCTGGTTGGTCGAATTTTTCTAATATTCTTTCTTTAAACAAACTCGATGGTTTTCCTTTCCGAGTTGCCGGTAAAACGTAAACAGGTTGATTGGCATATATTTGAGCAAGATTTCTAACAAAGAAAGGTTCTGTAGTTTTTGTCCAATCAATAACATCTTCACCCAAAAGTAACTCTGATAAAGCCATGTGATACGATAAAGTACCAATGGTATAAAATTCAGATATGTTTACGATTGTAGAAACTAAATTACCATATCTACTTGTTTGAAATGAATTTTCTTTTTTTAACTTTTCATACTTTTCCTTCCTTTTATCTTTATCAAGTCCCACTTGAAAGTCAGGATCTAAAACCAACTCTGACCTATTGATGGTAAAAACTGGTACATCATCATTTGTAACATCCTTTGGTAGTGCGAAGTTACTTTGAATTTTTACAGTGTCTTTTGGTTTTACATCAACCGCATAAGTCTCAAGAGCAGGATTTTTTTGACCACCTTTATTGTTACTTATGATATTTTGAACCTTTAAACTTTTCAAAGTAGGATGATATAGAACAACAACTTGATTATTACCAGTACCTAATTTTTGGTCTGGTTTTAATCTCATGATTGTTTTATATGAAGTTGACCACGAAGTATTTGATATCGTATGATTCACACCTAAAATTTGAAAATAAACTCTTTCTCTATAATGTTGTGGTAAATAGTTAGTTGTAAAAAAATCACCTATTCCTAAAAAATTATTACCATATACCTCTATATCTAAACTTAATGGTAATACGGGTGATATTGTATTACCACCTGATTTTACAAAGTTGTTTACCTTTGCATTTAACAAACAGAAATCTCTGTCACTTGTAGCATATAAAATTTGTTTACCATCTTCTGTCTCTGATGGAATCTGTGTGGATGTAGATGAAGCCGTTTCCTTAGTTGTTGATGGTTTGTCTTTCGATAATTCTTTTATTTTTTTTGCTCTAGCTTTCTTAAAATCTCTAAATCCTTTTTTAGTAGATTCTTGTTTGGCAGATGGTATTACGTCAACCCCTTCTATTAATTTAGCAAAATTTATATCTACTGCCTTTGTTCTCGTTGGTAAATCACCATAAACAGGTAAATGTTTTATCTGATACTTTTTCTTAGCGTTAGTTCCTTTTCCTATTTCTTGTGTTATTGAATTTAAAAAATTAAATTTTAGTAATTCCATACTATCAAAAACGGTAGGTTGTGATAAATTTCCAATCGCTATCATACTAGATAATCCAGCTTTTGGTGTCTCAAATTTTAAATCTGATTTTTGTACTATAGTATTTCCACTTGTAACATCAAATGTTAGTATCTGTTCGTTAGCACTTCCAAACTTATCAGCCTCTACGTTGATATCTTGAAAGGTAAGAGCAAGTTCCTTATCATCGACCTTAGACATCTTTATGTTTATGATGTTACCAGAGTCATTGTTTATCGTATCAAATAAGTTCTCAAGAGCATCATTCACATTTGTAGCACCCTTAAAAGATTCTGCTATCAATGGCACAGATATAAAAAGTTCTCTGAGAGGTATTCTTCTTTTGTCTTTATCATCTTTTGTACTAATCCATGAAAATGGTTTATCCTTATTATAGGTATCTTCTTCTTCCCAAGTATCAGGATAAAGATAACTTAGTTTCTCATCAGTTGTTTGAAAAGGTAATAATTGTAATTTTTCTAAATTAGAATCCCATCTAACATAAGAATCTTTACTGTAAAAGGATGGTGTAAATTGTGTCTTAGATTCTTTTAATGGTTTTGGGTTACCAGAATCATCTAAACTTTCCCAAAAAGAAATAAATTGATTTAAAAACTTATCCTCAAATAAACCAAAACTTATAAACAGAGATTCCTTTTTATCTAAAGCATCATCTTCCGAAACACCTTGACTTATATTTTGATAAAAAATACCAGCTTTTTTAGACCAAGCATCTATCTTACCAACGGATGCTGGTTTTGTATCACCATCAAAAAATTCTTTTATTAATTCTGACTTATCTTTTTCAGTCAAATCTGCACTTTTAGCATTAATCAATCCATCAGGATTTACACCAGTTACAGATAGATAATATCCAAGTAATAACTCTTCGATAGAATTATCAAATATAAATTTTAAATCATTGTCTTCAGATATTGATTTATCTAACAAAGCATAATTAGACGACACAAATTCTAAAGTACATTTAAATGAACCGTTTTCATCGACATTTACATCATACTTTATAACTTGTCCACTTACAGTAGTCATCAAGGATTTTTTTATATTATCATCATCATCTTCAAATATTTTTTCGTAAAAACCTTTCATCTCTAAATCAGAATTTTGTATCAGTTCTATAGGATTGTATAGAGAAAGTGCTTTATCAGACCAACCAAAATCTACAAATACAGTAGAACCTGGTTTTAAAAAGAAAGGTAAAAATATATTTTCAAAATCTTTTCTATTGTGAACATCAAATTTAACAGTTGTTTGTCTTAATGCCCCAATAGCACCCTTTGATTCACTTGACAAATCAGTTATACCAGCAACAGGTTTTAGATATGTATTTTCAGATAGTTCATTTACTCTAGTACCAGTATCTATAGAATCTAACTCATCGTATGAAGAATATTTATTATCGTTTAGAATGAATACTTTTTTAACAGAATCTCCTACCTTTTCCCATTTGTTATCTTTAGGCTCTAACTCAGATATGTCAACGGCGGTCCACATTCTAGCAAACGGAGTTCTCTCACCAAGATAGGTATCGGTATCATATGAAACAGAAATAGGTGAATTTGGTTCTACTTCAAACCTACCTTGTTGTAATTGATTAATATATTCAATAATTTTTTGGTCTACATTAGCACCAAAAACTTTTTTTGATAAATCCATTTTATTTTAATTTTGCTTGTTCTGTTGAAACCGGCACCCTCAACTGAGTTCCAGCCTCAATGTTATTGGATTTTAAATTATTTGTTGAGGCTACAAACCACCAAAGGTCTGGCGTTCCGTAATATTCTTGTGCTATCAAATCACATCGGTCACCCTCAGTAGCAATAAGAAGTATATCTGAATTTTTTTCCTCAAATTTTGGTAGATAGGAAGTTCCTATGGACACTTTTTTATTTGTTTTAATTTTTGATATATTGTCGTATCTACTCATTATAGTTCAGCCCTCACTGGATAAAATGTAGTAAATTTACTTGGTGTTCTTTTACTTCTTGTACCATCACCGAGTATTTGATAAGAAATAGCCACATCAATTAATCTTGGTAAATTAGTATCAACATCCCAATCACCAGCTTCATTTACAGTATATGATAATGATTTGATAAATCCAAATTGACCTTTTGCCTTACTACCTATATGTGCCATATACAATTCTGTAAAGGGAGCTTTTTTACGAAGAACAGTTTCATCGTCTGATTCTGGTATATAATCTGGATAAGCTAAACTTGTTAATCTATCTAATTTTTGATACATGGTATCTAACTCAAGAGGATTATGTGGAAACATTCTTAAACTAAAAGAAATATCCCTCTCCCCTTTATCATACAAGTAAACAGGTTCACTTCTACCAATATAGTTTACTGGACTAAAAGATGGACTAACGTTCTCTGTAATTCCTGTTACATACCCTCTAAAATATATAAAATTATCATCCCTTAAATCTTTTATCCTTACATAAAAATCACCATTCTGTATATCACCAGAACCATTGTTTTCTAAAGGTGGTAGTGATTCTTGAGTATTTTCATCTACAACTGGATCTAAAGGACGACTCTCAGCAATTTTGTCAACACTTTTTTTATACTCTACTAAACCTACACCTGAACCTAATCTAAAAAATGGTGATGGTTTTTTCTTCTCACTATCACCTTTTTCTAAAACTCTCTTTCCATATTCTCTTACAGGACCTCCAGGCACTTCTGGTATTTTTTCATAAGGTGGTAATGGTGGTATTTTATCTATAATACCCTTACCAGCTTGAAGTTGATTTATCGGTGAAAGTGTATCGTTCTCTTTAATCAGTTTTGAGTATCCTACCGCAAAAGGTTTTCTTAAACTCTCTATTCCAGGAGATTGTAATGCCTGTCCATAAAAATTCAGTAGACCAGTATTTATCGTAGGTACTGCTGGTATCATGGTGTGAGTTAATAATCTAACGGTGTTCAAACTATTAAATAGTTTTGTAGTCTCTTCAGGAATTGTTACTGATTTACCACCACTGTATTGTCCAAATGAGTTAGGTAATCCACTCAAGTTAGTAGCAAATAATCCACCATATAATAAGTCCTTACCAGCAGAAAGCAATCCTTTACCAGAACTATAAAAGTGAAGTATCCTTGAAACATCATCAGCAAATCCTTGAAATGGGATGGTTTCTCTGTTATGTCCTATTCTATTTTTTTGGTTACCGATACTCGTAATTACATAAGGTTCTGGTCCTAATAAACTTGTTCTTAGTCCATCAGAATAACTAAACATATCTAAATTAGAAAGAGCACCTATACCACTTCGTAAAGTATTTATTTCTACTTGACCATACTGAATTGGTTCTCTATCAGCTGGATTTGGAGCAGTATGGTCTACGTTGTATAAACTTTCTAATACAAAACTATCAAGACCTAATCTGTTATTCTGACCAAGATTTTGAAATAAAGATGATTCCCTCTGTCTTGTTTTCTCATCAGCTGATATCAGTAATGGTTGTTTTGTTAAGGGACTATCCTCTTGTTTAATATCTATCTTTTCTATTTTAATTAATTCTCTATTAGCTCCTTGTGTTCCAAACGTATGTGCAATTTCTGTATCTAACAACGACTCTCCACCAACAAGTGATATAGATTGATTAGCAAATTCTGAATTTTTTTCTGGAAAAGGAGTGTAGTTAAAATTCTGAGCATCGGTTGGTTTTTGTTTTGCTGGTGAATTTGCACCATCTATAGGATCGATAGAGTTTCTACTAATGTCACTAAATACTGATGATAAATTTTCTAATCCCATTTTACTATCCTACGTTGTCAAAACTAGAATCACCACCTGCTAGTGGTTGTGCTACGTCTAATTGTAGAAATCCTCTTAATGTGTCACCCTCTATTGTAATAGGAACAGCTTCTGGTAATACTACATTTACTTCATGTTGTGCTATACCGTGACCTTGTTGTGATTGTCCTTGCTTACCCATTATCACACTATCTCCAGCTTGACCTTGAAAAGATTCATCACCGATGGTAACCATCGGTCCCATATTAGGTGATGATTCTATGGCATTATTTTTCGCATCGTATTTCAAGTCACCAACGTTTTTTGCCTTTCCGATTTGTGATACGGCAGACGCAATCATAAGACCTGCAGCAACTGGCGCTAGAAACGGACCTACAAACGGAATAGCAGCAATAGCACCATATGCAGCAGCTATTGCCGTCATCAACATATATCCAGTTAAAAGTCCAGCAGTTATAATCAACCCTTTCATTAAAACTTCATTTTCTTTAAATCCTGCGGCGATGTTTCCCAATACCCCAGCGATAAAATTAAAGGCAGGACCTAAAGCATTGGTCAATTCAGCACCTATTGCCTTAAAACTATTTAATAATCTTGTTAAAGAACTTAGTGAATCCTCTCCCACCAAATCCTCAAATGCCTTTGATTTAGCCAATCTTTCACCTAAACTAGCGACTTTCTCTTCTTGTCCAACAAATTTTGCCAGTTCATTGACTCCTACACCAATAGAATCAGCAAGAGCTTTTCTTTGTAAAAGATTTAATTTATTAAACTCTTCTTCAGAACCTAATTGACTTACAACCTCTTCCATAGCACCAGCAATATCACCACTAAGAGCGGCCTCTCTTGCCTTTTGAAAGTTAAGTTGTTTTCCTATCAATACGGAAGCTTCAACTTCTTTTGTTATGGAATTTTCAAAATCTAATAAACCCTCGGCTATCTTAGCAGTAGTTTCTAACCCAACACCCAATGCTCTAGCTTGAACAGCTGCTTTAGCTATATTGTCACCACCATCCTTTGTAAAAGTAGCCACAACCTCTGATGAGTTAGCAATATCTTTCATTACAGCAGTTGGAGCAACTCCAGCTTGTCTTGCTAGTTGGAAAGTTCCTTCGGCAAGTTTCTCTGCTTGGTCAGCAGATAGATTAGAAGTTTGCATCAAAACACCAAATAGATTAGCACCTTCATCTGCCGATAAACCAATAGCTTTACTCGTATCAAAAACTTTACCAGATAACTCTGCAGCAGCATCTACATTCGCACCAAAGTTAGAAGCAAGAGCAATCGTAATGTTAGAAACGTCTTGTAAACTACCACCAACCTTAATAGCTTCCACATTAGAATCAAGTAAAGTATCTCTGAACTCAGTTCCTAATACTCTTAGATTTCCAAATTGTTCTCCTATAGAGTCAAGTGATGCTGAAAACTTTGTTAATACCGCACCAAAAATTAAAGCACCACTAAGTACAGTGGCGGCACCCACAAGTCCTTTCATACTTATACCAGCTTTAGCTAAAGTATCTTTAACCACTCCAAAACTTTTACTTAAATTTTCAGCTGCACCTTCACCATTAAAAACTCCTTTAGCAAAATTAGCAATCCCCTTACCAAAACCATCTTTAATTACTTTTAATTGTCTATCTCCAAAACCAAGTCTTTCCCTTAGAAATTTACCACCAGGTAAACCATCTACCTTTCCAATAAAACTATCAAGACCTTTGTTAAAAGAATCGTTTGCCTGTTTAGCTAAATCATTTGTCTTTTCTATTCCTTGATTGATTACATCTTGTTTTGATATCTGTTCTTCTATCTCTTTGATAGCGTTACCTATCTCTCGTCCCTCTTTTGTTCTGTAATCTACACCTTCAGCTAATCTGGCGTTCTTTAATTGTTCTAATTTTTCTTTTTGTTTTGCTATGTCAATCTGTTTAAACTCAGCAGTACCCATGTTTCTAGCATTGTTTATATTATCTATCGCAATATCATTGATGTTTTTTGCTAAATTAGAAATATTACCTTTAAAATTTTCACTAACCTTATCGTATACAGTTCCTTCTTTTTGTGCATCTACTTGAATCTGAGCTAACTTTGCAGAATCTTTCATAACTTTTCGAGATGCTGCAATTCTTTTTACTCTTTCTCTATCAGATGTACCTATTTTATAACTAACACTTAGAACTTCTTCAAATCTAGCCTTTGTTTTAGCTACTGTATTTTCTATCTCTTTAGTTAAATCTTTGTTGATTTTAGCATCTTGGTTGATACCTTTTTGTGTAACTTGAATGTCTTGAAATACTTTCGCCTTCTCTTTTGCAACGTCAACACCTTTTCTTTCTAAGGCGACTAATTTCTTATATTCACTCTGTAGTTCAACAAGTTTCGTTTTAGCGTCTTTATATTCTTGTGCTTTATTTTCAGCCATTACTCAAACCTAAAGTTTTATACCACCTAATTGTTTTTGAAGAGTATCGATTGACTTTCTGATTTTAGGATCTTTCATCATCTTCTTTTGCATCTTAGATGTGGACTTTTTGAATATAGCTTTTAGAATCATATCAAGTAATCCTTCACTCAATATGTTTTTTCTATCCATATATGACATAATACAATTCTCCTAATTATATTAATAAATATAAAGAAAAGAGTTATTTGGGGGAAAATCTACGAGGGATTGTTGGTGTTGATTTTGACTGAGATTTTTTAATCTCATCATTTTCTTTTTTTCGTAAATCTACAAACTCTCTTAGATAAAAGTTCTTTAGATGAACAGGCATGTTGTATACATCGTCAAATGTAAATCCTGGTGCTCCATACACAAAATGGAATATGGATTTATGTATCTCTAATTTATCAGATGGTTTGAGGCCATAGAAACTCCGCAGTCAACGGTATTGAAACGTTGACTGACTCACCTCCTATCTCTACTTCTTGTTCCAAATCAATATCAGGAGTTATTTCTGCAACATAGTTTCTAAAAGCTCTTGAATCTCTAGCTAGCATATTCTGTACAAACTCGTTTATATTTTCTGGTTTTGAATCACCATCAACATCGATTATCATATGTCTAAGTCTCGTAGTTATTTCAGTATTGTAACCATACTTTTTAGATTGTTCTATATCCTTAGTGATTAGTGATTCTTCCTTTCCAGTAAGTAACTTAAATTTTATTTTATTTTTACCCACATCCGTAGTATACTCAAATGAATTCTCGTGGTTAAATTTTACTTTTTTCGGTAGTTCTTTGAATGGACATTTGGATAAATCAAAAGTATGTTCCACCATATTTTCTATATCACTTGGATTTGGTATTTCTACTGTGTACTCAGGACCATAAGCAAGGATACGAGCAGCAACTAATACTGCATTCTTATCACCCAATACTAAATCTTCTTGTTTTACACCCTTAGTAACTATTAAATTATCTAATAATTTATCTACAACCACACCTTTCTTGATAAGGTTATCGGACATTAGTATGTCCTCTTCTTTTGTGGTCATATATTTAACTTCTATTTTACCTTCAGCGAGTGGTGACTCTTTTGGATATAATAAACCCTTAGACGGCAAATCTATAATTTCCGTAGGAAACTTATGTTCTGACATTATAACTCCTTGTTGTATTTAATACAACGATTTTTTAAAATTCAAGTATAGCGTAATCGTATCTTAGTGTTAGTGTTATCTCAACTGGATCAGAAGAGGTGAAATCCAAATCACCAAAAGCAGCATCTTGAATGTATGTTCCATACAATGTCCACTTTTCAATGATATCACCAACTGGTCCTAAGACTTGAAAGTTAATATTCTTCTTGTAAAAATCTTGATACCCATCACGACCAGTAGCACTCTCATGGTGTAATCTTATCCACTCGATAACGGCTGAAGCAGCAGATGGAACAATCGGGTCATACAGAGTTATCTGTAAAGTTTGCCAACGGCCTTTACCTTTGACATACTTCGTGACGTTCATATGTTCCAAAACAACTTCATCAAAAGTAATTTGTGGTCTTTGTGCTGTCTTTATTGTAAAGGCAGGTATACCGCTAATCTCCATGATAAAACGATTTTTCAGTTTCGGTTCATATGGTGTGTAAAATA
>JAAOEI010001105.1_pt1 | contig 9987 bp, 14 predicted proteins | sample 7059261 | NCBI WGS metagenome assembly JAAOEI01 (sample SAMN14008812, study PRJNA610033) | viral metagenome | isolation source: viral particles filtered from seawater | place: China: Hangzhou Bay, Yangshan Deep Water Harbour | collected 2017-10-31
ATTAGGTAAATTCAATATTTGTTCAAATATTGATTGTGAAATAAATGATCCAATATAAGTTGGAATTGGTAGAATAACTTGAAATCGACTAGGTTTTGCTAGTCCATCTTTAGTATTAATATTGGATAAAAACGCTTGAGGTAAGAATGCCATTAGTATTTTTTCCTAGAATCTTCCCATACTTGTTGGGAACTTGCTTTGACGAATCTCTCGATGTTAAGTAGTGCTGCTATATCCCATTCTGACGCCGATATTGGAAGAAACTTTGATCTAATATGTGTCCATAAGTATCTTTTGATACATGGCGTTGCTTCAAATGCCTTTGAGAAATTCTTCAAATAAACATATGATATTCTGAATCTAGTCTTTTCATCATACCTAGAATCTGTTAATATTGTACTAAGTTTATCCAATAATACAATTCTATCTCTTGGAGATATATAATGTAAATTGAGTCCTAGAAAACCGTCATTATATTGCTCAATAGGAATTACTAGAGGAAATGTATCATAGAATGGAAGCGTTTCTTTTGTTTTAGGATCATATATATAGAGCCACATTTGTCCGATAAAATATTTATTCTTAATGCTTCCTAATGATCTACCAGCAGCATTTATAAAAGCTTCTCTTGCCGTTACATTTAATTTAATTTCTTTAACTTTTCGGTGTAACCAATCAATAGCGGCATTTGAGCGCGATTTTAACCCTTCTTTTGCAAGAGAGTCTTTTATTCGATCTAATAGTCGTTGTCTAGGCATAGTGTTGTATTTATGTTAAGTATATTACAGAATAATTCTTGACAGTAAGAATTTTTTAATATAGAATGATTTCATAGTGAAGATTAATTGATAAGGAAATAAATCATGCACAAAAAAACATATTATGAAATTCGCTACTGGCCAAATGAATTCGATTATTCAAAAGGTATCGGCAGACATTTAATAGCGGATATTAAAAAAGCAAATAAAATAATTAAAAGATTAAAAAAATCTAAAATCAATGCGTTTAAAATTCCAGTTATTTTAGATTTTGGGAAATTTATTCGAGATAAATCATGAATATTAAAATTAAAAAGATCACATTAGTTAAAATGGAATTATATGATGAACTATATATAGAAACTTATCTTCCATGTCCATATTTAAATGAATCCGATAAAACGGATAATCTATCATTTGCACGTTTAAAATTATCATGTCCACCAAATACTGGTGAGGAATATTGTAATTTTCATTTTCGCGGTGTCGAATTAAACATTAAAGATGGAAAGTAAGATTATGTTGAAAATAATTCTTGACAGTAAGAATTTTTTAATATAGAATGATCTCATAGTGAAGATTAATTAAAAGGAAATAAATCATGAAAGAATATCTAACAACTTTAATTGAAGAAAAAGGCAAATTCATCGATGATGAAATTCAAATTGATGGACAAATCGGTTTAACATATGAGATGCTATTTGATTTCATCGAAGAAATGCCTCAATATCATAAAACAATTAGAGATACTTTAGTTAAAATTGATTTCAAAAATGGTGATATTTTCCATTATTTAAAATATTTAGCAGAAGGCATGATCAAATCATTGGGATATTAATTTTAAAGAGAACTATATCATGATAAAAAAGATTGTGAAATATATTGATGATAACGTCTTGATCATCACATTAAAATTCGAAAAACGAGGCAAAAATGATGGCGATGCCTTTTATATCACTGCCAATTTATTTGATCGTGATTATATTCCTTTTGAGAGATACTATCTAAACAAAAATGGCAATAAAAGATATTTAGGGGCATGTGGCTGCCTACATGATGAAATTGCAATCCATGCTCCCGAATTGACACATTTGATAAAATGGCATGGCACCTCAACTAATGGTCCATTATATTACATCGAAAACACGTTATATCATGTTAAAGAACATGGTCCAACTCATGCTTGGATATATTATACTCCTACCGATCCACTTAAATTATGTGATCGCAAAGAAATATTATTGAAGTATGCAAAATTGGAAGAACTTGCATTAGCCGAAGAATATTCATGTTATCGAATAGAACTTGATAAGAAAACAATCAAAGAATGTAATTTGGAAGCTGCTAGACGTACTGCGATTTGGCCAGAGGCATCGCGGGAAGAGTTGACACACGAAAATTTGTTGAAAAGATTACCCAAATTAATGGAAGATTTCAACAAAGATATGAAAGAAATATTTGGTATATGATTTTATAATATTAAATGAGGAATAAATTATGTTTATATTATTATTTGAAAACAATAAATGGAAAATTTATCTAAGTGCTAGTACAACAAATTCTAAAGTTTTTGTATGTGAATTCTATGATGGACAACTAGCACAAAATAAAGTGGATACACTAAACGATCAATTAAATATTATTCGAAAAATTGATTGGCAAGATGAACAATAACTATTTGATATATTTACTAAATATCATATTTCCTTAATATAATTCACATATATTGAAATGAGATACTATCTAACCTATCACTTTTGATTAAATATTTTGAATAATTCTATAAGTCTTTGTTTTAATGAGTTTTTTCGGTTTTGTTGAAATAATTGTTACTCATTGATTATAAAAGAAAATTCGATATTTCATGAATTTTGGTTTGAATTTTGTATCTCATTTGAAACTGAATTGAATTCATCGTCTTTTTTTAATTCCTAGCTCATATTCTGTCAGAACTGAAAATTTCCAACCTTGATTTCGACAGAATTCTTCCGCCGCTTTCCATTTTGCCTGATTGACCACATATGTCGAACATTCTGTTAGAAATTTTTTAGTTCGTCTTTTACCTTGAACTGGTATCAGTGTTTGAATATGTGGTTTTACTTCCCATAAATGAACTGTTATTTCACCGTGTTTATTTTTAACTTTTAGTATAAAATCAACAAAATATCTATGTTGTCTACCATCAACTGGAGATATATATGGTATTGCTAATTCCTCAGATGCCCAATATATAATATTATCTGTTGCATCCAAATATTTCATTACTCGCAATTCCCAAGATGATCTTGCAACAATGTTGCTGGCATCACCATTATATTTCTCAGGATGTTTAGGAATAAATCTTTTAGGAGTAGGAAATCCCATATAACATAAAACATAAATAGATATATTATTTATTAGTCAGTCTAAAATGTCCCTATTCTCTTTTGGTGATATTAATTTCTATACAGATACTCGAACAGGTAAACCATCAGATTTATTGAATGGCGCCGAATCGAAATATGCTTACAATATTTCAAGATTTCCCTTAGATGTTGGATCAGTGGACAAGGGACATTATTTAGTAATACATATTAATTCACAAAGACAAACTAGATACGTTCAACCTACAATCGATGATGCTGGCGAACGTCCTAGCGTATATGAGAATAGAATAAAAAATGGAACAAAACCTATTGGAGGTTTTGATACTGTTATCAATTCAGCGTTAGATTCTGTTAAAAATTTATCCAAGTCAACTTCCGGTCATAATTCGAAAGTCAATAATTCTATTCAATCTGGTATAGATGGAATCAAATTAGATACCACTAGATACGCTACTGAGTTTATTCGAACTATTCAAAGAACTAAAGAAACGATAGCATTATACATGCCTGATACATTGGCATTTACCTATCAGCAAAATTATTCACAAATGAGTTTAACTGGAGGTTTAGCAAAAGCTGTTACGCTTGGAGCGAGTGCTGTAGATTCGTATAAAAATAGTCCAGCAGGTGTCGTCAATACCTTTGATGCAATGATGAAAAATTTATCACCATTTCTCGCTAGTTTTGTGTTGAAAAATAAATCAACATTTACATCATCCATGTTTACCGCTGTTACTGGCGTTGTGCAAAATCCAATGTTGGAAATAATATATTCTTCTCCCGAATTTAGATCATTTAGATTTGATTTTATGTTTTATCCTAGACAGGAGAAAGAAGGTAGAGAAGTTCAGAAAATAATTGAAAAATTGAAATTTCATCAGGCACCAGAAATTCTCAAGGAAAGTAATGGATTCTTTCTGGTACCACCATCAGAGTTTGATATTAAATTTTTTTATAATGGTAAAGAAAATCCAAATATACCCCAAATATCAACTTGTGTATTAGAATCTATAGATGTAGATTATGCTCCTAATGGATTCTCAGCATATGAAGTTCCAGGACAATTATATCCTACTATGGGCGGTACTGGTATGCCCGTTGGAATCAGATTATCTCTCCAATTTAGAGAAACTGAATACTTAACTAAAGCCAATTTTAATTGGGATAAACCAACAGATCAAATAGCACAAGATTTTGCAAACAAAGCATGGCTGAACAAATAATATGGCAAAATACTTTTCTCAGTTTCCTCTAACATATTATACATTATCAGACGATAATTCATTAGATATTGTAACTAATATCACTTCAAGATTTATTATTGAATCAAATATCAAAGACAATATAGTATTATATCAGAAATATTATATTCAGGATAGCGATACTCCTGACATCATTGCTGCCAAATTGTACGATGATCCAGAGAAACATTGGATAGTTTTAATGATAAACGATATAGTCGATGTCGAATCTGAATGGCCATTATCTTATGAAAATTTGATGAAATATGTTGATGAGAAATATATGCCTGTGAATGGGAATGAACACGATGGAATAATATGGGCAAAGGCAAATACTTATGCATACTATAGAAAAGAATCTACCATTTACGATGGCATAACAACTACTAATAAATTCGAGATTGATGCCAATACTTATGCTGATTTAGTTGAAAGTATTAATGATGAGATATTATTGGCAGATAATAATACTATTACATATAATATAACTAAAGAAACTAAATCATATTATGATTACGAAATCGATGCGAATGAAGCCAAAAGAAATATTAAATTACTTCGCCCTGAGTACGCGAAAAACTTAGAGAAACAGTTAAGGGATGTTTTTGAGGAACGCCGTTAGTAATGTCACAATTTAATGGGTTATTGCAGACTACTCAATTTTCAATATCAGAATTATATCTAATTACTGAGTTTGGAACATTTGATATATCAATGATATTTGATGAATTGAATTTATTTGATAATTTGTTGACTCCAGTAACATCGGGTAGCATATTAGTTACCGATGCGACGAATATCAAAGATAAATTGAAGTTGAATGGCAATGAATTTCTCAAAATAATAGTAGATAAGGGTGATGATAATCCATCATTTTTTAAATATGAAAAACTGTTTCGAATCTATAAAATTACAGATGATCGAAACATTAATTTCACTTCTCAATCATTTGTATTACACTTTATATCCAATGATTATCTTGTTTCAGAGCAACAAAAAATATCACAGTTTTACTCAGGAAAATACTCCGATATTGTTGAAAGAATTCTAATAGATCATATAAAAGTTCCTAATAGTTTACCCCAAAAAGGAGCTTCTGGTATACAATCAATAACAGACTCAATAGAATTAGTAGATGTTGTTATTCCTAATTTAACACCATTTGATGCTATAGAATGGATATGCAGAAGAGCATTGTATAATAGTCTGCCACAATTTGTATTTTTTGAGACTCAATATGGTTATACATTTGCCCCATTGGAGAGTTTAATGTCGGCAAATGCTATTGCATCACTGAATTTTAATCCTAAAAATATTGATAAGGATGTTTCGGGAGAACTTCTTGGAATACGCGAATTTAAAATATTATCAACATTTCAAGAAGTCGATAATATATCATCTGGCGCGTATGCCGGAACATTTTTTGGTTTTGATACCCTTACACGAACAAAAAAGATCAAGAAAATAAATTATGTTGATGATATATTTTCTAAAATGGCGCATCTAAATAAAACACCGCTATTGCCTGATAATACGGTTACTACTAAGTTCGATTCCCGAGAGGTTTATTTTCCATACGAATCATCCAGAGAAACAAATTCGTATGTTAAAGAAAATGATTCAATTGCTGCCACTAAAATAAATAATACTGAGAATTATAAATTTCAAAGAAAATCCATATTGTATAATTTAATGCAGCGAAGAATTCAAGTAAATCTTCCAGGCAACTTCGGATTAGTATCTGGTCAAGTAGTCAATATATTTTATCCTAGATACACAACTGAAGTTGGTAATCAATATTTTGATAACACGTTATCAGGCAGATATTTAATTATAGGAGTTAGACATATGATTAGATACGATCAACATGAAACAATATTAGAAATCGCTACGGATTCTGGTAAATGATAAAATCAGATTTTTATGGTAATGATTTTATTTGGTGGACTGGTGTAGTTGAAGATCGAAAAGATCCATTAAAAATAGGTAGAATACGAGCTAGAATATTTGGATTGCATCCATTCGATGATTCTGGTAAACCTGATAAGACATTGGTGCCAACTGATAAATTACCATGGGCACAATTAGTAACATCTACTAATGGCACAAAAGTAATATCTGGTCCGAAAGAAGGTGATTGGATATTTGGTTTTTTTCAAGATGGCAGATCCGCTCAAATTCCAGTTGTCATCGGAACATATTCCGGCATAGAAAGTAAAGAATCTACAACATTAACTTTTACAGATGTTCCTAGACCACCTGCTAATGTTATTATAACAGAAGCGAATGCTCCAACAACTCCAAGACTATCCCGAGGTATTATTGAAAATACTTTAGTTGATAAGAGCAATCAAGAACGATCTCAAGTTTGTGATACAACAACAAGTGTTAGTTCGTCAATAGCTGGTATAGGCACCGCTTTTAGCACTATTATAGAATCTATTAGATCGTTTATCAGGGATATTATAGCGGCGCTAGGTTTAGATCCTAGTGGAGTTGCTAGAACAATTATTAATTTAGCCAAAGCATTGACAGCAGAAGTTAAGAAATTATTGAAGATGACGAAAAGAATGAAGAAGTATTCTAGTATGATAAAATCAGGTATTCAAAAAATATCTAATATGATTGGTTATATTCTTAGTTTGCCCGCCAAATTATTAAAATTCATTGGAGGTTGTTTTAGTAAACTAACAGCATCAATAGGATCGACTATTACACCATTATTGAATTCTAGTGGATTAGATCAGACCACTATAATTGGTGTTGGTAGTATCATAGGATTAACTAATGGTATATCAACCACATTAAATAATAATTTACAAAATGCTAATTTCACTAATAGTATAGGTACTATTGGCAATCTATTAGCATATACTAATTCGATGGATACTACAAGTGCTATTTCAGGAACTGTTGATACTGTATATAATACACTATTGGGCAATAAATCAGGAACTCTTCAATCAATCTCCAATCAATTTCCAACCGATCTAGCAAATGTATCAACTCAAACATTTAATTCAATTGTAAATCCTACTATTATATCAGATTTTCCGGCAGGTTCGATTGGATTTCAAACATACTTGGATACAAATTATATAAGTGTTGATGAAACAAAATCTAATTTCTATTTCAATTCTACTACATATACTGGACCATAATGACAGAATATATTGACGGTAAACGAAAATGGCAATCTAAAATAACAGATAGAGATTTAGGATCAGGATGGGTTGAACCAGGATCGGCTGCTAATGAAGAAACTCAACCAGAATATCCATTTAATAATGTCCAACAAACAGAATCGGGACATTTATTTGAATTGGATGATACGCCCAATAGAGAAAGAATTCGATTACAGCATAGAATGGGAACATTCATTGAAATGCATCCTAATGGTGATGAAGTTCACAAAGTTTATGGTGACGGATACGAGATAACAATATGCGATAAAAATATTGAAGTTAGAGGTCATTGTAGCGTAATAATCAAAGGCGATTCTGTAATAACAGTTGAAGGCAATAAAACAGAAAAGATTAAGGGCAACTATGATTTAGTTGTAGATGGGGATTTTAATCATGCTGTAAAAGGAGATTGTAATATTCTATCAGAAAGTGATATGCAAATTGGTGCAGGTGGATCATTATCTGATGTTGCTGGAATAGGAACAGGATCATTGACATTGTTGTCAGGTCAAGATATATCAGTCGCAGGTGATTTTATGGTAGAAGGTGGAATTGTCGCCGACATGGTAACTGCTAAGTATAGTGTAGATGCGGGATTAGGAATAACAGCGGGTCCATTAGGATTTGTTACTATGTTAGGAGGTGTATCCGTTGGCATACCAGTTGCGATACCAGGTCAAGTGAATGCGATAGAAGAAGTAAATGCGCCACTCGCCAATTTTGGTATCATGAATGCAGTTTTAATGCATGATATCATTAATTCCAAGATATACAATACTCATATCCATAAAACAAAAGTTGGTCCAACATCACCACCTAAAGGTAAATTCGTTTAATGGCAAACACTCTTTTCGGCTTATTGAATTACTCATTTGCGCCAGCAAATGCAAACGTAATCATCGAATTTTCAAATGATACAACTAAAATGATGAACACGTTATCATTATTAATTCCTGAATGGGGTTATAATGATATTAAAGATGCTAATGTATCCGGTTATATGAAAAATCCAGTAGGAAATGTTACTAATTCCATATTGGATATCGTCACATCTATTTACACATCATCAAGCAATGTTCCCAATATACATCAAATATCAACTTCAGCCAATGTTGCTATCAATGCTGTCAGTAATTTTTATCAACATACTCAAAGAATATCTGGAATAAATGAAATTGAAGCCAATACGGCAGAATTACCACATTATGAAACAGCAGTTGGCATTGGCAAAACTATCGCATTTATGACGTATCAAGCAGACCAATATGCAAATGGCGCTACTATATTAGGATCATTTACTAGCATATTGGTGGAACCGGAATTACAAGTATTATTGGATGAAATAACGGATTATCCCGGAATAATCAATAATAGTGTATCTTATAATTATCTAACATATCAAATGGAATCTAATGTATCAACGACTGTTAGAAATACTATATCCGATAGTATGAATAATATCGTAACATTTGTTGATACTAGACGCACTCATGATGAAAATTTTTACGCTAATTCTAGGATAATATTGGATCAATATAATGAAATTAAAAAATATACAAGACTCGGTGAAACTGAGAATTTCTTATTGCAAAATTATCTAGGCACCGATAAATTATTGACTAGATTAAATGATGAGACTTAAATTTTAGTTAAATAATTAAATTTCTTTTCATATTCTCCACATTTTTCTAAAATATTTTTTTCTGCTACTAGATGCCAACTACCCCAACAACTCCAAGATACACGTATTTTATATTCTATCTTGTATCCGGATCGTCCGCGTGAAGGCGTATGTTCTAGTATTCCGATATGTGAAATATATCCCGTTTCTATAATTTCTTTTGTACAAGAACCGTCGGCATCGTACTCAAATCTTTTGAATTTGACTTTATCGCCAATTTGATACAGAAAATCATACATAATTTAATTCCTTATCAATTAATCTTCACTATGTAATCATTTTACATTAAAAATTTCTTACTGTCAAGAATTATTTTAAACATATTTCATTCGCGCATATTTAACTATCATAAATAGATAAATATTCAATAATTATTCAATAATGGCCAATCAATTATCATCAATTACAGCTAGAGAATATCGAGACTTGGATCTGAATTTCAATATTCATCCAATTAGAAAAGATATCAATAAGCATGTTGGTGATATGGCAGTGATTTATGCTGTAAAGAATTTAATTATGTTGAATCATTATGAATCTCCTTTTCAACCTGATAAAGGTTCTAATGTTAGAAGATTATTATTTGAACCTTTAGATAATATCACAGCAACAGCATTAGAACGAGAGATTAGACAAACAATAACTAACTATGAACCTAGAGTTAGTGTTAAGAATATCACAGTAAATGCCGATCCTGATAATAATGCATTTCAGGTAACCTTAGAGTTTTTCATATTGAATCGATCCGATCCAGTG
>JAAOEI010001106.1_pt1 | contig 9986 bp, 13 predicted proteins | sample 7059261 | NCBI WGS metagenome assembly JAAOEI01 (sample SAMN14008812, study PRJNA610033) | viral metagenome | isolation source: viral particles filtered from seawater | place: China: Hangzhou Bay, Yangshan Deep Water Harbour | collected 2017-10-31
CTTATCAAAAGCAGGGAAAACTAGCCCCCGAGGAATATTAGCTATTCCATAAGGAGATTTACACCCTAATTGAGACTGCCCCTTAATCCTCGACCACGTTGAATCGTCTGCCGGGTCTGCAATATATAAGAACTCGTGAGTATTCTCACCGAAGATACATATTTGGTCATTGTGAACACCTAAAGCTTTAGGCAAATCACTTGAATCATCACCGACTAGAACAAAGTTAGTAGATGCTATAGTGTAAGGCTCTGCCAAGTCTGTGTACCATACTTTATTATCTGTACCGGTAATCATAAAAAGCCGGTCTTTATGCTGAACGATAGACACATAATTAGGAGGCAAACCAGCGTCAGAGGGAGCCGTTAAGCCTAGATTTGCATCTAAAATCGCATCATCATAAGTCGTAGTTGTATTATCATTAATCGTAGTTACTAATTTATAAACAGACCCACCATCAGCAGTCCTGTAAATCTTTCTAGAGCTTACCCCGTGAGACTGAGGAGCAACGGGCAAAGACGTTAATCTTACATTTTCATTAGATGCCGTAAATGTACCCTCAATAGGGCCTAAATCCCCCTGTACTAGATTTGTATTCACGTTAGTCATGGCGTATAGGAAATCACCCGTTAAGCCTGTCCCTGTAGGGGCTGTAGCTGCCGTAAAGGTTGACGCTGGCACTGGCACTCCGTGACGAGTAAAGTCCGTCCCATTGTACTTGTAGGCGTTTGTACCGCCGGTACATACAAAGATGTGGTTTTCATACTGAGCAGCTGCCACCCGCTGCCCAGCCGTGAAAACACTCTGGGCACTTGGAATTGTAGTAAAAGTAGTAGTAGCAAGACGAAACATATCACCGTTAAACCACGCACACATAGTCTCCGATCCATCTCGATCCCTCCTAGTATATAACCCATCACAAGCAAACGAACCCACCGCAGTAGTGTTTAACTTAGTTGACCCCTCACGGGTCTCTACTCCACGATTGGTAAACATGACATTCTTACAGTCAGGGCTCTCGTTAGATTCAATAATAGACTTCTGGAACTTATTATTAAGCCCACCGTCAAATATTAAACGCCCGTTTCCGGGGTAGGTTATACGAAAAGGATTTCTAGCCATTTAATTCCTCTGATTTAACAACAGCAAACCCGCCGCCACGACGACGCCTAGCCACCCATCGTTTAATCTTCTCCACACCCTTTTGGAACTTACCAGCATAGTACAGACCTGAATTAGTATTAGTGTCCTTAAAAGCCATTTCACTTACGACGTAATCAATCAAAACATAATGAAACATCGAGGGAGTTAAAAGCGTATCAGTTCCTGCAGTAATATCATCCGGTTGCTTGTGGCCGATTAGCTTAAGAGTCTGAGCCTCACCCGGTACAGGGCGGAGATAAATAGTCTCATTCCATAAGAAGTAAGATGAAGGTTCAGCCGTTGATGACGTATCAGGGCGGTCCCCCGTAATCTGGTCATCTAAATCAAAGTCTATCAACTCTAAGGGTATGCCGTTCCACTCGACTCTTTTTAGGTCAATCCAATTAGAAGGCATTGAATAAGTCCGAGTACCATTAACCGTCGTTATAGACGTATCAGTGGCCTCGGTTATCTTAGTCTCTTGTTGTATTTCTAATTGAGCCTCATAGATTAATCCAAAAAGCTCATCATCAGAAAAAAATGAATCATTCTCAGCGTTATATCTACGCTTTGCCGACTCTATAATAGTAGCTGGTGTCATCTATACTCCAATAACCCCAGTAAATAGGGCTTACTTTGTTAAAGTAGGTTCGTCTTTATAATTTCGAGTCATGTGAGCCTTTAAAGCCGCCTCAGTTTTAAACTCTTTCCCGTCCATCTGACAGACCCAAGGCTTTTTTTCCACCAAAGGTTTACCAGTAATTGGCTCGATTCTAAGAATCTTCATAGAGTGAGCTGTCTGCTGCTTAGTTCCGTCTTGCTGAATAGGTCTGTATTGACCCTTAAACTGAATAGCCTGAGAGCGTCCCATCTCTACATACTTACCTGGTGGGATTACAATAGTGCTGCCCTTAAACTCTTCTTTTAACTCTACTGTGTTATCGTTCCAAACTTGTACTCTTCGTGCTGCCATTTTAATTCTCCTCTATGGATTGTTGGTCTCTATCGTCTACTCCACCCTTAAAATCGGCGAATGCCATTATATATTCGTATGCCTTCTGATGTGGGTTTAGTTTCTCAATGGACAATCTTTCGTAATCGAAAACCCCTACTTCAGCCGGTATATCATAGTAAGCTCTTTCAACTGCTCGATGCTTCTTCCTATCGTCGGCATCAACATAGCCATCAATGGAAACTTTCACGTCTCCATTTTCTTGAACCTGGTAGATATTAACTACCCAGTAGTTTAAGATAATCTTAGGCGTCTTGTGGTGGGCTCTATCTTTTAAGATTGCCATGATAGCTCTTTCTTTTTTTCTTCTTGGTTTTTCTTCCTAACTCTATATTCTCTGAACTTAACCCAAGTCTTCTTTCTAATCCAATTAGCGCGTCTATTTATATGCCCAGAAACACAATCTATCATGTAAGTTATGCAGGCCAAACTAATTAGAACCTCAACGTATGGGGCCACTAGTTCTATCTGTTTTGCCTGTTGAAGAATGTCGTCCATATTACCCTCTAACTTGAAGTTATTGTTTCCCAGGCGCTTGTGTAAACCTGTAGCTTTGAATCTGTTGTGCTGTAAATCACCATGCCCGCAACCGCTGTTAAAGCATCTCTGGCGGTGTTATCCATGTTGGGGAAAATAGTAGGCTCGTTAAGTTCTATTTGTGCTGTTTTAACCCCTAATCGAGTGGCACCAGCGCATATAACTGAGATGTATCCCGACCCCCCATGAGACAGGCCATCCGTAGTCTGTGAGGAGTCCCTGATCCAGTTGGGAGCCGTTGTGCTATCCCCGTTTGTGTGTGTTTTTACGGTGTTGAAGTTCCACGAAGTCTGAGTAAGATCCATATATGTGAAGTTTAAGAACTTCAATCGCAAAGCACTGGTTCCAAAGCTGATGCCTTTTTGACTTGCCCCTGCTGCCGGGGAATTACCTATTACAGACTCCTCAGGCATCTGAACGTCTCTGTTGATCAACACATGACCATTGTCATAAGAACCAACGGAGGGGATAGAAGCATCATACTTTATGACCTCACTCAATGAACCATCAACCATACAGCTGATAGTTAAGTCAGCATCCTCAGTCCCGTCCCCGGTATCAGTCAAGTTCACAGCTATGCTGGCGTTATCTCTTGTAACCGCCGCATCAGTGTCTTGAAAGATTAAAGATGGAGCAGCGCCTGACAGTGTACCGTCAAAGCTTCCCCCTCCACCGCCACCAGGGCTAGACCAGCAAAGTCCCATTATCTACTCGACGTATGAATCTTAAACTCCGCAGAGAAAGATACACTCGCTGTAGATTGAACCTTCATAAACCGCAAACCGTTAGGGATAGGGATTAAACCCGACACACCACTCGAGACTGCGAACTTATTAAGCGAAGACGTAGCACTGTTAATAGCAGGATGATAAACCGCACGGTAAGTCCCAGCCAAAGTAGCCGCCGCTAAAATATGCAACTGAGAGTTTGATGTCATTGTAGGAATCTCTAGGTAAACATTCTCATACCTTTGAGTCCCTACATCAACCGCAGTCGTTAACGAAGCCGCCGCAGCACTTCCGTCCATAGTGGTAGTAAAAACCGCTACTGGCATACTTACCGCCCATAAACTGTGAGAAAGAACTGATCTCCACTTGTTAAACCAGTCACCGCTACCGCACCATTTGAAGCCGCACCACTTGAGTCTTCATTATTCTTCATAGAATAGAAGCTAGTAGTCATCGACTGTGGTCCAACGTGAAAGTAATCAACAAACTTCATCCCTAAGTCACTAGAGCCGATTGTCTGAGTAGCAGCATCAGCCGTTACATCATACGTCGCGCCCTTTTTGTCACCTACCGAGTGGTCGTGAACTTTTGTTACTGTATAAGCCATTTATCTCTCCTTAAAAAAAGATTCTTTTTTCTTCTATTTTTGGGTTCTCGCAACAAGCTCTCATTTCCTCGCTACGGTTAAACATATCTATAAAACCGGCTAACTCCATCTGACGAACTGCCATGATATTACCTTGAGGGTAAGCACCAAAAGTCCCGCCCTCAGTACAGTTGATATACAAACCATTAACAGTCATAGCGATGTTATCAAACCAGGCTTTAAAGTTGTTGTATGATTGCCAAGTCTTTACCTTGTTTCCAAAGATGTCCACAGCGTTAATACAATACCCCATCTTAGCATCGTACTTAGAATCCCAGCCGTGAAACTTCTTGTCATAACCAAAGCAAAAGTCAGCTCCGACAAACCCAATTGTAGGGCATCCTAGAAAAGCTTTAGCGATATTCAAACAAGCCCCCAACACATTCCCGCCGTTAGACACAAACACGTTAAAAACCTCTAAATCATCAGTTGCCTCAATCACAGCAGGGTCAGGCACTGGAGCATTATAGAATAATACCTTACCACGCCATTTCTTTAACAACGTAGGATGTGTGCCGATCCAAGCCAAGAGAGTTCTTTTCTCTGTAAGCTCCCAATACTCTTCCTCTGTCTTCTGGCCACCCTCAGACACTTCCTCAACCGTTACCGGTCCAGCGTCTAAAGAAACGTAGTAATCAACATCAACGTCTCTATCTTCAAAGAAATGAAAGTTATGTAAACAAGACACTAAAGGGATGTCCCCTCTGTCCTTGAGTAAGTGTCCGTTATAGGCCAAAGAAGGGCCTGAACCTGCAATAATACAGGGCTTATCTTTATACTTGTGGTAAATCTCACCCAAAGAGTTATCAGCAAAAGGGCCATGCTCCTTGTGGTTGTCTGTTATGTTTTTGATCCAAATATCTCTCCATGAATTGATTGTGGTCTCGTCGTTTGAACAAGCTTGATTCCACATCTGCCCCGTACTAACTGGCGGTGCCTCGATATAATTTTGGTATTCTAATTCGATTTCGACCTTACGGCCCATATTAACTCCTTAAAGAAGAGGCCCCCGAAAGGGCCCCGTTTTGATTAACCGAATAGTGGCGACTTGATGAAAGCCTTGCCAGTTCCAACAGTAGTAACAAGAGAGTTTAAAGCAACTCCCAATCGTACACCTGTTGAGAGAGTAGCAGGAGCTACAACAAACCCACCATCAACACCAGGCATCAATTGATCACCTGAGTTCATAGAGGTTTCTGTAGCATCCAAAGCAACCAACACTGGACCACGTACAGCTAAGAAGCCATAAGCGCCTGTAGTAATGGTAGCATTGTGAGCAACGCCCACAAACCGCTCTCCTCCAGCCTGACTAGCAGCGTTTGAAACACTAACAGTCATGCCAGAAAGCATACTAGCAGGAGAAAGGTAACCACCTTCGCCCTGACTAATCTGCTCTGCGCCTCCGTTGTAACAGTAGACGTAATCAATTAAACCCTCTGTGGTACGAGTACCGAGTTCAACTGAGTTAGTCGCAGTTACTTGAGAGACGGACTCAAATCTAATTGGTGAAATACTATCTGTAGACATTTAGTCCTCCCTTACGCTGTGTATGCGACTTTGCCGTGCATACGGTTGTTAGAACTGCCCATGCTACCCATCCAGTAAATCTTAGCGACTTTTACGTCTTGATTTACAGGCTTCGCGAAATCTTCAAAAACGAAATCACGATCTTTATGGTAGTAAAGGTGCAAGAACTTCTCATTTAACATCTGAACCAAATTAGCCGGCGCAGCAGCGTCATCAATCCAAGGAGCTCCACGGAACATCAAGCTAGAAAAACCACCATCAGCAGTCATCTTGTCTTGAAATCTCTGTTGAGGACTCAAAAGATTGTAATACCGATCCCACTCATCGCTATCAGAAACAATCACAGAAGGCTTGTTAGAGCCCACAGAACAGTCACTGTAGAGAGTATTGAGAGAAGCGAGGGTCATAGTAGTGTCAGCACTAGACTGAGCAGCCCACCATGAATTGGTACTTTGTGAAATACCACCGATTGTCTTAGATGTGTTAACGATAGCCTGTAAACCTACTATCTCATTTGAAGTCGTTCCATCTGAATAGATAGAAGCTCCCAAACGATCAGCGATAGTGGTCTCAGCAATCTTAACCTTCTGCTGAACGAACGCTAGAACCTGGTCTGGCCCCTTGTTCATCAACTCATCTTTAGCTGTGATACTGATGTTTTCATAAAGTTGGCTCCATTCAAATTGAGCTGCACTTATGACATCGTTATCAGTAGTGGTTAAGGTATCGCTACCCGCATACCAACCGCCTGAGCTGTTTTTAGCATAATTAAGCGGCTGTACAATCGAAGTTCCACCTGGAACTGATGTATAAACGCTGTTACGCTTAAAACGCTGCAAAAGAGCGATTGAATCGAAAATATTATCTACCATCTTCGGAATGTAATGCTTCCGGGTAATGGCGGATAATTGAGTATATGTACTATTTGGCAATGCCATTGTTTATCTCCTTATCCTTGTTTTAGTTCTGCAAGGGCTGCGTGATAGTTCTCAAGGTCTGAAGCATTTCTAGGATTATAGTCTGGATTACTCTCGACTACTGTGGGGGCTTCCATTGAAAGTAAACCCATTTTATTCCTTGCTCGTCTCTCTTGAATTACCTGCTCCTTACCTTTTTCCTCTGCAAGCTTAATCAATTTCTCATGATTGAAGTCCCTGAAAGCAGTCTTAAAACTCGTAATGCCGTTATCGGCAGCGTGTTTCATTACTTGCCACTCAAGAGAATTACCGTCCTCACCAGGAGCATCAAAATCTAGATCAGGATATGATTCCCTGATGGACTTTATCTCCGTATCGAGTGCGCTATCTTCCGCTTGTAGTTTACTTTGAGCCCTTTCAGACTCTATCGTTTGCTGAAACTCTCGTAGTCCTTGCAACTCCTGCATTAAAGGAGCGAGTGCTTCCTGCATTTCTGGTGGTACTTGTGCTTCTGGGGCTGTGTGCTCTTGGTAGCCTGCTTGAATAGCTGCCCACTTCTCAGGATTCTCTTTAGCCCAAGTATCAATCTGCTGGTATTCTTCTATACCTTCGGGAGCTTGCTTTGCTTGCAACTCCTCTAGCTGACGATTTAACTCGCCTATCTTATTAGCTGCCCCGTAACCTTGCTGGGCATACTTGATCATTTCTTCTCTAGTAGCTTCTACCTCACCACCGTTAGCGGTGAACTTAATCTTATCACCATCAAGCTCAATGGCGTGTTTATCAGGAGGTGTCTCATCACCCATCCCCATCAACGGCTCAGCCGGTGGGTTTACTGCTGCTTCTAATTCTTCTGCTGTAGGTACAAAATCCTGCTCTAATTCTTCTGCCATGTTAAATCCTTAGCTGCTCTGAACCAGAGCTTGCGTTAACGTCCATTTGTCCCGTGGTCTTCTCAACCTTAGGCTCTGTAACTTCATCTTGTAGTGATTTCTCAAATGTCCCAAAACTGGTGACAATAGATCCCAATGAGTCACGGTCTGCTTTAGGTAAGCTTTTAGCCATACCCTGCAGCGTTGCCATGTCTTCATTGATCCTCTTTAGTAAGGCTTGGGCCTTCATAGAGTCTCCATGATATAGATTTTTAATTAGGGATTTTTTAAATAGATATTAATAAGTCGTACTAGTTAATTGTATGCTATTGCGGGGCTTGTTGTAAAGCGGCTTTCTGTTCCGCATCTTGAGCACTTAAAGCAGACTCAGCGCCTGCAGCTTGTTGCTCTTGAGCTGCCAATGCCTCAGCCTCCTTAGCTTTTCTTTCCTCTAATCTCTCAACTATCTTAGGTACGTTAGGAATATCAGAAGCCTCTAATACATCAACCTCTGTCACTATGCCTCTATCAAACAGGTTCAGCATATCCTGAAACTGCTGCTTTTTAGCTATAGTTAACGATGAGCCGGTCGAAACCCTTACATCAAACTCTCTCGATAGACCTAATTCCTTAATCTCTGTAGGCTTTCCTTCATCGTCAAACCCGTTAAACCGGACAGTAGGATTACCCTCACCATCCTGATCGATAGACATCTTAAAGAACTTCTCAGTCTGGTCATCAGCTGTAAGCCTGAATATTCGAGGAGCCTTGTAGAACTGAAACACCCTCGCAGCATACATCTGGCCGAAGTTCTGCAAAGCCCTGTCTAGTAGTCTAGTCTTTTGCCTTACACGAGTGTTGGCAGCCTCCTGTAGAGCTTCAATCGCTCTAGCTGCCGTAACACCATCAGCCGCACCTCGAGACACATCCTTAGATCCACCTACGTCGTCAAACCATGATTTAAACCTATCTATTAGCTGTAAAACGTATGGCTGTAACTGAGTGCCGGCTTCCCGACGAACCTCAGAGCCTCGACTCTTCTCTACAATCAAACCTGGCTTATTATATAGCTGGTCCGTATCCACCCCTGAGTCAGTATCAACCACCCATACTGGATTGCCCATTAGCGTCAATACATCCAAGGCAAATGATACAAGCTTATTAAACGTCCGTTGAGGGCCTTTAAGCTGCTCAATCTCACTGATACCCCAAAACTCACGAGGTAATATATAGTTATTAAGCTTAAAGTAAGGGAATTTCTTATCATCAAACTCCATCTCTTCATCTACAACGGGGATTCTATTTACTAGAACAATCTTTCTGCCCTTAGGATACTTAAGCCGCTTAACCTTCTTTTCTACTACCGTTGGCTGGCCGGTTAAAGGGTCAACCTCTCCAGGCTCTTGAACCGTCTCAGTAATAACGGTCTTATCCTTTAACATGATAGTAATCTCTAGAGCCTGAGGTCTTATCTGTGAATCACCAAATCTCTGAGAGTTCTCAAGTAAAGTAACATCAGACTGCGCCGCAACATATACAGCATCGTCATCAGTCCTTAACTCTCTATCGACCCTACTAAAGCTATCTAAATCAGCCTTAAAATACTTAGCAAACTTAGGGTATTTACCTTTTAATCGGTCCACATCAACAGGTTCAGCCTTAACGAAGTTTCTAGACCTGCGGCCGTTATCGTTAATCACTCGAGCATTAGGGTCTGGATACATAAAGAAAGGATCTTCACTCTCAAACATCACAGCGCCGATGCCGTCTAGTTCCTTCTCATCATAATCAACTATACCAAAACCAGTGCCGTAGAAGTTGGCATCGTATATCATCTCAAGTAATGGACCAGACCAGTTATACTTCTCCCAGTCTGCTTGGGATAGGTGGTTAAGAATGTCAGCTATAGCCTGATCATTAGGCTCTTGAGCTAGAAACTCGAACTTAGGGCGAGCATCTGTCATCATCGGGACTGTAGATTGAATGGTCTGGAATACTAAGTTAATAACCTCAGAGTGCCTATATGATGGTCTCTTCTGCTTCCACTGGTCACCACGGAATATCTGGTAATCCTCTAGCCATGTCTTATCGTACTTGCCACGAGCCTTCTTATTTCTGGCAAAGATAGACTCACCTAACCGGATAGTCTTTTTCTGCTCTTCACTAGGCTGGAAGATGTTTATCTGCTCGTTTGATTTCTTAGTCTTAACGCCAGACTCATGCTCACTTATTAAGCCCTGGTCTGAGTTTGGGTCCATTCCTGTCTGGGAATCTAAAGCCATTACTTACCTCATGGAGTCTTTAATCTGATATAACTGCTCGCCGGTTAAATAGGGCTTTTCTGCTTTCTTCTTACGCTCTGCTTCAAAGGTCTTTCTAGGGTTCTCGTTCCCTATTTCAACCAATCCTCTACGCTTACATATTTCTTCTCTGTGCTCTTTGTTTTTGGTAACACATCCGAGTCCTGGGTTGTATTCGGCTGACTGTACTGCGGCTCCCATAAACATGCCATTCCTAACGAAAACACGTTTCCCGACGGTTCCACAGGTCGGACAGGGGACTTCTCTGGTGTACTCTGAGATTGACTTAAATGTGTCATATTCT